>Ga0209172_10000270_pt1 | contig 149999 bp, 140 predicted proteins | sample LarsenN4metaG_FD_184113 | JGI IMG/M metagenome (GOLD analysis project Ga0209172, IMG submission 184113) | Hot spring sediment bacterial and archeal communities from British Columbia, Canada, to study Microbial Dark Matter (Phase II) - Larsen... ...
AAAGTGGCTCTCGTCGCCTGCATGAGAAAACTGCTGACCATCTTAAATGCCATGCTGAAAACCCATCAGAAGTGGAATCCGGCAATGGTCAGCTCATCAATTTAATTGACAGAGAACACAGTTGCTCTGTGGTTAACAGCTTTTGCCTTCTTTATCCAATTTCCCGCAGGGCGGCGAGGGTCTTCTCCATCTCCTCCCGGGTGCCGATGGTGATCCTCATCCCATGGGCCAGGAGCGGGTCGGAGAAGTGACGGACCAGGATCCTGCGGGCGTAGAGGCCGTCGTAGACCCGCTTGCCGTTGCGGTCCGGGGGAGATGCGAAGACGAAGTTCCCCTGGGAGGGGACCACATCGTAGCCGAGCTTGCGGATCTCGGCGGTGAACCAGTCGCGGGTCTCGCGGATCTTCCGGGTAGATTCCCTGAAGTAGGCCTGGTCCCGCAGGGAGGCCACGCAGGCCGCCTGGGCGAGGCGATCCAGGTTGTAGTGGTCGCGGATCTTGTCCAGGGCCGCGATCACCTCGGGGCGGGCAACGGCGAAGCCGAGCCGCATGCCGGCCAGGGAGTAGCTCTTGGAGAGGGTCCGGGTCACCACCACGTTTTCGTGCTTCTGCACCAGCTCCAGGGCATTGCCGTCGGCAAAGTCGGCGTAGGCCTCGTCCACCACGAGAACCCCGGCGCAGCGGGTGGCCAGCTCCTCGATGTACGGCAAGGAAAAGGCGAAACCCAGCGGCGAGTTGGGGGTGGTGAGGAAGAAGAGCTTCCCCTCGTAGCGGTCGGGGAAATCGGCGATCTTGAAGTCATCGGACAAGCCGAAGGTCCGCACCCGGGCCCCCTGGATCTCGCCCAGGGTGGCATAGTAGGAGTAGGAGGGGTGGACGTAGCCGATCTCCTCCCCCTCGCCGGCAAAGGCCCGGATCAGGTTATTGAGGACCTCGTCGGAGCCGTTGGCCATGATGACCCACGCCGGGTCGAAACCGTGGAGCTCCCCCACCGTCTTCCGCAGGGCCTGGCTCGACGCGCTGGGATAGGTGCGCAGGGGCGCGCCGTCCCCCCCCAGTTCGGCCAGGATCGCCTGCACCACCTCCGGCGACGGCGGATAGGGGTTCTCGTTGGTGTTCAGCTTGATCCACGACGCCACGTCGGGGGGCTGGTAGCCGGGGACGTAGCCTGCCATGGCGGCGATGTTGGGACGAAAGGGAAGCATGGGAATTCCTGTGGTTGCTGGTTATTTCAGACGGATGCTCACCGACCTGCCGTGGGCCTCCAGCCCCTCCAGCTCGGCGATCCGGATGATGTCGCGCCCCAGGCGGTTCAGCCCCCCCTCGCTGAAGTAGACGATGGAGGACTTCTTCACGAAATCGTCCACCGACAGGGGGGAGAAGAAGCGGGCCGTCCCCCCGGTGGGGAGGGTGTGGTTCGGTCCGGCCAGGTAGTCCCCCGCCGCCTCGGGGGTGAAGTGGCCCAGGAAGATGGCTCCGGCGTTTTTGATCCGCGGCAGGATGTCGAAGGGGTTCGCCACAGCCAGTTCCAGGTGCTCGGGGGCGATCCGGTTCGAGAATTCAATGGCCTCGTCGAGGCTGCCGGCCACGATGACCGCGCCGTAGGTCTCCCACGATGTGCGGGCGATGGTCTCCCGGGAGAGCTCCGCCAGCTGCCGCTCCACCTCCGCCGCCACCCCCTCGCCGAAGCCGCGGTCGGTGGTGATGAGGATGGAGGAGGCGAGCTCGTCGTGCTCCGCCTGGGAGAGGAGGTCGGCGGCGATATGGGCCGGGGTGCCGCTCCCGTCGTTGATGACGAGGATCTCGCTGGGACCGGCGATCATGTCGATCCCCACGGCGCCGAAGACCAGTTTCTTGGCGGTGGCCACGTAGATGTTCCCCGGGCCGGTGATCTTGTCGACCCGCGGCACCGTGGCAGTCCCGTAGGCCAGGGCCGCCACCGCCTGGGCGCCCCCCATCCGGAAGATCCGGTCGACGCCGGAGAGCCGCGCCGCCACCAGGACGTGGGGGTTGATCCCGCCGCCGGGGGTCGGGGCCACCATGACGATCTCACCGACGCCGGCCACCCGGGCCGGGACCGCGTTCATGATGACGCTGGAGGGATAGCTCGCCTTGCCGCCGGGGACGTAGACCCCGACCCGCTCCAGGGGTGTCACCATCTGGCCCAGGAGGATGTCCGGCTCATCGGTGGAGAGCCAGGTCTCCTGTTTCTGCTTCTCGTGGAACCGGGCCACCCGCTCCACCGCCAGCTTGAGGGCGGCGATCTCCTCGTCCTTCACCTTCGCGAAGGCGTACTCGATCTCCTCCTCGGTCACCTGGAGGGCGGCTACGGAATCGGCCTCCAGCCGGTCGAAGCGGCGGGTGTACTCCAGGAGCGCCTCGTCTCCGCGTGCGCGGACATCGGCGATGATGTCGAGGACGGTCTGCTCCACCTCGCGGCCGGTCTCTTCGCCCCGGGCGAGGATGGCGGCGAATTCCGTGTCGAAGTTCGCATCCCTGATGTCGAGGAATTTCATACGTGCTTCTCCAGCCCTTCGATGATCTCGGTGATCCGTGGATGCTTGGTCTTCAGGCTCGCCCGGTTGACGATGAGCCGCGTGGTGATCTCGGCGATGGTCTCCACCTCCACGAGGCCGTTCTGCCGCAGGGTCTCGCCGGTGGAGACCAGGTCCACGATCCGCTCGGAGAGCCCCACCAGGGGGGCCAGCTCGATGGAGCCGTAGAGCTTGATGATCTCCACCTGCACCCCCTTCCTGGCAAAGTACTTCTCGGTCACGTTGGGGTACTTGGTGGCGATCCGGATGTTGCTCCAGCTGGCGGGATCATCGTCCCGGGCAAGGCCCGCCGGCTCCGCCACCATCATCCGGCAGTAGCCGAACTTCAGATCCAGGGGCTCGTACAGGTCCTTCTCCTGCTCCATGAGGGTGTCCTTCCCCACGATGCCGAGATCGGCGCAGCCGTACTCCACGTAGGTGGGGACGTCGGTGGCCCGGACGATCATGTACCGCATCCGCTGCTCGTGGTTCTCGAAGATCAGCTTCCGGGTGTTGGAGAGGAGCTCGTCGCAGTTGATGCCGATCTTGCCGAAGAGGGCGACGGACTCCTCAAGAATCCGCCCCTTGGGGATGGCAATGGTGAGGAAGTCGCTCATGACTCTTTCACTCTCTGGATGTCGGCGCCGAGGCCGGCCAGCTTCTTCTCGATGGAGTCGTATCCCCGGTCCAGGTGGTAGATGCGGGAAATCTCGGTGGTGTTGTCGGCGGCGAGCCCGGCGAGGATCAGCGAGGCCGAGGCCCGCAGGTCCGTGGCCATGACCGGCGCGCCGGAGAGCCGCTTCACCCCCTTCACCGTGGCGGTGTTCCCCTCCACGGTGATGTCGGCGCCGAAGCGCAGCAGCTCCGAGACGTGCATGAAGCGGTTCTCGAAGATGTTCTCGCTGATGACGCTCGCCCCGTCGGCCACGCACATGAGGGCCATGAACTGGGCCTGCATGTCGGTGGGGAAGCCGGGGTAGGGGCGGGTCTTGATGTTGATGGCCTTGGGGCGCCGGGGTCCCTTCACCCGCACCACGTTGTCGCGGTTGATGATCTCCACGCCGGCGTCCTGGAGCTTGAAGACGAGGGCGTCCAGGTGCTCCAGCTTCATGTTGTGGATCTTCACGTCGCCGCCGGTGATGGCCGCGGCCACCATGAAGGTGCCGGCCTCGATCCGGTCGGGCATGACGTCGTGGGCAACCGGTGCCAGCTCCTTCACCCCGGTGATCCGGATGGTGTCGGTGCCGGCCCCCTCGATCCTGGCCCCCATCTTGTTGAGGATGTCGGCCAGGTCGATGATCTCCGGCTCCCGGGCAGCATTCTCCAAAATCGTCTCCCCCTTGGCCAGGGCCGCCGCCATCATGAGCTGCTCGGTCCCCCCCACGGTGGTGATGTCGAAGTTGATGCGGGCACCTTTCAGCTTCTTCGCCTTGGCCTCCACATAGCCGTGCTCCAGCCGGATGTCGGCCCCCAGGGCCGCGAGCCCCTTGAGGTGAAGGTTGATTGGGCGGGCGCCGATGGCGCAGCCGCCGGGGAGCGACACCCGGGCCCGGCCGTGCCGCGCCAGAAGGGGCCCCAGAACCAGGACCGAGGCCCGCATGGTCTTCACCAGATCGTAGGTGGCCTCCACGTTGTTCACGTGGGTCGTGTCGATCCGGACGATGTTGCCGTTCCCCTCGACGACGGCGCCCAGGGATTCCAGAACCTTGATGGTGGTGTTGATGTCGCGCAGGAACGGGACGTTCCGGATCTCGTTGAGCCCCGGAGCGAGGATGGTGGAGATGAAGACGGGGAGGGCCGCGTTCTTGGAACCGCTGACGGAAACGTCGCCCGACAGCTTCTTCCCCCCTTTGATGATCAATTTATCCAATGCAGTGCCTCTGTCAATGTTGTAGGGGCGCAATGAATTGCGCCCTGGTTGCGATGAATCTGGGCGTGATGAATCCCGCCCCTACGGGATCCGTCCGCCCACCACCCGGTCGATGCCGTTGGGATCCTTGGCGGCAAAGCAGTCGCCGAACCCGGCCTGGGAGAACATCCCGAGCACCGCCTCGGCCTGGCCGATCCCCAGCTCCACCATGAGCCACCCGCCCGCGTTCAGGTGCTCCGGTGCGGCCGGGACAATGATCCGGTAGAAATCGAGCCCGTCGGAGCCGCCGTCCAGGGCGGCGCGGGGCTCGTACTCCCGCACCTCCGGCTGGAGCGTCTCCAGGTCGGCGGTGGGGATGTAGGGGGGATTGGAAACGATCAGGTCGAACCGCTGGTCCGCGAAGGGCTCGAAGAGGGATCCCTCGAAGAGGGTCACCCGAACACCATGGCGCTCCGCATTCCGCTGGGCCAGAGCCATGGCCTCGGGCGACTGCTCCACCCCCCACACCCGGGCCTCGGGAAGCTGCTTCGCCAGGGCCACGGCGATGCAGCCGCTGCCCACCCCGATATCGAGAACGGTGGCGGCATGGGGCGCCCGGCGGAGCGCCTCCGCCACGAGCACCTCCGTATCGTGGCGGGGGATGAGGACCGCCGGCGTCACGACGAAATCGAGGCCGCAGAATTCCTGGGTGCCGAGGATGTACTGGAGGGGTTCCCGCCTGGCCCGGCGCGCCACGACCCCCCGGACCGCTGCCAGCTCATCGGCGTTCAGGGGCTTGTCGAAGTTGACGTAAATCCCCACCCGGTCAAGCCCCAGGGCGGCGCCCAGAAGCCACTCAGTCTCCAGGCGGGCGTTCTCGACCCCCTTTTCCGCCAAATATCCTTTCGTCCAGTCAAGGACCCTGCGGATGGTCCAGGTTTCAGGCTTTTCCGTCATCTGCCGCCTCCGCCGTTCCGTGCGGATCAGGCCGCTTCGGCCTGGGCCTTGAGGGCCTCCATCTGGTAGTGGGCGCGAAGCGCATCCACCACCTCGGCGATATCCCCCTCCATGAGGGCGTCGAGCCGGTAGAGGGTGAGGCCGATCCGGTGGTCGGTCATTCTTCCTTGGGGGAAGTTGTAGGTGCGTATCCGCTCGCTCCGGTCGCCGCTTCCCACCTGCTGCCTGCGGTCGGCGGCGATGCGGGCGTTCTGCTCCTGCTGGAGGCCGTCCAGGATCCGGGACTTGAGGACCTTCATGGCCTTGGCCCGGTTCTTGATCTGGCTCCGCTCGTCCTGGCACTCCACCACGATGCCGGTGGGGAGGTGGGTGATCCGGACCGCCGACTCGGTCTTGTTGACATGCTGGCCGCCGGCGCCGGAGGCCCGGTAGACGTCGATCTTGAGGTCCGCCGGATTGATGTCCACCTCGATATCCTCGGCCTCGGGGAGGACCGCCACGGTGCAGGCGCTGGTGTGGATCCGCCCCTGGGCCTCGGTCTCCGGCACCCGCTGCACCCGGTGGGTCCCCGACTCGTACTTGAGCTTGGCAAAGACCCCCTCCCCCTCGATGAGGGCCACCACCTCCTTGAAGCCCCCCCGCTCCGACTCGGAGGCGGACAGGATCTCCACCTTCCACCGGTTGCGCTCGGCAAAGCGGGAGTACATCCGGAAGAGGTCGCCGGCAAAGAGGGCCGACTCGTCGCCGCCGGTACCGGCACGGATCTCCAGGATGACGTTGCGGTCGTCGTTGGGGTCCTTGGGGAGGAGAAGGAGCTTGATTTCACCCTCCAGTTCCTCCTGCCGGCGCCCCAGCTCCTCCAGTTCCGCCTCGGCCATCTCCTTCATCTCCGGGTCGGCCAGGAGCTCCCGGTTCCCCTCGATCTCGGAAAGGACCTTCTTGTAGCGGCGGTAGGCCTCGATCAGACCAGTCAGGTCGTTGTGTTCCCGGGAGAGCTTGCGGAACTCGGGCTGGTTGGCAATCACCGTCGGGTCGGCAAGGAGCGCTTCCAGCTCCTGGTACCGGATTTCCAATTCTTCTATCTTGTCAAACATCTACGCAACCCTTCAAAAACAAGAATCTGATCTGCCTGCCACGCATCAGACCACCAGCCGGTCATCCCTGTACCCGCCATTCTCCTCCAGGGCCTCCTCCATGGAGCGGATTGCCACCTCCAGCTGGCTGTCGTCGGGCTCCCGGGTGGTGAGCCGCTGGAGCGCCAGTCCGGGGGCGATGATGAGCCGCACCAGGGGGTGCCGGTCGTTCCTGGCGCTCCACTTGAGGAACTCGTAGGATACGCCGGCAATGACCGGCAGGAGCACCACCCGGGCCCCGGCCTTCATCCAGAAGGGCCAGAGCTTGGGGATGAGGGAGAAGATGAGAATGCTCACCAGCATCACGATGAGGAGGAAGCTGGTGCCGCAGCGGGGATGGAGGCGGCTGTACTTCTGGACCGCGGCCGGCGTCAGCTCCTCCCCCGCCTCGAAGGCGAAGATGGTCTTGTGCTCGGCGCCGTGATACTCAAAAACCCGCTGGATGTCCTTCATGCGGGAGATGGAGACGATGTAGAGGATGAAGACCGCCACGCGGATGACGCCGTCCACCAGGTTGAAGACGATGTTGGACTGGCCGATGACCGGCACCATGAGCTTGGTGAGATAGAGGGGGAGGACGAAAAAGAGGAGGATGCCGAAGCCGAGGGCCACCGCCATGGTCCCCCCCATGGCCCAGGAGGAGAGCTCCTCCTTCTCCTCTTCCTCGGCCAGGGCCTCGTTGGCGGAAAAGTTGAGGGCCTTCATCCCCATGATGAGGGAGGTGACAAGGGCCACCGCCCCCCGCAGGATCGGGAGCTTCACGATGGGGAAGCGCTCCGAGAGGGGGGGAACCTCCTCCCGCTTGACGGCCATCTCGCCGGAGGGGCGCCGGACCGCAATGGCCATGGCCCGGGGGGCCCGCATCATGACCCCTTCGAGGACCGCCTGCCCCCCCACGTTGATCCGCTCCGCCAGGAGAAACAGCTGCACCAGCATCGTCCGAAACCACCTCTTCATGCGTACATCTCCTTGAATCGCTTCCTGACCTCGACGATCTTGCCGCAGGTCATGGTCCCTTCCGGGCAGGGGCCGGCAACGCAGCCGGGGCCCGCATCCCGGAAGATGGTGGGGGCAACGTTCTTGAGCAGCCGCAGCATCTCCACGGCCATGGCCCGGATCTCCCACTGGGCCCGCTCGCAGCAGCGGAGACCGAAAAAGTGGAGGAGCTCCCGGGCATTCATGGTCATGATGATCTTCGTCTCCGCGGCGTTGGGGAGGATGTAGCGGGCGTCCTCGGCCGGGATTCCTGCCTCGTAGAGTTCGGCGTAGGTTTCGTGGAGCGCCTTCAGCTGCGACTTGAAGCGAGCGGCGAGCTCCGGCCGCTCCGCGATGGAGGGGGGGATCACGGCGGAGAACTGCTCTGTATGGGTCACGTAGCGCTGGGACTGCTGGGAGTAGGAGGCGATCCGGTGCCGGACGAGCTGGTGGCTCGTGGCCCGCGATATCCCCTCGATGCCGAAGGTGAAGGAGGCATGCTCCAGCACCGACTGGTGTCCCAGCGACATGATCTTGTCGAGAAAGGCGGAGACGTCGGAGCGGGAAATCCGTTCCCTCAGCTCATCGATGCCGATGGGGGAGTAGCAGAGCCGCGCGGCAAGGGCCACGGCCAGTTCGGGATCAGGGGTGTGCTGGAGCAGGGTAACCTTCATGAAGTCCCTTCACGAGGCGATTGGATACAGCGCGTCAAGAAACAGATAAGGGGATTTCGCCATGGACAAAATCCCCTTCCACTCAAACCCGCAAGGCCGGGGGCCTGTTACTGCATGCCGTATTTCTTGCGGAAACGCTCGACGCGGCCGGCAGTGTCCACGAGCTTCTGCTTGCCGGTGAAGAACGGATGGCAGGCAGAGCAGATTTCGGTGGAGATCTCGGTTCTGGTGGAACGGGTCTGGAAGCTGTTGCCGCAGGCGCACTTCACGGTAACCTCGTTGTACTTGGGGTGAATCCCTTCTTTCATATCGTCCTCCTTGGGGGCCTTCGCCCCGGTGCCATGTGATCTGTCGGAAAGTTAAAACGTTAACAAACGGGCTCTTTTTTTTCAACACTTTTTTCCGCCACCCCGCAACGGGGGCCGGGACGCCTACTTGCTCATGGAATCAAGAAATTCCTGGTTGCTCTTGGTCTCGGAAAGCTTCTCCAGGAGGAACTCCATGCTGTCCACCACATTCATGGGGTGGAGCACCTTGCGCAGAATCCAGGTGCGGTTGAGGGCGCCCTTCTCCACCAGGAGCTCCTCCTTGCGGGTCCCCGACTTGTTGATGTCGATGGCCGGGAAGGTCCGCTTCTCCACCAGCTTGCGGTCCAGGTGGACCTCCATGTTGCCGGTCCCCTTGAACTCCTCGAAGATGACCTCGTCCATCTTGCTCCCGGTGTCCACCAGGGCCGAGGCGATGATGGTGAGGGAGCCCCCCTCCTCGATGTTGCGGGCCGCGCCGAAGAAGCGCTTCGGCTTCTGGAGGGCGTTGGCGTCCACGCCGCCGGTGAGGATCTTGCCGGACGGCGGCAGCACCGTGTTGTAGGCCCGGGCGAGACGGGTGATGGAATCCAGGAGGATCACCACGTCCCGCTTGTGCTCCACGAGGCGCTTCGCCTTCTCGATGACCATCTCGGCCACCTGCACGTGGCGGGTGGCGGGCTCGTCGAAGGTGGAGGAGACCACCTCCCCCCGGACCGAGCGCTGCATGTCGGTGACCTCTTCGGGGCGCTCGTCGATGAGGAGGACGATCAGGTAGACCTCGGGATGGTTCTCGGCGATGGAGTTGGCGATGTTCTGGATGAGCATCGTCTTGCCGGTGCGGGGGGGCGCCACGATGAGCCCCCGCTGCCCCTTGCCGATGGGGGAGACCAGCTCCAGGACCCGCATCGGCATGTTGTCGGGGGTAGTCTCCAGCTTCAGCTTCTCGTCGGGATAGAGGGGGGTCAGGTTGTCGAAGAGGATCTTGTCCCGGGCCACCTCGGGGGGCTCGAAATTGACCGTCTCCACCTTGAGGAGGGCAAAGTAGCGCTCCCCCTCCTTGGGGGGGCGGATCTGGCCGGAAACGGTGTCGCCCGTATGGAGGTTGAAGCGCCGGATCTGGGAAGGAGAGACATAGATATCGTCGGGCCCCGGCAGATAGTTGTAGTCGGGCGCCCGGAGAAAGCCGAAGCCGTCGGGAAGACACTCCAGGACCCCCTCGCCGAAGATCATGCCGTTCTTCTCGGTCTGGGCGTTGAGGATGGCGAAGATCAGGTCCTGCTTGCGCAGGCTCGAAGCCCCCTCGATGTTGAGGCCCTTGGCGATTGCCGCAAGCTCGTTGATTTTTTTGCCTTTAAGCTCCTGTAGGTTCATCGGTTCTCCTGTGGACGGGCGCAACGGGACCGTTGCTGGATGGCGGTGGGCTTATTATCGGGGTTGTTCATTGGATGACTGAATGTGACGGAAACGGGCAGGCGCACCTTTTGGGATACGTGGCTAGCTCTCTGTATGTGTCTGACTGTTCTCTACCTGAATTATAGCTATCAAGAAACCCGCTGAATATGGGCGCTGGGCTGGAATGCCTGGTTGTACAGAAGGATAAAAAGAACGTCGGGGGCAGTTTCCACTGGCGGAATGAGGTCGTACGGATTCATAAGTAATCCGATTCCCGCACCTTTGTCAACAGGATTATTTCGGGGCCGGCACCAAACCGCAAAACATCGTCTCAGCAAACCAAACACCATTCTCCCTGCCGGCCACTCCTTTCACTTGACTATTGACGCTTACACCCGAAAGACGTATAGTTCGCACAAGTGCGCGCCAATAAAATGGCGTCACAGCACGAGCGACGCGACATTCATCACAACGCTTCCGCCGCTCCCGGAGACCACCCCATGGAAGCATCACCGGCAGGGCCTGATGATCCCGTCAGCCTGATCATAGCCGGCGCGCTCCTGATCGGCGCGTCGGGCATCCCGGGCCTCTTTCTCCCCGCAAGGACGGACTGGGGGCAGAAATGCGCCGCCCTCGCCGTCGCCCTCGGCTCCCTGCTCGGCATCATCGGCGCCCTGGCAACGCTCATTGCCGAACGGACCATCTCCTGGACCATCGCAGGCTCCCTCCCCTTCGGCCCCCTTGAGGCCGGCATCGACCCCCTCTCCGCCTTCTTCCTCCTCCCGGTCTTCATCGTCGCCGCCTGCTGCGCCGTGTACGGCACCGGCTACTGGCCCGCCGTCCACCACCCCCGCACGGCACCGCGGCTCACCTTTTTCTTCGGCGTGCTCGCCTCCTCCCTGGCGTTCATCCCCCTGGCCCGCAACTGGGTCCTTTTTCTCATCTTCTGGGAGATCATGGCCCTGTCCGCCTTCTTCTCCCTCGCCACCGACGACCTGGAACGGGAGGTCCGCGATGCCTCCCTGGTTTATGTCGTGGCGACCCATGCCGGAACCCTCGCCCTCTTCGCCTGCTTCTCGCTGCTGGGAAGAGGCGGCTCCTTCGCCTTCCCCGCCGCCGGGACCATGGACGGGACCGCCCCCATCGGGACGGCGATTTTCGCCGCGGCCCTCCTGGGTTTCGGCCTCAAGGCAGGGGTCATGCCGCTCCACGTCTGGCTCCCGGGAGCCCACGCCAGCGCCCCGAGTCACGTGTCGGCCCTCATGTCGGGGGTCCTCATCAAGACGGGGATTTACGGCCTGGTCCGGATCCTCTCCTTCTTCGGCGCGGTTCCGCCCTGGTGGGGGATGGTGCTCCTGACGGCGGGGATCGCGTCGGGAATCCTCGGGGTCGCCTTCGCCGTGGGACAGCACGACCTGAAGCGGCTCCTGGCCTACCACAGCATCGAGAACATCGGCATCATCGTCATGGGACTCGGCGTGGCGCTCCTGGGGAAGGCGGCTGGACTGCCGTCCCTGGTGATTCTCGGCCTCGGGGGGGCACTTCTCCATGTCCTGAATCACGCCCTCTTCAAGTCGCTCCTCTTCCTGGGGGCCGGCGCGGTGATCCACGGAGCCGGCACCCGGGAGATCGACCGGCTCGGGGGGCTCGGCCGGCGGATGCCCTGGACCGCGGCCCTCTTTCTCACGGGGGCCGCGGCCATCTGCGGACTCCCCCCCCTGAACGGCTTTGTGAGCGAACTCCTCGTCTATCTCGGCTTCTTCTCCGGCATCGTCCAGGGAAAGGGGGCCGAGGCCCCGCTCCTGGGGCTGGCGGCGCCGGCCCTGGCCATGGTGGGGGGGATGGCGGTTCTTTGCTTCGTGAAGGTCTTCGGCACGGTCTTCCTGGGGCTCCCCCGCTCGGCGGAGGCAGCCGCCTGCCACGAGCCGGGCTGGGCCATGCGGGGCCCCATGGTGCTCCTGGCCCTCCTCTGCGCCCTCATCGGCCTTCTCCCCGTGGCGATTCCCCACATCCTGGAGCCGGCCCTCTTCGCCTGGGACCCACAGCTCCCCTTTGCCGGCGTCCGGCTCGCCGAAGCGGCCCCCCTCGACTGGATTACCCTGATGGGACTCGTCCTCCTCCTGGCGATTCTCGGCATCGGGGCCTGGCTCTGGAAGCGGGTAACAGCCGAACCCCAGGGGACGGCCGGCACCTGGGACTGCGGCTTCGCCCTTCCGACCGCCCGGATGCAGTACACCGCCTCCTCCTTTGCGGAGATGTTCGTGAAGCTCTTCGCCGCCGTGCTACGACCCCGGGTCCACCCGCCACGGGTCCAGGGACTGTTCCCGGAGAAGAGCGCCTTCGCGAGCCATGTCCCCGAGGCGGTGCTGGAGCTGGTCATGGCGCCGCTTCTGGCCGCCACGGACCGGCGGTTCTCCCTGGCCCGCAAGCTCCAGCACGGCCGGCTCCACCTCTACATCCTCTACATCTTCGTGACGCTGGCGCTCTTGCTGGCGTGGGCCTACTAGGAGCGACGGGGCGATGGTCGATACCGTTATCCATATCCTGATCACCCTGCTCCTCCCGCCGCTGCTCCTCGGGGTGATCAACCGGACCAAGGCCCTCTTTGCCGGCCGAACCGGGCCGCCGCTCCTCCAGGCCTACTACGACCTGGCGAAGCTCGTGCGGAAGGGGAGCGTCTTCAGCGCAACCACCACCTCGGTCTTCCGGGCCGGGCCGGTCGTTGCCCTGGCGGCCACCTTCACCGCCTCGCTCCTGATCCCCCTGGGAGAGCACCGTCCCCCCCTCTCCTTCGGCGGCGACATGATCCTCTTCGCCTACCTCTTCGGGCTGGCCCGCTTCTGCACCACGGCGGCGGCCCTGGACACCGGCTCCAGCTTCGAGGGGATGGGGGCGGCCCGGGAGGCCACCTACGCCTGCCTGGCCGAGCCGGCCCTCTTTTTCTCCCTGGCGGTGCTGGCGCGCCTCTCCGGCTCCCTCTCCCTCACCCCCATGCTGACCGGAACGGCCGCCACCTCCTGGCTCTCCTCCGGCGCATCGCTGCTGCTCCTGGCGGGGAGCCTCTTCATCGTGCTCCTGGCGGAGAACTGCCGGGTCCCCTTCGACGACCCCAACACCCACCTGGAGCTGACCATGATCCACGAGGTGATGGTGCTGGACCACAGCGGCCCCCTCTTCGGCGCCATCCTCTACGGGGCGGCCATGAAGCTCTTCGTGCTGGGGGCCCTCTTCACCGACATCGCCCTCCCCTACGCCACCGGCATCCCCCTGGCGGACTGGGTGCTCTTCGTCATCGCCATGCTGATGCTGGCCGTGGGAATCGGGGTGGTGGAATCGGTCATGGCCCGGCTGCGGCTCACCAAGATCCCCCAGATGCTGGCGGCGTCCTGCATCCTGGCGGCGTTCTCGCTGCTCCTGGTGCTGAGGTAGCTATGACATCCCTGGTGGACCAGCTCATCGTCCTCGTGATGCTCATCAACTTCGCGGCCCTCGGTTCGGGGCGGCTGACCGTGGCGATCCGGGCCACGGCCCTCCAGGGGGTCATTCTCGGCATTCTCCCGGTTCTCATCCACTCCTTCTCCTGGCACCTGGTGGTGATCACCGGAGGCCTCATCCTGGCCAAGGGGATCATCATCCCGTGGCTCCTGGCCGGCGCCATTGCCAAGGCCCGGATATCCCGGGAGATGGAACCCTACCTGGGGTACGTGCCGACGCTCCTCATGGGCGCGATCCTCACGGGGCTCTCCTTCGTCTTCGCCCAGCGGCTCCCCCTGGCGCCGGAGCACCAGGGGCTCCTCTTCGTGCCGGCAGCCATCGCCACGCTCCTCTCCGGCTTCCTCCTGCTGGTGGCCCGGCGCAAGGCCATCTCCCAGGTGATCGGCTACCTGATGCTGGAAAACGGCATCTTCCTCTTCGGCCTCCTGTTGACCGAGGCGATGCCGGTCATGGTGGAGGCGGGGGTCCTCCTGGACCTCATCGTCGGCATCTTCGTCATGGGGATCATCATCAACCAGATCAGCCGCGAATTCTCGTCCATCGACACCTCGCGGCTCACCACCCTCAGGGACTAGGACATGACCGCCGGACTCCTCCTCATACCGCTTCTGGGAGCCATCGCCGCATGGCTTATCCCCTCGGAAAGGGGGCGCCCCTGGGTCCTCCCCGTCACGGGAGCGGTCCATCTGGCCCTTGCGGTCGAGGCGATCTTTGCTCCCGCAGTCCCGTCGCCGGGGGGGTGGCTTCACCTGGACGCCATCGGAAAGCTCGTGCTCCTCTCCGTGGAGCTCCTCTTTTTCGCCTGCGCCCTCTACGCCGTGGGGTACCTGGCCTACCGGCAGGAGCGGCCGAACCGCCTCCTCTGCGCCATGCTGCCGGTCTGCCTGTCGGCCATGACCCTGGTGGCCTTCTCCCACCACCTGGGGCTCCTCTGGGTGGCCATCGAGACCACCACCCTCACCATGTCCCCCCTCCTCTACTTCAACCGCAACGCCCGCTCCATCGAGGCCACCTGGAAGTACATGCTCATCTGCTCCGTGGGGATCGCCCTGGCGCTCCTGGGGCTCCTCTTCCTGGCCTACTCCACCCTGGTGGCCCGCATCGAGCCGACGCTCCTCCTGGAGCCCCTGGTGGCCAGCGCCCCGCTCCTCTCCCCGGCCTGGCTCAAGGCGGCCTTCGTCTTTCTCCTGGTGGGGTACGGGACCAAGATGGGGCTCGCTCCGCTCCACACCTGGAAGCCCGACGCCTATGGCGAGGCGCCGGGGCTTGTGGGGGGGCTCCTGGCCGGGGGGCTCGTCACCTGCTCCTTCGTGGGGCTGCTGCGGAGCTACCAGGTCTTCGCCGCCGCAGGAGGGGGAACCACCTTCCACCGGGATTCCCTCGTTCTCCTGGGGCTCCTCTCCATGGCCACGGCCGCCGTCTTCATGGCCCGTCAGGCCGATTTCAAGCGGATGCTGGCCTACTCCAGCGTGGAGCACGTGGGAATCCTGGCGGTGGCCCTGGGGCTCGGCAAGGGGGCCCTGGCCGGGGCCCTCCTCCACCTGGTGAGCAACAGCCTCACCAAGGGGGTCCTCTTCCTGGCCGCCGCCAACATCCACCGCTCCTACAACAGCAAGCGGTGCGAGCGGGTGCGGGGGGCCCTGCGGCGCCTCCCCTGGTCCGGGGGGCTCTTCCTGGCCGGCTTCTTCGCCGTCACCGGCTCCCCCCCCTTCGGCCTCTTCGTGAGCGAGTTCACCATCGTCTCCAGCGCCATGACGGGAGAAGGGGCATGGGTCGGCGGCCTCATGCTCCTTCTCCTGGCGGCCATCTTCCTCGGCATGGCCCGGACGGTCCTGCCGGTGGTGATGGGGGAATCAAGCCGCATCGAGCACACCGGCTACCGGGACCGCTTCCTCACAGTGGCCCCGCCGCTGGCGCTCATGGGAGTCGTGCTCCTGCTCGGTCTCTGGATTCCGGAGCCGCTCCGCCGCCTCGTCGCCGAGGGGGCCATGCTTCTCGGGGGAAACGCGCCATGACCCGCACCTTCTCCCTCACCTGCCTGCGCAACGGCGAGGCGGTGCCGGTGGCCGCGGTGCCGCTCCTCCCCCTGGAGCAGTTCCTCCAGGACATCATCGACGCCACCGACCGGGGATGGCGGGTCGCCTCCTGCTTCGGGGTCCCCACCGACGCGGGGGCCACCCTCTGGTGCCTCATGGCCGCCCCCAAAGACGGACTCCTGGGTCTCATGCGGACCGAGGCGGGGATGGCCTTCCCCTCCATCTGCCGCCTCGTCCCCCAGCTCCACCTCTTCGAGCGGGAGATCGCCGAGCAGTGCGGCATCACCCCTGAGGACCACCCCTGGCTGAAGCCGGTCCGCTTCCACCCCCCCTTCGTCCCTGGGCGGAAAGGTTTCGGCGGCATCGTGGTGGGGGACGCGGAGTACTACCGGGTGGAGGGGGAGGAGATCCACGAGGTGGCGGTGGGACCGGTCCACGCCGGCATCATCGAGCCGGGGCACTTCCGCTTCCAGTGCCACGGCGAAGAGGTCTTCAGCCTGGAGATCTCCCTGGGGTACCAGCACCGGGGGATCGAGCAGGGGCTCCTGGGGGGGCCCCACCCGAAGACCATCTTCCAGATGGAGACCATCGCCGGCGACACCACCATCGGCCACGCCCTGGCCCATGCCATGGTCATGGAGGCCCTGACGGAGACGGTGCCGTCGGCCCGGGCCGAGGTCATCCGGGCCATTGCCCTGGAGCTGGAGCGGCTCGCCAACCACACCGGCGACCTGGGGGCCCTGGCCGGCGACGTGGCCTACCTCCCCACCGCCTCCTTCTGCGGCCGGATCCGGGGGGATTTCCTCAACATGACGGCCCATCTCTGCGGCAGCCGCTTCGGCCGGGGGCTCGTCCGCCCCGGGGGCGTCGGCTTCGACGTGGGTGAGCGGCAGACGGGGGAACTCCTGGACCGGCTCGCCGCCGCCGGCGACGACCTGGAGAACGCGGCGGGGCTCCTCTGGGATACCCAGTCGGTCATGGCCCGCTTCGAGGGGACGGGTCGGGTGAGCCAGGAGGCGGCCCGGGAGATGGGCCTCGTGGGTCCCGCGGCCCGGGCCTGCGGCATCGACCGGGACGCGCGGCGGGACAACCCCTTCGGCATCTACGGGGTGAGCCCCGTGACCGTGGTCCTGGAGGAGAGCGGCGATGTCTTTGCCAGGGCCCACCTGCGCTGGCGCGAGGCGGAGGCATCGCTCCACTTCGCTGCGGAGCAGCTCCGCCAGCTGCCGGGGGGGGCGCCCCTGACCAGGCCCCGCTATCCGGCGGCGGAGAGGGTGGCCGTGGCCCTCACCGAGGGGTGGCGGGGCGAGATATGCCACGTGGCCATCACCGACCGGACCGGCCGGTTTGCCCGCTACAAGGTGGTGGACCCGTCGTTCCACAACTGGACCGGTCTGGCCCTGGCCCTGCGGGATCAGCAGATCTCCGACTTCCCCCTCTGCAACAAGAGCTTTAATCTCTCCTACTGCGGCTTCGATTTGTGATATAAAAGACGGGTTTGTTCTTTCACTCCACCAAAGAGAGAGGCAGCCCGTGCAGAAAAAAGACAAGTCGGACTACATGATCCTCGCCGTCTCCCACGCCCTGGACCTCCTGGAACAGTTCCACGGAGAAGGGGTGGCCGAGCTGGGCGTAACGGAGCTGGCCAAGCGGCTCAAGCTCCACAAGAACAATGTCTTCCGGCTCCTGGCCACCCTGGAGGCCCGGGGGTACGTGGAGCAGAACCGGGTGACCGGCAACTACCGGCTGGGGCTCAAGACCCTGGAGATCCGCCAGGTCATGATCCGCCAGATGGCCCTGCTTCCCTACGCCAGGCCGGTTCTGGAGGAGCTGGTCCGGGAGTGCGACGAGACCGCCTACGTGTCGATCCTCAAGGAGAACCTGAGCGTCTACCTCTACGGGGTCGAGAGCCGCGCCACGGTCCGGGTCGTCTCCCGGCTCGGCTCCCGGCTCCCGGCCTACTGCACCGCCGCCGGGAAGGTGATGCTCGCCTCCCTCTCGGAGCCGGAGCTGGAACGCTACCTGGCCCGCAAGGAGCTGGCACCCTACACCCCGAACACCATCACCGACCGCGACCGACTCCGGGAGCACCTGAAGGAGATCGCCGCCGCCGGCTACGCCATCGACAACGAGGAACTGGAGATCGGGGTTCGGGGGGTGGCCGCACCGATCCGCGACTACCGGTCCGTGACGGTGGGCGCGGTAATCATCTCCGGGCCGTCCATGCGGTTCTCCGATGAACGTATCGCGGCCGAACTGGTCCCCATGGCCCAGAAGGCCGCCGAAACCATCTCCGTCAAGCTCGGCTACACCGGGGCCACAGCCGAGTAGGTCAACCGCCGGGAGGCGCGCCATGCTCAAGGCACTCTTTGCCAGACGTCACCAGGGACACCGGACCATCGCCTACCCGACGGGCCCGGCGCAGCTGCCGGAGCTCTTCCGGGGCGCGCCCCTCCTGAAGCCTGAGAAGTGCCCCGCCGGGTGCGCCGGCTGCGCCGACGCCTGCCCCCATGGCGCCGTAACGGCCGGAACCGGGGACCAGGGACCGGGGACCGGGAAAACCCTCTCCCTCGACATGGGGAAGTGCCTCTTCTGCCCCGAGTGCGCCAGCGCCTGCCCCCACGGCTCCATCTCCTTCACCAGCGACCACCGGCTGGCCGTGAACCGGCGGGAGGAGCTGGTCGTCCGGTCCGGGGAGGCCCGCAGGCTCGCCGCCCCCCTGGACGGGAAGCGGCAGTCCCTCTTCAGCCGCTCCCTCAAGCTCCGGGAGGTCTCGGCCGGGGGGTGCAACGCCTGCGAGGCCGACACCAACGTCCTCTCCACTGTCGGCTTCGACCTGGGGCGCTTCGGCATCCAGTTCGTGGCCTCCCCCCGCCACGCCGACGGCATTTACGTCACCGGCCCGGTGAGCGAAAACATGCGGCTTGCCCTCCTCAAGACCTGGGAGGCGATCCCCGAACCGAAGATCGCCATCGCCGCCGGAGCCTGCGCCATCAGCGGCGGCCCCTTCATGGACTCCCCCGCCATCCACAACGGCTGCGACGGCCTCATCCCCATCGACCTCTACATCCCCGGCTGCCCCCCTCACCCCCTCACCATCCTGGACGGGCTCCTGCGACTCCTGGGGAGACTGGAGGAATAGCCTCCTCCAGCTGCCGGCATAAAAAAACGCGACGGGTAATCCCGCCGCGTTCAAGTATTCAAGTCTTTTTCCGTATTTTCGCCCCTACTCCTCCACCTTCCCCACTTTCCTCCGCACCACTAGTTGGGCCACCATGTCCACCGACACGATAACGGCCACCACCACGAGCATGACGCCGTTTTGCCGGAAATAGCCGAGACAGTTGAAGAACATGTAGAGGGCCACCACCCCGCCGAGCATGGTCCGCATCCCCCGCACCGACAGCTCCGCCGTCTCGGGATCGGGGGTGAACCGCCGCATCAGCGCCGGGGCCACGTGGTAGCCGATGGCGGCGTCGGCGAGGGTGAGGACGAGGTTAAGTATGAAGAGGGGAAGGAGGTGCTCATTCATGCCGCTTTGTATTCCCGGACGTCAATCTGCGCGCCCGAACGGGCCATCTCGTCGGCGGTCCTGAAAAGCTTCGAGGCGATCTCCTCGTCAAGGTACTCCTCACCGCAATTATCGCAGACCCTGGCGGGCACGTGCTTGACGACCATGGTCAGCCTATCCCGCTCGAGGGTGACGGTGACAAAGCCGGGGCTCACCTCTCCATGTTTGCAGATGACGCACTTCATGGCTTTCTCCTTCTGAAATCTGGGTGCCACTTGCCGTTATCCGGTTCATACACCGTTATGACAACGGTCTCTCCATCTTCCCGATTGTCCGCAATGACGATGTGCAGTGAACGACTGCCGCACCTTCCCAGCACGAGGCAGCTTGGATAGGGCCTGTCATCGGGATAGTCCTCGATAACTTCACCCTGCTCAAGAGCTTCACGGACGTCCTGTGGAGCTATGCCTCTCTGGGACATCCGGAGCAACGCATGGGTGCGAAAGATGAGGATACCGATTCTCATAGTCAATTCTACCACCTGCTCTCACTGGCGCTCACCGTGAAGGTGATGGCTTTTCTCGCTAGATCTTGTTGATGAAGACTTCCCGGGGCTTGCTGGTCCCGTCGGACGGGCCGACAATCCCCTCCTGCTCCATCCGCTCGATGATGCGGGCGGCGCGGTTGTAGCCGATCCGCAGCCGCCGCTGGACCATGGAGATGGAAGCCTGGCGCGTCTCGGCCACCAGGGCCACGGCGTCGTCATACCGCTCGTCCACCATGTCCTCGTCGTCGCCGCTGCCGGAGCCGCTATCCTCCTTCATCTCCAGGATCGACTTGTCGTAGACCGGCTTCCCCTGCTTCTTGAGGAAGTCCACCACCCGCTGCACCTCGGCGTCGGAGACGAAGGCCCCGTGGACCCGCTGCATCTTGGCGGTCCCCGGCGGGAGGAAGAGCATGTCGCCGGCCCCCAGGAGCGACTCGGCGCCGTTGGTGTCGAGGATGGTCCGGGAGTCGATTTTGGAGGAAACCTGGAACGAGATCCGGGCCGGGAAGTTGGCCTTGATGAGGCCGGTGATGACATCCACCGACGGCCGCTGGGTGGCGAGAATGAGATGGATGCCGGCGGCCCGGGCCATCTGGGCCAGCCGCGCGATGGACTCCTCGATCTCCCGGCCGGCCACCATCATGAGGTCCGCCAGCTCGTCCACGATGACGACGATGTACGGCAGGTGCCCGTGCTCCAGCTCCTCCTGCTTGGCCAGGAACTGCTGGATCGCCTCCTCGTCGTCGGCGGGCTCGTCCACCACCTCATCCAGCACCACGGTCCCCTGGGCCTTGAGCTCCTCGGCCTCCTTCTCCTCTTTTTCCAGGAGCTGGTTGTAGGAGCCGATGTTCCGCACCCCCTTGTCGGCCATGAGCCGATAGCGGCGCCCCATCTCCTCCACGGCCCACTTGAGGGCCAGGGAGGCCTTCTTGGGGTTGGTCACCACGGGGAGCAGGAGGTGGGGGATCCCTTCGTAGATGGAGAGTTCCAGCATCTTCGGATCCACCATGATGACCCGCACGTCCTTGGGGGTGGCGGTGTAGAGGAGCGACAGGATCATGGTGTTGATGGAGACCGACTTGCCCGAGCCGGTGGCCCCGGCCACCAGGAGGTGGGGCATCTTGGCCAGATCGGCCACCACCGGGGCGCCGGAGATGTCTTTTCCCAGGGCGAGGGGGAGCTTCATCCTGCTGCCGTGGAACTCCTCGCCGTTGAAAATCTCCTTCAGGTAAACCGTCTCCCGCTCCCGGTTCGGGATCTCGATCCCCACCACCCCCTTGCCGGGGATGGGGGCCACGATCCGGATCGACATGGACTGGAGCGCCATGGAGAGGTCGTCGGAGAGGGAGGCGATCCGGCTCACCTTGATGCCGGGGCCCGGGGCAAACTCGAACATGGTGATGACCGGGCCGGGGCAGATCTCCACCACCTCGCCGTCGATGCCGAAGTCCTTGAACTTCTTCTCCAGGAGCCGGGCGTTCATGGTGAGGATGTCCCGGTCGAGACGCTTCTCGGTGGCCGGGGGGGTATCGAGAAGCGACAAGGGGGGGGTGCGGTAATCCCCCTCGCTCTTGATGAAGTCAAAGGCCTCCTGCAGCGGCGCGCTCTTGGCCTCTTCCTTCTTTTTCTCCTTCCTGCGGACCGGCTCCGGAGGGGGGACCGCCACGTGGACCGGCTTGATCTCCGGCGCCTTCTTCTCGTGCTTCTCGCCGGCATCCAGGAGCTGGCGGTTCAGCTCCTGCCGCTCCCGGCGCCGGGCCCAGCGCTCCTTGAGGCTTGAGAACCACCAGTCGGCGAAGAGGACGAAGGAAAAGCGGGACAGGACCATGGCCGAGGCGGCCAGAAGCGGGAGGATGATGAGGATGGCCCCGGTGACGCCGAAGTAGGTCTTGAGGAACGCGGCTGTCTTGTACCCCACGGCGCCGCCCGTGAGGACCGGCTGCCCCAGGAAGACGGTCTTCTCCAGGTTGAAGGCGAAGAGGGCCGACAGGGAAACAAGGAGCACACCGAAGGCGATCCCCTTGTAGGACTTCCAGCGAAGCTCCTTGAACCGCAGGAGCTTGTAGGAGAGGTAGAGAAGCCCGATGGGGATGGCGTAGGAGGCAAGCCCGAAGATCTGGAGAAGGAGGTCCGACAGGTCGGCGCCGAGGCGGCCGCCGAAGTTGTGGAGCTTCCCCGCCGACGAATAGGTGTTGAAGGACTGGTCGCCGGCACTGAACGACACAAGGGCCACAAGGATGAAGAGCCCCGCCGCCCCCAGGGCCATCCCCTGGATCTCCTTCTTCAGCTTTTCTTTTCTGTCGGTCTGTTCGTCCATATGCCCCTATGTTTTTGCAGAAGCGCAATGAATTGCGCCCTGGGAGTGATCAATCACGCCCCTACATATATGTCACATCTCCAGTATCAGCGGCAGGATCACCGGCCGCCGCTCGATGGTCTTGTTGAAGAAACGCCTGAGAATCCGCCGCACCTCCTGCTTCACCTCGTTCCAGTCCGCCAGGGCCTCGGACGACAATCCCGCCAGGTGGTCCAGGACGATTTTCTTGGCCTCGTCCAGGTATTCCTGACTCTCGTCCTCAAAGACGAACCCCCGGGAGACGATGTCGGGGCCGTAGAGGATCTCCCCCGTCTGGGGGTGGATGGAGATGATGACCACCACCATCCCGTCTTCCGACAGGTGCTTGCGGTCCTTGAGGACCACTTCCCCCACGTCGCCGACCCCCTTGCCGTCGATGAAGACCCGGCCGCTCTCGACCCGGCCGGCCACCTCGGCCTGGCCGTCGGCGAAGTGAATCACATCCCCGTTCTCCACCACCAGGCAGCGCTCCCGTGGGACCCCCACCCGCTGGGCCAGCTGCGCATGCTTCACCAGGTGCCGGTACTCGCCGTGGACCGGCACAAAGAACTTCGGCCGCACCAGGTTGAGCATCAGCTTCAGCTCCTCCCGGGAGGCGTGGCCCGACACGTGGACCTCGGACACCTTCTCGTGGAAGACCTCGGCCCCCCGGCGGTAGAGGTGGTTGATGAGATCGGAGATAGTCTTCTCGTTCCCCGGGATGAAGCGGGAAGAGAGGATCACCGTATCCCCCGGCTCCAGCTTGATCTGCTTGTGGTCGTCCATGGCGATCCGGGTCAGGGCGCTCATGGGCTCCCCCTGGGAGCCGGTGGTGATCATGCAGACCTGCTCCGGCGGCAGACGCGGCATCTCCCGCAGGTCGGTGAGGACGTCGTCGGGAATCCGCAGGTACCCCAGCTGCCGGGCGATGGCCACGTTGGCGATCATGGAGCGGCCGTTCAGGAGCACCTTCCGGCCGCAGCGGGCGGCGGAGTCCACCGCCTGCTGAACCCGGTGGATGTTGCTGGAGAAGGCGGCCACGATGATCCGCCCGGGGCAGCGGGGAAAGATCTCGTCGAAGGCCTCCCCCACCAGCCGCTCCGACAGGGTGTACCCCTGCCGCTCCACGTTGGTGGAGTCGGAGAGGAGCGCCAGGACCCCGTCGGAGCCGTAGCGGGCAAAGGTGGCCAGGTCGGTCAGCTCGCCGTCCACGGGGGTCTGGTCGATCTTGAAGTCGCCGGTGTGGATCACCACCCCCTCGGGGGTGCGGACCGCCAGGGCGCAGCCGTCGACAATGGAGTGGGAGACCCGGATGAACTCCACCTTGAAGGGGCCCACGGTGACCGACTCCCGGGGCTTCACCACGTTCAGGTCCGCGGCGCCGTCCAGGTCGAATTCCTTCAGCTTTTCCCGGACAAAGCCGAGGGTGAGGGCCGTGCCGAAGATGGGGACGGGCAGGTCGGGAAGGACGTAGGGGAGGGCGCCGATGTGGTCCTCGTGGCCGTGGGTCAGGAAGATCCCCCGCACCCGGTCGGCCCGCTCCCGGAGATACGTGATGTCGGGGATCACGATGTCGATGCCGAGCATGTGGGGCTCGGGGAACATGAGACCGCAGTCGGCCACGATGATGTCGTCGCCGTACTCGTACACCATCATGTTGAGGCCGATCTCCCCCACCCCCCCCAGGGGGATGACGCGGAGGCCGCCGTGCTGGTTCTGGTCAGTGTCCATGGTCCCCTACCTCGGCGCGGCGGGTGCGTACCCCTGCCGCCGGAGAATCTCCGCAATCTTCCGGTCGCACGCGGCGATCCACTCCTCCCCCGGCTGCACGAGCCACCGGACCGCGCAGAAGGAGCTCCGGAGCGCCCGGTAGGTAATGAGGGCCCGCTCCAGGTCGCCGACCCGCTCGAACTCCCCCCCCATCTCCCAGAGGCGCCGGGCCGACCGCTCCACCAGGGAGCTCCCCGGGGTGTACATGTGGATCGCCGCCTCATAGCCGGCGATGGCGGCCAGGTAGTCCCGGGCCGCCAGGGCCGACTCACCCCGGTGGAACTGGGTCCGCTGACGCCACCAGGTGTTCCCCCCGATAAGGACAAGGGTAATGACGGCGATCACCGTTACATTGGCAGAGATGTTCTTGGTCCGTTCGTTCACTGATCCCTATCCGAAAAATCCCGGCACCACGGCGAGAAGGGTTCCCAGCAGCATGGCAATCAGGCCACAGAGCGCAGCAACGGCCGCCAGGATATCCCACGGCCGTGCCAGCCGATGGGCCGCCGGCAATCCCCAGACCACGGCCAGGAACCCTATGGCGACAAGTACAAGGGCAAGCAGCGGCATCCTAGAGCTCCAGCCCGTCCTGAATGGCGGCACGGACCTGGTCCATGAGCTGCTGCCCCTTGAGGGCACCGCAGCCGGAGGTGGGAATCGGCGCGCCGAACCGGACCGATATCTCCGCGCCAAGTACAAGCCTCACGGTGTTGCGCGGATTCACCCCCATGCTGCCGTTGATGGTGAAGGGAACGATCGGCACGCCGGCACGCTCCGCCAGGATGAAGCCCCCCTTCTTGAAGGGGAGGAGCGACCCGTCGGCGGTCCGGGTCCCCTCGGGGAAGATGACGACGCTGGCCCCGGACCTGATCCGCTGGGCCGCCGCGTCCAGGCTCCGGAGGGCCTTGCGGCCGTCGCTGCGGTCAACGGGGATGTAGCCGGCCCGCCGCATGGCGGCTCCGAAGAGGGGGATGCGGAACAGTTCCTCCTTGGCCAGCCACGAAAACCGGCGCGGTATGGCCCGGGAGAGGACAAGGATGTCGAAGTTCCCCTGATGGTTCCCCATAAAAATCACCGGCTCCCCCGCCGGCACCTGCTCCGCGCCGCTCACCCGGAGGCGGACCCCGGCCATCATGAGGCCGATACGGCTCCAGACAAGGGCGCAGCGGTGGGCGAAGCCGCCCCGGGAATCGACGAGCCCGCCAAGCATGGCAAGCAGACTGAAAAAGCCGGTGACCGGCACAAAAAAGAACAGATAAATCAAACCGTTAAACATTGGCGGCTCCGGGCGCAAATCCGGTTAACCTTACGACTTTTTCCCGCCTTCGTCAAACCAAATATATCTTGCCAGAGCCCCCTCAATTCCTATACACTGCAGCGGTTTTCGGTATACATCAACGCCCCGAAGGAGGGCTCCCATGGCAAGTCTCAACAAGGTAATGCTCATCGGCAATCTCGGCAAGGACCCCGAGGTCCGCTACACCCCGGGCGGCACGGCGGTGGCCAGCTTCTCCCTCGCCACCAGCGAGAAGTTCAAGAACAAAAACGGCGAGTTCGAGGAGAAGACCGAGTGGCACAACGTGGTCCTCTGGGGCCGCCAGGCGGAAATCGCCGGCGAGTATCTGGCCAAGGGGCGGACCGTCTTCATCGAAGGGCGGCTCCAGACCCGCAAGTGGCAGGACAAGGACGGCCGGGACCGCTGGACCACCGAGGTGGTGGGGGAGCGGATGCAGATGCTCGGCGGCAAAGGCGAGGGGGGCGGCGGACGCTCCGGCGGACGCGGCGGCCAGGAAGGGGGCTTCGGCGGCGGTCCGGCCTACGACGAGCCGGCCTTCAACCCCGATGACGATATTCCGTTCTAGCCACTCCCCGCAACGATCCGCAAAAGGAAAGATCCCAGCAGGTGCAATGCCTGCTGGGATCTTTACGTTCAAGCTATTCCTGCTACCGGCTATTGAGGCTGATTCCCATGGGGAATCACATGAATCACGACTCCGGGCGGCGGATTCTCGAAGCCCGGCGGCAGCGAGCCGTCCGGCAGGGCCCGGATGTACAGCTCCTTTGGAAGCTGTGGTGGCGTTACCTCCCCTGAAGGTTGCGGCGGCGGTTCAGGGGGCGGCACAACCCGGTCGGCCCGGATAATCTCGCCGGGGGGCGGATTCAACAGATTCAGCATCCGGGAGGCGGCACCCTCCTCGGCACCACCGGCAAGTGCCGTCCCTCCCACCCAGAGGAGAGATGTCAGGATACAGCAGCCGATCACCTTGATGGGAACAGAAAGGCCCGTTGTCTTCATGATCAACCTCCTGTTCAGGGATTGTCGACCGTGTGGCCGAAGACGTAGGCATTGCAGCCGGCCTCCACGGAAAAGTCCATATGGGAGATATTGATGTTGAGACCACTTCCTCCGGCAAGGCCGGGATCGGCATAGACGAGCAGGTTCGCCGAACCGTTCCAGAGGTATCCACCAAAGGGAGCAGCCACTCCCTGCAGCGGAGGAAGCGGAATATTGAAAATATCCGCGCTGCTGGGGCTCGTCCGCTTGTAGGCGCTGAGAATCGCCCGGAATGAGTCGCTGGCGCTGGGGGTATAGCAGCTTACGGCCACATACTGGATGACGTAGCGTTTTCCTTCCGGAGTCGGGAAAGAGGCGATCCCGTTCACGAAATTCACCGGTATGGTGATATTCAGTGCCCGCTCCCGGTAGGGGGAGCGGTCGGGATTCTCGCTGTTGATCACGGCCCCGCTGACCGTCACCGGCCCGCTGATGCCGACGGTGCCGGTCACCGGCACGGTGTTGGTCACGTTGACATTGGCGGTGCCGGAGATCCCCACGCTGCCGGTCACCGGGATGGAACCCCCATCCGGTGCCGTGTTCATGACCGTTACCGGCGTCCCCCTCACGATGAGGGCCTGTGCCGGAGCTGCTGCCAGACAAGAGATCAGCAGAGCCGCCACGACCAGAGTCCCACTTATGATTCCCCTTGCTTCCATGGCAATCCTCCTTTTCGTTGTCATTTCCTGCCACCCCTTCCCATGAACGCAATGACCCCGATACCGCCGGCCAGAAGGAGGACTGTCGAAGGCTCCGGGATCGGGGTCGTCCCTGTCATCGTGAGAGTGATGTCGTCAATGGTGAACGAGTAGATATCGGGATGAAAGACCCCTTCGGGATCGGTCTGGCCGGTATCCGCCACAGAGAGGAGCCGGGCGGTCGTAAAGGGGTTCGCCATGGACAGACTGACCAGGAAATCCTTCCCCAGATCATCGTAGAAGGCGGATGGAAGGGTCGAGAGTGCCGCAGCTCCGCCGGCCTCCACCGAGAAGAGGCCGGGCGGATATTCGACGAAGGGGTCTTCCAGGGGGTAGCGGTTGAAGTTGGTGACGAAATGGGCCGAAATGCCGACCACATCCATGGAGAGGCCGGAGAGATCGATGGTGACGCTGTGCCCCCCGGAGAACTGCTGTTCATACATCGAGAGCCCTCCGGCGGCCCCCAGGTAGTTGGCGCCGGAGGTGGTCCTGAAGCCGCTCCCCACGATGAGTGGGCTTTGGACGGGGTTCAGGTCGGCATCGAAGTGGGTGGCATTGGTGGTCAGGTGGAGATTGCCGAAGGGGGTGACGATCGTCGACGGGTCACTCCCGGCAGCCAGCGAATCGAAGTCGATCGTGTAGCTCAGGGCCATGCCATGCCGAACCGACCCCAGAAGAACTGCCAGCGCTGCAAGGACGAGGAACAGACACCTCGATTTCATGGGGGCACCTCCGGATTGGGATCACTCCATGAAAAAAGCAAAAGGCAAGCCATGGCCAGAAGCGCCGATCGTCGAGCCGACATCTCTCTTCAGTCGAATATTTTCAGAAAGTTATACCCTTGCGAAAAAAAGGGTTCCCACCTCCCTGATCGCCCGCATCCCACGGAACGTAAACTTTACCGACACCGATTTGGGAAGACTTTACATCCAGGTGGTTCACCAGCGAAACCTATCCCCCCTCAAACTGCGGCTGTTAACCCGACTCTGCAATGAAAACCCTTGCAAATGGCCCCTTTCGGCGGCATAGTTCAGCTGAGTTGCCATGTCCTCCGGAAAGGAGCCCAGAGCCATGAAGATCCGCAAAAAGATCCTCGATTTCGAATACGAAGAGGTCCTGGACCCAAAGACGAGGGAGCTGATCCGGGTCGGCTGCGCCGTGGCGGTGGGGTGCCCCACCTGACTGAAGAAGCACTTCGCGGGCGCGAAGGAAGCGGGAGCCACGGATGCGGAACTGAAGGAGGCCCTGGCCTACGGGATCATCGCCCCGTCGGGGCGGGCCAAGAATTTCGTGCTGAATATGGCCGGGGAACTGGAACTCGGCGACTGACGGGGAGGTTTGGAAACGGGGAATGAGGGGAAGAGGGTTAACGGCACGACACTTCAGGGAACGGAAAAAGCGTGTCTCCATCCGCCGCAATGTCATGAACCTGTCGCTGCCGGTCCTCCTCTCGTCCCTTTTCCAGCGGCTCGTGGCCATCGTCGACATCTTCCTGGTGGGGGGGCTCGGGGCGGCGGCCATCGCCGCCACGGGGCTGGGGCAGCTCCTCGTCTTCGTGACCATGACGGTCTTCTGGGGGCTCGCCACCGGCACCACGGTGGTGATCGCCCACCTCTGGGGTGCGGGGCAACGCCGGGAGGCCCGCCGGGCCGCCTTTGCCGCCTGCCTCGCCTGCGCCGCCATGACGGCGGCGGCCTCAACCCTGGGGTGGTTTTTCAGCGGCGATCTTGCCGCCTTTCTCGGTGCCCGGGACGACGTGCTGAACCTTGCCGCCGGCTATACCCGGCTGGTCTTCCTCTACCTGGCCTTCACCACGGGGCTCAACATCCTGTCGGCCGTCATGCACGGCACCGGCAACACCCGTACCCCCATGCAGGCCATCATCCTGGTGAACATCCTCCATGTCCTCCTGGCCTGGCCCCTCGTCTACGGCAGGCTGGGGCTCCCGGCCCTGGGGGTGACCGGGGCGGCCATCGCCATCAACGCCTCCGAGGCCATCGGCTTTTTCTACCTCCTGTTCCAGGCCCTGCGGCTCCGCTACATCCGGATCGGGCGCCCCGATACGGGGCTCTTCCAGCGCATCTGGCGGGTGGGGTGGCCCGTGGCCCTGGAGCGGATCGCCCAGCAGGGGGGGCAGCTCTTCTACTCCAAGTTCATCATCGGCTACGGCACCGCCGCCTATGCGGCCCACCAGATCGGCCTCTCCATCGAGTCCCTCTCCTTCATGCCCGGAGCCGGCATGGGAATCGCCGCCGCCACCCTCATGGGGCAGGCGCTGGGGGCAAAAAAATACCGCCGGGCGCGGATCAGCCATCGGGAGGCCCTGCGTCTGGCGGTACTGGTCATGGGGACCATGGCGGCCATCTTCCTGACGGTGCCGGGGCCCCTCATCGCCCTCTTCACCCATGAGCCGGCGGTCATCGAAAAGGGGATCGTCTTTCTGCGGCTGGTGGCCTTCGCCCAAGTGCCCCTGGCCCTCTCCTTCGTCTACGCCGGGAGCCTGCGGGGGACCGGCGACACCTTCTATGTATTCCTGGTGACCCTGGGGGTCATGTGGGGGGTTCGGGTATTCCTTTCCTGGGTGGCCGCCGACTGGCTCCGACTCTCCCTCTACGCCGTCTGGGGGGTCTTCGTCATCGACTGGTACGTGCGGGCCGCCGCCTTCTGGTGGCGCTACCGGCAGCGGGACCTCCACGCGGTCATCATCTAACCCCAAAATAACACAGAGCAACGGAGCAACAGAGAAATCAGCCTGAAGCATTTCTTCTCAGATTTTCTCCGCTGCTCCGCTGCTCTGTGTTTCAAATGCTTTTCTGGCTTCCCCTCCTCTACTTCTGGACCCATCTCCCGTTCTGCAGCTGCATCCACCACCCCGGCTTTGCCGCCTCCCGCTTGGCATCGGCGTAGGTGGCAGCCGCCTTGGGGAGCACCTGGCCGATGGCCCCCTTCGACTCGGGCTGTTTGTTGAGTTTGAGAATCGCCCGCGCCATGGCGGTGATGACCGTCTTGCGGTTCGCGTTCTCCTCCTTGACCAGGGCCTCGTCCCGGGGAGTGGCCTTCCCCTTGTCATGGACCGTCACCAGCCCCTGGTTGGTTTCACCCACGATGCCCCGGTCCCGCAGGGCATCCAGCTGCGGGAGCCGCGCCTTCATCTCGTCGTAGGCCGCAAGCACCTCGGGCATGCCGGCAATCTCGACGGCCAGCTGGTCCGCATAGTTCTCGGCGGCATATGCCGCCCCGACCAGGGAGAGGGAGGGGAGCCGATCCAGGAGCCGGCTCTGGGGGCCGGGGGCCGCAGCCGGCTTCTCCCCACCGGGCAGCTTCCCTTCAGAGGCCGGCTTCTCCTCCCCCTGCTGCAGGAGCATCTCGTCAAGGGATTTGTAGGCCTCCTTGACGGCCTTCTCGGGAAAGTAGACGTTGACGGTGATGATGGCACAGGCGGCCAGCATGCCGCAGAGCCCCGCCAGCAGTGCCCTGATGAGTGTACGTTTCATGAATCCCTCCTCGTTCTTGCAATCTCCGGCAACTATACCACATTGCCCCCGGGAAAAAATATCTTCGGGCTCAGTCCCGCCACTGGAACTCGGTCTCGGCGGGGGACTCCGCCGCCGGCGCCCCACCGTCACGCACCGCCGCCTTTCCCCGGGTCGTGGCCTCCTTCAGGGCGCTGAACAGGTGCTCCAGCGATATCCGGTTCTGGACCGGCACCACCGTGACGCTCAGGTCCCGCATCCCCAGCAGGTTCGTATTGGAGATGTCGAGGGTGGTGAAGGTCAGGTAGCCGTCCTCCAGGTAGGCGCTCACCTCGCCCCGGTCGTAGGGCCGGTCGGTGCGAAAGAAGAAGCCCCGGAGATTCTTGCCGGCGAGCCGCTGGAGAAACTCCCGGGAGAGGAGCATCTTCTCCCGCCGGGTATTCCGTGCCCAGAGGTCGACGAAGCCGCGGAGCCCCCCGATCCCCTCCCCGTCCCCCTGGAGACCCACTATGCCGTCCAGCCGGCCGGAGACATAACCCTTGATCTGCGGGATGGCGTCGCAGAGGCGTGTCATGCTCAGATCATACACGAGGATAGCGCCGCCGTAGGAAAGTCCCCCCTTCGTGGCCACGAACCCCCGCCCGAGCACCTCGCCGCCGGAAAGGCCCGACCGCAGGGACGTCAGCTCCATGACACCGTTGCCCCCCCGCAGGAACGCCGTCGTCTCCCCCAGCTCCAGGGGGCCGAAACGGACCGCGCCCACCGTCAGGACCCGGTCGGCCGGCCGCGGCTGCCGGAACCGCTCCAGGAGCCGCCCGAAGTTCTCCTTGGTGAAGTGCAGCTCGTCCTTGGGGCGCCGGTAGGGGCCGGCCCCCATGCCGAGGGAGAGGGGAACCGTGCCGCGCACGCCGCCCACCAGAAGCTTCTGGGAAGGGATCTCGATGCCCGCCCCGTCAAAGGTGAGGGTCCCGTCGACGGCTCCCGCCGAGCCCGAAAGGGTGGCGGTCCCCTCGGCGGCCACGTTCCCCGCCACGGTCGCCTCCTGGATGAACCGGGGGAGGACGTTGACCACCGGGTCGATGAGACGGTCGATGGGGGTCGGGGGGAGGGAGAAGGCAAGACTCCCGGCACGCCGGGGCGAAAACGCCTCGTCCATCGAACCCCGGAGCCATAAGGTTGCGCCCTCGCCGGCGGTGACAACCCCCTCCTGCAGCACGAGCCGTTCCCCTTCCACCCGGCCGGCCAGCCGTGCCCCGCCGCCGGAAAGAATGCGCTTCCCCCCCCCTCCGTTCAGGGCCACGCCGTCGGCACTGACCTCGATTCGGCCCAAGAGCCCCCCGGACCGGGAAAAGGTGCCGGAGACGGTACCGGAAACCGCTCCGCCCGCCGGCGCAACCGGCGGTTTTCCCGGGATGAAACGGCCCGCTTCAGCAAGCTTCCCCCCACGAAGCCCCAGGGAAAAGGTGATGCCCGCCCCGGGCGCAACCGGCTTGAAGGTTGCCCGCCCGCTCAGGACGCCCCCCAGGAGCGTTCCGCCCAGTTCCGCTTCCCCCGTGGTCCGCGCCAGGGCCACCGTGAGCGACGGGGCCCCCGCCGGGATGCCGCGGATGGCCAACCGGCCGGCAGACACTTCCCCACCCCCCTCGAGCCAGCGCTCCCCCGTGGTGCTGCGCAGATTCCCCCGGAACGAGGCCGAAAGGTCCCGAACTTCCAGGTCGCCATGGCGGACCGCCCCGGCGGCAACCCCGACGGAGAGGGGAAGGGCATTCGAGGCCGCTCCAGGCATCCCCCCCGGGAGTGCCAGGGTCACGCGGCCGGCGGAAGCCGCCGTGGCGGCAAAGGCCGCCCGAAGGTCATCCAGGACGAGGGTGCGGTCGGCAACGGCGAAGGACGCGGCGAGCCCCCCCCTGCTCTCGCCCCATTCCGCGCCGTCAAACCGGGCCGTCCCCGCGGCTGTCAGGCGTTTCCCCGTCCGGCGGAAGCGGGAGCGAACTTCCCCAGCCCCGAGAGCGGCCCGCTCTCCCCGCGCATCAACCGCCAGGGAGTCGACCGTGACGAAGGCTTCGCCAGCGAAGTCCGTCACCCCCTTCCCTCCCAGGTCCAGGGTGAGGACGGCGGTGCCGCCCAGGGGGCGAAGGCCGTAGCGGGACAGGTGGGGCGCAAGGGGGGAGAGGGACATGGCGGAAACCCGAAGCGATGCAGCCAGGGGCTGCGGCGAAGCCGGCCGGTAACCGAGGCGCCCGGTGACCGGAAGCCCCATGATGCGGGCCGCCAGCGCCGGGACCTGAACCTCCCGGAGCCGGAACCGGTTCGACAGGAGCAGGGTGCAGGGGAGAGAGACCTGCTGGATGAGGGCGTCGGCCGTTGCCCGCTGGGTCGCGAAATTCCCCCTGGCGACGAACCCATCACGGTCCGGCGCCAGATCAACCGTGCCGGCGAGCCCCCGAAACACAGGACGCCCTCCGAGGGAAACGGCCAGCTCCCGGGCAGCGATGACACCGGCGACGCCGGTCACCCCCCGGTCCCCGTCGCCAGTGATGCGGAGACCGCGGCTCCCGAGCCGGCCGGCAAGGAGAAGGGGACGCCCGGTCACGGCTGACACCAGGGGGGAAAGGCGCTCCAGGGCCACCTGATCGAGGCTGACATCGGCCGTGAAGGAGCGCTTCGACCGCACCCGGCTTACGGTGGCGTTAAGCCGGGCCGCGGCCAGATCCGCCAGGGTGACGGCGAGATGCGACAGGCGGGCCTCGTCGCGGGCCGGATCGTAGCCGCCCCGCAGTTCCAGCCTGCCGGAAAGGGGAAGCTTCGCCGCGCCGCTCCGCAGGGCGACACTGCGGAAGTCCATGGTTCCGTCAGCGGTAAAAACTCCCCCCGAAAGTGCCACCCTGAGCCGCAGCGCCGCGCCCCCCCGCTCCAGGGAAAGCTCCGGCCGCCGGAGCATATCGGCCAGGGGCGCAAGGGTCAGGGACGGGGCCGTGAGCAGCAGGTCAAAGGCCGGCCCGGGACCGGGACGGGTCTCCCCCTCGATCCGGTAGCGGTTCCCGGCGCCGTCGGCAAAGGCCAGCTCAAGCCGCGAGCCGACAGAGCCCCGGGTGGCAAGGTCCCTGAGCCGGAGCCCGATGCCGGTTACGCCCCTCCCCGCCGCAAAGACCTCACCGGCCCGCAGCAGCAGTTCGTCGATCCGTACCTCGGCAGCAGGAGCCTCCCTCCGGGGGAGCCGCCGCTGCAGTTCCGCCAGGTTCCAGGCGCCAGAGCCGTTTTTTTCCAGGGCGATCCGTGCGCCGTCAAGCTCGATGCGGCGGAACCTCCGCCCCCCCCCAAGCAGGGAGAGCCACCGGGGGGCGACGGCGAGGGTGTCGACCCGGACCAGGGGAGCGGCGGAAAAGCCGGGGGGATTGGCAATGGAGAGGCCGCGGATCACGACCGCGCCGCCCCGGTTTTCAAGGGCGGCAACGGTTACGGGGGAGCCCAGGGCATCGGTGAGGAGACGGGAAAGGTGGCGGGGCGCCAGGGGAGAGACCAGATAGAGCTTCAGGACGGCGAAAACCAGAAGGACGAGGAGCGCACTCCCTGCCAGGACGCGCGCAAGGATCCGGCGGCGTACCGGTTGAGGCCTCGGTGCTGGCTCCGTGGTATGGGTCATGGCGGCAACGCCCTCCTGACACGAGACTGTAACCGGGATGGAGGCCGTTGACAAGGGGACGGGATGGTCCAGCCGGTAACGTGACCGGCAATGGGAACGCCCGACCGGGGCCCCGTCAACGAAAAAACCCCGCGCCGGCGGGGTTTATACGCTTCTCGGTAATGGGATCAGCAACGCCCCGCCACAGGCGGGGAGGACGCGCGGAAACTATTTTTTCTTGGCGGCAACGGCGTCCTTGAGGGCCTTGCCCGGACGGAACTTGGGCACTTTGGCGGCAGCGATCTTGATCTCCTTGCCGGTCTGGGGGTTACGGCCGGTGCGGGCCTTGCGGGTGGACACCTCGAAGCTTCCGAACCCGACCAGGGTAACCTTGTCGCCCTTCTTGAGGGCATCGCTCACGGCGCCGATGACGGCTCCCACCGCCTTGTCGGCGGCAGCCTTGGTGAGGTTGGCGGATTTCGCTACGGCATCCACAAGTTCAGCTTTAGTCATGATCAACCCTCCTTGTTAAGGTAATTCTGGCGAATACTATAGTCGTAAATTTCCACTTTGCAAGGGATTATTGGGCCGAATACATTTTTTTGTCCGGCGTAAACCGTTGTCCCCCAAGGGATTAGCGGCTCTCGGCCCGGCGCGGCAGGCGCCCGGACCGCACCCACTCCGGCAACCCCTCAAAATCACCGGCACTTTCGTCGGCGCTGGGCGATTCCTCCTCCCCCTCGTAGGCGGTGGGCTCGGTGCCGGCGACAAAGCATTCCCGGATCGCCCCCGGCTCCCCGTCCCGGGCCAGGCGGCCGGTCCGGGGGTTGATGGTGGCAAAGACGACGTTCTCGGGCGGGGCGAAATCCCTCACGGCGGTCCCCGCCAAGGCCCGCTGCATGAACTCCGTCCAGATGGGGGCCGCGGCCTGGCCGCCGGAGCCCCCCGCCCCCAGGGACCTCTCCTGGTCGTATCCCACCCAGACCCCGGCCACCAACTGGGGCACGTAGCCCACGAACCAGGCATCCTTCATGTCATTGGTGGTGCCGGTCTTGCCCGCCACCGGCCGGCCCAGGGCCCGGGCCCGCTGGCCGGTGCCGCTGGAAACGACGCTCTCCATGAGGTTGGTGATGATGAAGGCGGTCTCCGGCGCAATGACCGGCACCGCTCCTCCGCTTGCGACGGCCCCCGGCGCGGGGGGAAGGTCGGCATCCGTAAGGGTGGCCGTGGTCTGGTTGCTGAAGGTGGGGATGACCGGCGGCGCCGCCTCCTCCAGGACCCTGCCGTCGGCATCCTCCACCCGGGTGATGAAGTAGGGGGTGGTGCGGTATCCCCCCGAGGCGAAGACCCCGTAGGCGGCGGTCAGCTCCAGGGGGGTGACGCTGGAGGAGCCGAGGGCCAGGGTGAGGTTCGCGGCCAGGGGGGAGGTGATCCCCAGCTTCTTGGCATAGTCGATGGCGGCGCCGACGCCGATTCTCTCCAGGATCTTGACGCTCACCACGTTGATGGAGTTGGTGAGGGCCTCCCGCATGGTCACGGTGCCCCGGTAGATGTTGTCGTAGTTCTTCGGCTTCCAGGCCTTGTCCCCGCCGCTCTCGTACTCCACCGGAGAATCGTCGAAGGTGGTGGCGGCGGTGAGCCCCTTGTCCAGGGCGGCGGCGTAGATGATCGGCTTGAAGGCGGAGCCGGGGTTCCGCTTTGCCTGGACAGCCCGGTTGAACTGGCTGCGGCGGAAATCGTACCCCCCCACCATGGCCTTCACGGCGCCGGTCAGGGGATCGAGGGCCACCACCGCCGCCTGGGCCTCGGGCTCCTGATCCAGGGCGAAGATGGCCCCCTGCTTGTTGGCGTCGGGGGTGAGCACCGACACGAAGACGACACTCCCCAGCGAAAGCGATTTCCCCTTCCCCTCCTGCTGCCCCCAGGCGTTCACGAGCTGCACCTTGCCGGCCCAGGCCATGTTCTTGCGGGGGATGACGCCGAGCCGGTCGCCGACCCGCACGGTCACGTCGCCCTTTGCCGGATCCACGGCGGTAACGACCCCCTGGTAGGTGTTCCCCTGCTTGAGGGAGACCGTATCGATCCCGTCTTCCACCTTCCGGCAGAAGCCCTCCACCTCCGCTTCCCCCAGCTGCTTGACCGCCCCCCGGAACCCCTGGCGCTTGTCCACGTTCTTCAGACCGTTCACCACCGCCTCATAGGCACCCTTCTGCATCTCGGCGTTCATGGTGGTATGGATTTTCAGCCCTTCCTTGTAGAGCCGGTCCACGCCGTAGGTCTCCTCCAGCTTGATCCGGATGTGCTCCAGGAAGTAGGCCGACTGCTCGCTGTTCACCTTCTTCAGGGATTTGATCACGATGGGAGTCGCCCGGGCATGGTCCGCCTCGGCCTGGGTGATGTACCCCTCCCGCACCATCCGCTCCAGGACGTAGGCCTGCCGCTCCCGGGCCCGGTCCAGGTGCTTGATGGGGGAATAGGTGTTGGGGGCCTTGGGGAGCCCGGCGAGCATGGCCATCTCGGCCAGGTTCAGCTGCTCCACGTCCTTGCCGAAGTAGGTCTCGGCCGCCACCTGGACCCCGTAGGAGCCCCCTCCCAGGTAGATCTGGTTCAGGTAGATGTAGAGGATGTCGTCCTTGGAGAGCATCTTCTCCATGCGGGTGGCGAGGATCGCCTCCTTGAACTTGCGGGCGTAGCTCTTCTCGGGGGTAAGGAGCATCGACTTCGCCACCTGCTGGGTGATGGTGGAGGCCCCCTCCTTTTTCCGCATGGAGAGGATATTCTTCACGGCGGCCCGCACGATCCCCAGGTAGTCGAGCCCCCGGTGCTGGTAGAAGTTGGAATCCTCGGCCGCCACGAAGGCCTGGATCAGCTTCCGGGGGATCTTATCCACCGGCACCACGGTGCGCCGCTCCAGGTAGAACTCCCCCACCAGACTCCCGTCGTCGCCGAAGACCTGGGAAACGATGGGGGGGCGGTAGTCGGCGAGGCGGTCCACCTTCGGCAGGGAGGCGTAGAGATAGGTAAGATAGCCGAATACGGCGAGAAGGGCAGCAACACCGAGGGTGACAAGGGCAATGACGGCAAATTTCCATGGATTTTTGCCTCGCCGCCGGTTAACGTGGGGAGCGTTGGGGTTCTGTCTGGCGCTGGGGGGCGTCATGGTAGTCTCCGAATCTGGTATACTGCGCTGGGAACGGTAGCAATAACATTTCACCTTAGCCCAGATGACCACGGCAGTTCAAGACCGTTATTGACATGACCGGGCAGTGGGGCCGAAGGCAAGCCCCGGCCCCACTGGAGGGGAGGCAGCATGACACAGGGAGGGGGATGGCGAAATCAGGGGGTTCGGGCAGGAGCAGCCGTTGCCGGCCTGGCACTGCTGCTCCCGTGGGGAGATGCCCGGGGGCTGGAAATCACCCCGTTCCGAACCGGGAACATGGCTCCGCTGGTCCAGATCCACGGCCTGCCGGTGCCCGACAGCGCCCGGATTCTGACGCAGGGGGAAGGGGAGGTTTCCGCCGTGGCGGATGTGACCAACAACTACACCGGCAGCTCGAAGGGAACCGAAGGGGCCACCTTCGACGGCGAGACCTACCGGGCCGCCATGGAGCTCCGCTACGGCCTCGCCCCCGGGGTGGAGGCCGGCATCGAGGTCCCCCTCGTCATCCACTCGGGGGGGTTCCTCGACGGGTTCATCGAAGGATTCCACGACGTCTTCAACTTCACCAACGGCGGACGGGACAGCGTGCACCGGGACCGGCTCCTCTACCGGTATGGGAGGGACGGCACGGACCGGTTCAGGGTCGACGACAGCGGAGGGGGGATCGGCGACATCCGCCTGACGGGGGGAATCCAGCTCTATGACGACGGGGCCGAGGCCCCCCGCCGCCTCGCCCTGCGGGGAGCCCTCAAGCTTCCCACCGGAGACAGCGGCCGGCTGCGGGGAAGCGGCGGCGTCGACTTTGCCCTCTGGCTCGCGGCCAGTGACGACTACCGGCTCGGCGACTGGGGACACCTGACCCTCTTCGCCAACGCCGGCGGCACGGTCATGGGTGACGGCCACGTGCTGGAGAACCAGCAGCGGAACCTGGCGGCCACGGGCGTTGCCGGCCTTGGCTGGAGCCCCGCCGACTGGGTCGCCGTCACGGCCCAGGGCACCTGGCACTCCTCCCTCTACAGCGGAAGCGACCTGCGGATGATCGGCAACGACTCCCTGGTCATGACCGCAGGGTTTGCCTTCGCCCTCTCGGAGCGGACATCCCTGGACCTGGCCCTGTCGGAGGATCTGAACGTGGATACCGCGCCGGACGTCTCCTTCCATCTGGCCCTGCGGCAGCGGTTCTAGCAGGAGAGGCTAGTCGCGGGGCCGGCGCCGCTCCTCCCGGACCATGTCCAGGGCCAGGAGCGCCACGCCGACGCAGATGGCGGAGTCGGCCACGTTGAAGGCGGGCCAGTGGTGGGTTTTCCAGTAGACGTCGAGGAAGTCGATCACCTCGCCGAGCCGCACCCGGTCGATGAGGTTCCCGACGGCGCCGGAAAAGATGAGGGAGAGGGAGATCGCGGCCAGCCGCTGGTCGTCCCGGAGCTTGCGGAAGGTGACGATGATGGCGACCATGGCCGCCAGCGTAATGGCGATGAAGAAGGGGCGACGGTAGTCGAAGTTCGAGAGGAAACTGAACGCCGCCCCCTTGTTCCTTACGTAGGTGATGCTGAAGAGCCCGTCGATGACCGGGATGGACTGGTAGAGCTCCATGGTGCGGTCCACGAGGATCTTGGCCGCCTGGTCGATCGCGAGGGAGACCGCCGTGACGGCCGCGAAGATGCGGGAGTTGGGCTTCATGGTCCTACTTGACCGCCGCGACGCACCGGGGGCACAGCGTCGGATGCTCGCTGTCGCCGCCGATCTCCTCGTCGTAGTGCCAGCAGCGCTCGCACTTGTCGCCCGGGGCGGCAGCAACGCCGATCCTGAGCCCCTTCACCCCTTCGGCCTCCACGAACTCCCCGGCAATCTCCTCCGCCAGCTCCACCTTCGAGACGATGAAGACCGTGGCCAGCTCCCCGGCGTACTCCTTCAGGAATGACAGGAGCTCCGGCTCCGCCGCCAGGGTCACCGCCGCGTCGAGGGAGTGGCCGATGGTCTTCCGCACCCGGGCCTGCTCCAGGGCCCTGGAAACCTCGGCGCGCACCGCCATGATCCGCGCCCACCGCTCCACCAGGGCCTCGTCCCTGCGCTCGGGGCACAGCTCCGGGAAGGATGCCAGGTGGACGCTCGCCTCGGCCCGCTTCGGCATGTACCCCCAGACCTCGTCGGCGGTGAAGGAGAGAACCGGCGCCAGGAGCCGCACCAGGGATTCGAGCACCAGATACATGACGGTCTGGGCGCTGCGGCGCTCCGGTGAGTCCTTGCGGCTGGTGTAGCGCTCCTTGATGATATCCAGATAGAAGGCGCTCATCTCCACGGTGCAGAAACCGTTCACCGCATGGTAGAGGACGTGGAACTCATACTCGTTGTAGGCGGCGACGACCTTCTCCTTGAGGACTTCCAGCTGGTGCAGGGCCCAGCGGTCCAGCTCGGTCATCTCCCCGAAGGGGACCATGTCGGTGGCCGGGTCGAAGTCGTAGAGGTTCCCCAGCAGATAGCGGCAGGTGTTGCGGATCCGGCGGTAGGCCTCGGCCAGCCGGGTCAGGATCTCCTGGGAGATCCGGACGTCGTCCCGGTAGTCCTGGGCCGCCACCCAGAGACGGAGGATCTCGGCGCCGTACTTCTTGATGACCTCCTCGGGGGCCACCACGTTCCCCACCGACTTGCTCATCTTGCGGCCGGAGCCGTCCACCACGAAGCCGTGGGTGAGCACCTCCTTGTACGGGGCGGTGCCCCGGGTGCCGACGGAGGCCAGGAGCGAGGAGTGGAACCAGCCGCGGTGCTGGTCGCTCCCCTCCAGGTACATGTCGGCCGGGGAGCCGAGCTCGGGGCGGTTTTCCAGGACCGCGGCGTGGGAGACCCCGGAGTCGAACCAGACATCCAGGATGTCCATCTCCTTCTCGAAGGCGCTCTTGCCGCATGAGGGGCAGACGGTCCCCGGCGGGAGAAGCTCGGCGGCCTCCTTTTCGTACCAGAGGTCGGCTCCCCCTTCCATGAAGAGGTCGGCGACAAAGTGCATGGTCTTCCCGTCGGCCAGGATCTCGCCGCACTCGGTGCAGTAGAAGGCGGTGATGGGGACCCCCCAGGAGCGCTGGCGGGAGATGCACCAGTCGGGGCGGTTCTCGATCATGCCGTGGATCCGCTCGCGCCCCCATCTGGGCACCCAGGAGACCCGGTCGATCTCCGTGAGGGCCTTTTCCCGCAGGTCGTTCTTCTCCATGGAGATGAACCACTGCTCCGTGGCCCGGAAGATGATCGGCTTCTTGCAGCGCCAGCAGTGGGGGTAGGAATGCTCCACGCTCCCCTGACCCACGAGCGCGCCGACCTCCCGGAGCTTCTCCATGACGCCGGCGTTGGCGTCAAAGACGAACTGGCCGCCGAAGAACTCCAGGCTCTGGATGTAGCGCCCCCGGTTGTCCACGGGGTTGTAGATGTCGAGCCCCTCCGCCAGGGCCAGTTCGTAGTCCTCCTGGCCGTGGCCCGGCGCGGTATGGACACAGCCGGTGCCGGCGTCAAGGGTCACATGCTCCCCCAGGAGGACGATGGAATCCCGGTCGTAGAAGGGGTGCCGGCAGCGCTTCCTGTAGAGGATATCGGCCCGGAAGGTGGCGATGACGCTCCCCTGCACGCCGGTGGCGGCCATGAAGGCGTCCTTGAGTCCTTCGGCCACCACGAGCAGCTCGCCGCCTGCTTCCAGAGCCACGTAGTCCAGCTCCGGGTGGAGGGCCACGGCCAGGTTGGCGGGGATGGTCCAGGGGGTGGTGGTCCAGATGACCAGCGACACCTTCTTCCCGGCCAGGGCCGGCACCGCGGCGCTGATATCGTCCTGGAGGGCAAATTTCACGTAGATGGAGGGGGAGGTCTTGTCGGCGTACTCCACCTCGGCTTCCGCCAGGGCGGTGACGCAGGAGGAGCACCAGTGGACCGGCTTCTTCCCCTTGTAGAGGCCGCCGTTGTCGGCGAAGCGGGCCAGTTCCCGGGCGGTGATCCCCTCGTAGTCATTGGTCATGGTGAGGTAGGGGCGGTCCCAGTCGCCCAGGACGCCGAGGCGCTCGAACTCCTCCCGCTGGATCTTCACGAACTTCTCGGCATACTCCCGGCACTGCTTGCGCATCTGGAGCTTGGTGGTCTCATGCTTCCTGGACCCCAGATTCTTCTCCACCTGGAGTTCGATGGGAAGCCCGTGGCAGTCCCACCCCGGCACGTAGGGGGCGTCGAAACCCTGCATCCGCTTGCTCTTGAGGATAATGTCCTTGAGGATCTTGTTGAGGGCATGGCCGATGTGGATGTGCCCGTTGGCGTAGGGGGGGCCGTCGTGGAGAACATAGCGGGGCTTCCCCTCTCCCGCCGCGGCCAGCTTGCCGTAGAGGTCGATCTTCCGCCAGCCGGCAAGAATCTCCGGCTCCCGCTGGGGAAGGTTCCCCTTCATGGGAAAATCGGTGACCGGCAGATTGAGGGTATTCTTGTAGTCCATGGAGATCCTCCGCAACGGGTTAATCGAGAGAGAGAAAAAAAGTGTGGAACCGGCACGAAAAAGCGCTTTACGTTACCGGCATCCCATTGAAAAGTCAAGGTTAAAGGGGGAAAAACCGCACGGGGGACCCGCCCCATTGACCACCGGGGCGAGGGGGGTTAGAATTGTCCTTGGAAATTTAGGCGCCGCCGACACTCCGGACCGCCGCGGCAGCGCCGCAAACCACCGCCGCCGGCATCCTCCCGGGAACAGGAGCCCCATGGACCACCAGCTACGGATGCTTATCCTGGAAGACTCCGAGGACGATCTCCTCCTTTTGCTGCGGGAGATGCGCCGCGGCGGCCTTGTCCCCCTCTACGAGCGGACCGCGACCGCCGACGGCATGCGCGCCCTCCTGGACAGCCGGGAATGGGACGTGATCATTGCCGACTACAACATGCCCCAGTTCGGGGCCATGGTGGGGCTTGAGATCGTCAAGGAACGGGGGCTCGACATCCCGTTCATCATCGTTTCGGGCAAGATCGGCGAAGACCTGGCGGTGGCCGCCATGAAGGCCGGCGCCCACGACTACCTCATGAAGGGGAACCTCTCGCGGCTTGTTCCAGCCATCGAGCGGGAGGTGCGGGAGGCGGGGGAGCGCCGCCGCCGCCGCCAGGCCGAAGAGGCGATGCGGACCCAGTTCAACCAGATCAGCACCATCTTCGACTCCCTCAACGCCCTGGTCTACGTGGTTGACATGGACACCTACCGGCTCCTCTACCTGAACCGTTACGGCGCCCAGCTCTTCGGCGACAACTGGGAGGGGCGCCCCTGCTACGAGGTGATCCAGGGGGGGAAGACCCTGCCGTGCGACTTCTGCACCAACGACAAGCTCCTGCTGGACGGCAAGCCCCTCCCCCCCTACATCTGGGAGTACAAGAACATGATCACCGGCCGGTGGTACCAGTGCATCGACAAGGCGATCCGCTGGACCGACGGCCGCCTCGTCCGGATGGAGATCGCCATCGACATCACCGAGCGCAAGGAGATGGAGCGGATGAAGGACGAGATGATCTCCGCCGTGAGCCACGAGATGCACACCCCCCTCACCGCCATGATGGGGTTCACCGAATTCCTGCTGGAGAACGAGGTGGACCGGGAACAGCAGAAGAACTGCCTCCGGACCATCCACAAGGAGACCGAACGCCTGAGCGAGCTGATCAACAACTTCCTCCAGCTCCAGCGGCTCAAGGCGAGCATGGTCAAGTTCCGGATCATGCCGGTGGCGGTGGGGCTCCTGCTGGCCGACGCCGCCTCCCTCTACGCCGCCGCCTCCAAGAAGCACCATATCGTGGTGGAATGCCCCCCCGACCTGCCGCCGGTGCGGGGCAACGAGGAGCAGCTCTACCAGGTGGCCGGCAACCTCATCTCCAATGCCATCAAGTACTCGCCCGACGGGGGAACCGTCACCCTCGGCGGGAGAACCGAAGGGGACATGGTCGTCTTCTGGGTCAGGGACCAGGGGATCGGCATCCCCCCCGAATTCCAGGAAAGGATCTTCGAGCGGTTCTTCCGGGTGGACAACAGCGACCGGCGCAAGGCGGGCGGGGCGGGCCTCGGGCTCACCCTCGTGCGGGAGATCGTGGCGGCCCACGGCGGCAGGGTCTGGGTGGAGAGCACCCCGGGGGCCGGGAGCACCTTCTTCGTTGCACTGCCGATGATGCGGTAGCGTCCCTCAGTGGGAGAGCCAGAGGTAGTCCGCATCCGCCGACGTAACAGAACCGTCGTGCACCACCGGATCGGGCAGCACCACCCGGCTTGAAATCCCCGGCCTCTCCCGGTCCACCTGAACCGGCATCCCCCCCCTGATGGCATGGCCGCTCCCCGCAATGACCACCACCGTCCGCCGCGGGTTCTTCCGGAGATATTCCAGCAGATGGAACGCCATGGACTTGTTCCAGAGCATCTGGGCCTCGCAGAAGTTCTTGAAGGTTTTGGCGCTGGTGTCGTGATCCGAATAGGAGCGGCGGATCATGGCCATGTAGGCGCCGTCCACGTCGCAGGTGATGTTGGGGGGAAGCTGCCGCCGCTCCTGCGGTGTCAGGGATTCAAACCCCTGCCGCGCCACCTTGCGGGTCACCTCCCGGGGGACATTGAGCCCCACGAGGGGAATCCCCTTGTGACGGGCAAAGTTGAGAATGTCGCCGTAGAGGGACCACGGCAGGTTCCAGTTGCGGAGATAGATCCGCTGAAACGCGGCCTGGTCGATTTTCCCCGCCACCCAGCGATCCAGGTCCTTCTGGCTCCCGGCGGCAAACATCTCCATGCCGATGGCCAGAGGAACCCCGGCCCGGTGCAGTTCCCGGATGATCCGCAGCTGCAGGTCGTGGTGATCCGGGTTGTCGTGGGTTTCCCCCACATAGATGACCTGGGCCCCCTTCAGGTCCGCGGCCATCTCGCCGAAGGGGATCTCCTTCCGGTCCTTGAGCCGCACCACAAGGTCGTGGCTGAAACAGTTCCGCGCCACCGCGGCGGTTAAGACCAGAATGAGGACGATGCCGACGAACCTGCCGAAACGCTCCATGAACCCTCCCTGAAGACCAACTCCCGTCACTGCTTGAATGTCACCACGCTCCCGCCGCCGGTGGGAAGGGGGATTTCCTTCACCCGGTTCTCGCCGTCGGAGAAGACGAGGATCCCGTACCGTCCGTAGTGGGTTATCCTGAGAACTGCCGCCTCGGCCGCGGCCGGCGAGTTGGCCAGGAGCAGCGCCGCCACCCGGCCGGGGTCCCCGGGACGGGTCGCCACCGCCAGGAGGAGGTCGCCGGCCCCGTCGTGGGACGTGCCGTTCACGGCGAACCCTCCGGAAGCCGGAACCACCCCCCGGGGCAGCGGCGGCAGGAGGCCTGACCGGCCAGGAACCCCGCAGAGCAGGAGATCGCGCCCCGCCAGCAGGGAGGCATCGGCAGCCTCCTCGCGGAGCAGCGGCGCGTCCCCCTGGCCCAGGGAGCGGAGCAGGAGCCGAAGCGTCCCGTCGCTGACACCGCACCCCCTGGCGACAACCGCGGTCAAGGCCCGGCTCCCCTTGAGCCGGTTCACGGTGGGGGGAAGCTCGGCCGGCGACAGGATGCGGAAGAGATCCACCTCCGGATCGAGCACCACCCGCTCCGGCGCCGCCGGCACCGGAACGGCAAAGGGGGTCTCGTCTCCCTCCAGCTCCAGGGTCCGATCATGGCGACTCCCCCCCGCCTCCACCCGCACCGTCACCCCCAGGGGATACCCTCCGCCGCCGCGAACCGCCCCCGTAACGAGCCACCCTGGGCCATGGCGCCGGGTGGCCACCCCGGCAAGGGCCAGGCGCGGCCCCCCTGGCCGCTGGAGCCACGGGGCCACGAACGGCCCCAGATCCTCCCCGCCGGCACGGGAAAAGGCTTTTGTGAAGTCGTCCCAGGAAGCCACGGAGAAACGCTTCTCCCGGAAGATCTCCCGGAGCGCCCCGAAGAAGGCCTCGTCGCCGATCCGCTTCCGGATCATGTGAAAGAGCATCGCCCCCTTGCCGTAGCCGATGGACCGTGAGGCCGGATCCACCCGGCCCAGGAACCGCGCCAGGGGAAAATCGTCCCCCTCCCCCGCCAGGGAGGCGTAGTCGGCCAGGATCCGGAAGCGGTAGTCGCGCCCCTCCCGGGCCGATTTCCGCTCCTCCAGGAGATGGTCGGCCAGGTACGTGGCGAGCCCCTCCGACCAGTTCCCCTGCCGGTGGTCCACCAGGACCCCGTTGCCCCACCAGCAGTGGGCGATCTCGTGGGGGAGACTCGTGTGAACAATGAAGGGGAGGCGGATCACCGTGCCGCCGATGAGGGTGTAGGAGGGGAAGCCGTAGCCCGTGGGGAAGAAATTCTCCACCACGGCAAACTTCTCGAAGGGATAGGGGCCGAACTTTTCGGCGTAGAAGCGGAGGTAGCCGGCGGAGGCCTCCAGGTAGCGCTCCGCGAGGGGGTAGTTCTCGGGATAGAGATAGGTGTAGAGGGGGATGCCGTCGACGCTTCGCTCCGCGATGACGTAGGGGCCGGCCGACAGTGACAGCCCTTCCAGGGGGATCGACTCCTCCCAGGTGGAGGTGGCGGCTCCACCGACCGTGGAGCGGGCGATTCGCCGGCCGGCGGTGATGGCCTCCATGCCTGCCGGAGCCGTGACCGTCACGCGGCGGATCTTCGGGAGGGTCTCCGGTGACGGGTACCAACGGGCATCGCTGCCGAGATAGGTTCCCCGGGGGGTGATGGCGCCGCTCACGCCGTAGGAAGGGTCTTCGGTGACGACCGGCCGCTCCGGGGCCGGGTCGTTGAAGGTGCAGCGGTAGCGGACCGTGACCCGGTGAGAGGTCGTGCCCCCCCCGCGGGGGAGCGTAACGACAAGGGATTCGCCGGTCCGGCGTGACGCCGCTTCCCGCCCGTCAACGGTCACCCTTTCAACCGTTGCCCGCTCGTTGAGGGTAAAGGCGATCCGGTCCGGTGCCCCGGAAGCCAGCTCCAGGGTGCTCTCTCCGGACAGGAGGTGGCGCTCCGGCTCCAGGCGGACCGCAATATCCTGGCGCAGCGGCCGGCCCTCGCCCCGGGCCGAACAGGCGGGAAGAAGCATGAGAGGCGAAACAAGCGCCACCAGAAAGAAAGCGAGCGTCCGCATAGAGTACAACTATACCACCGAAACGCCCGGCCGAAAGATTGCCCGCTGCCGCTAGCGCTTGCGTTTTGCTCCGGCCAGGGAGAGCAGATCGGTCTGAGACGCCTTCCACACCCCGTTCTCCCGCTCGAGACGAACCGAACGGGTAACGTACTCGGTCCCCCCCGGTCCCCCCTCCAGACCGAACCGCCCCCGGACCGTCACGGAACCGCCGCGGCCGGCCAACACCGCCACCTCCTGGAGCTTCTCCCAGCAGCAGGCGGGACGGCGGGGGGCATTGGCCAGCTTTCGGGCAAATCCCTCGCGGCTTTCCCGCCCTCCCACGTTTGTCCGCTCATAGAGGAGCCGGTAGTTGCCGTCGCGCCAGAGCTCCAGGATCTCCTCCAGCCCCCGGGTGACCTCCGCGGCCAGCCTGGGATCGGCGGGTTCCGTCGCGCGGGCGTGGAGGGGACAAGCCAGGGCAAGCACAACAAGGGCCGCTCCCATCGCCCGGAAAATGGTGGTGTACATGGAATCCCTCCCGGTGCTGCAGCAATGACAGCCAGAATTGAACCCGGATATTCCATTAGGCGGCGCGAAGCGCCTACACGAGCCCTGCCGGATGCTTTCCGGCATCTTTCCCCCCGTTTTCCGCACCAATAGTCCCTGCTATCGGCTTGTCAAACGGGGGAAAATCTGCTCGGAATTCATCACAGCAGCATCTCGTGTCCCAATGGAAAATCCGGGTTAAACCGATCCAATCCTAGCGCAGCAGCGGGAGGGGCGCAACGCTTTTCCTAGAGCGAGCGGTCCACCGACCCGGCCACGAGCCTCAGCTTCGTCATGAGGGCCTCGAACTTCTTGGGCTTCAGGGACTGGGGACCGTCGGAGGAGGCCCGTTCCGGGTCCGGATGGACCTCGATCATGAGCCCATCGGCCCCGGCGGCCACGGCAGCCAGCGCCATGGGGGCCACATAGTGGTAGTTGCCGGTGCCGTGGGAGGGGTCGGCAATGACCGGCAGGTGGGTCATCTGCTTCAGGACCGGAATCGCCGAGAGGTCGAGGGTGTTGCGGGTGGCGGTCTCGAAGGTGCGGATTCCCCGCTCGCAGAGGATCACCGCCTGGTTCCCCTCGCTCATGACATATTCGGCGCTCATGAGGAACTCCTGAATAGTCATGGACATGCCGCGCTTGAGGAGCACCGGACGCCTGAGCTGCCCCACCTTCTTCAGCAGGGCGAAGTTCTGGGCGTTGCGGGCGCCGATCTGGAGAATGTCCGAGTACTCGGCCACCAGGTCCGCCGTCTCCGGATTCACCACCTCGGTCACGATGGGAAGGCCGGTGACCTCCCGGGCCTTGGCCAGGAGCTTCAGACCCTCCTCCTCAAGCCCCTGGAACGAGTACGGCGAGGTGCGCGGCTTGAAGGCTCCGCCCCGGAGCACCTGGGCGCCGGCCGCCTTCACCGCCCTGGCCGTCTCGATGATCTGCTCTTCCCCCTCCACCGAACAGGGGCCGGCCATGACAATGATCTCCTTGCCGCCGATGCTCACCGCGTCGCTGATCCGGATGATGCTCGGCTCCACCTTCACCTCCTTGGAGGCGAGCTTGTAGGGCTTGAGGATCGGCACCACGCTCTCCACCCCATGCATCGACTCGATGCTCTGCAGCACCAGCTTCCCCCGCTCGTCCCCCACGGCCCCGATCACGTCCCGAGTAGTTCCATGGATCACGTGGGGCTTGTACCCCAGCTCCTTGATCCGCCTGATTACCTCGTCCCGATCCTTTTTCGCCGCACCTGCCTTCATGACAATGATCATCCTTTCCTCCCTGTGGTCCCGGAATGACGAAAGGCCGGAGGATTTACCCCCCGGCCTTGGACTCTCTGCGCTATTGGTCTTAACAACTGAAAAAGCCGGGGATGGTCTCTCTGTCCACCCTCGGCTTCCGGTTTAGTGTGTAGTCTCTTCAGCTCCTCCTACAGCAAACCTCTACCCTGGGCAGACGGCCTAAAATAAAAGCCGCACCAAAAGTAAAAGCTAAAGTAGGAAAAGAGGCCGAAATTGATCATGGGTCGTATAGTGGCCCAATCCATTAAAAAATGTCAAGCCATAATTTCAGAGCCGGTGCAAACCCTTTGACATTCTCCTCCCCCATCCGCTACGGTTAGCGGATGGAGCAGCTTCTCGCAACCCACGGCCTGCCGGCCCTCTTCGGCATGAGCTTTCTCGCCGCCACGCTGGTGCCCATCGGCTCCGAGTGGCTCCTGGTGACGCTCCTCCTGAAGCACCACGACCCGGTTCTGGCGGTGGCCGTGGCCACGGTCGGCAACTGGCTCGGGGCTTGCACCACCTACTCCGTCGGCATGTGGGGCGGCCCTTTTCTGGTGCGCAGGGTGCTCAGGATCGACGAAGCGACGGAGCGCCGGGCCGACCGGCTCTATGCCCGCTACGGCTCCTGGTCCCTCCTTTTTTCGTGGCTGCCGGTCATCGGCGACCCCCTGTGCCTTGTGGGGGGAATCCTCCGGGTCGGGTTCGGCCGGTTCTCGCTCCTGGTGGGGAGCGGAAAGCTGGCCCGCTACGCCTTCATCGCCTGGGTCACCGTGAAGGGGATGTGATGTCCAACCGGGTTATCGAAAACGCCATTGTGAGGATGCTGAAGCGCAAGCCGTTCTACGGCCGGTTCCTGCTGGGACTGCGCCGGACGGAGGGAAACGGCGGGCATCCCCTCGGGGTGACGGTGCGGGACGGGGTGCCTACCCTGGCGGTGAACGCCCCCCTCTTCGGCGCCGAGCCCCTGGAGATTCAGGAGGGGCTCCTGGAGCACGGCATCAAGCACCTGCTCCACCTCCACATGTTCCGCCGCAAGGGTCGGAACAGCCACGACTGGGACCTGGCCTGCGACCTGGCCATCAACCCCTCCATCGACCATCTCCCTCCCGAGGCGCTCCATCCCCGGGCATTCAGGCTGGAGGAGGGTCTTGCGGCCGAGGAGTACTACGCTCTCCTCGTGGACCCCTTCGACACGGGAAACCTGCAAGGGTACGGAACGGGGGGCGCCTCCCGGGATGAGGGAGGAAGGAAGGAGGCGGGGGTGGATGCTGAGCGTCCCGCCACCACGGCGGACGACCACGCCATCTGGGACGACGCCGACGCAACGCCGGTGCGGCTGGCCGAGGAGGTGGTGCGGGGGATGGTGCGCGACGCCTTCCGGGCCTGCGACGGAGAAGTGCCGGCCGACATCCGGCGGGTGGTGGCAGGGATGCTGGCGCCGTCGCCGATCCCCTGGCGCCAGGTGCTGCGGCAGTTCGTGGCGGCGGCGGGGAGGACGGGACGGCAGACCACCTGGATGAAGGAACATCGGCGCTTCGCCCACATCACGCCGGGGGTCCGGAAGCGGCGGCGCCTGAACCTGCTGGTGGGGATCGATGTGAGCGACTCCACCAACATCGTTGAGCTGCGGGAGGCCTTCGCCCGGGAACTGGTCCGGATATCCCGGGGAAGGGAGGCCCAGATCACGGTCCTCTACGCCACCAGCCGCATCCAGCGGATCGAGAGTTTCCGGGGGGCCGCATCCGTGGCCGAAGTCCATGACGGGGGAGGGTTCACCGACCTGCGCCCGGTATTCGACTACGCCCGGACCATGCACCCCCTCCCCGCGGCAGTGATCTATCTTACCGACGGCGTCGGCCCGGCGCCGGAACGGATGGAATTTCCCACCCTCTGGGTGCTGACCCGGGATGGCGAAAAACCGGTGCCCTGGGGGGTGGAGGTCAGACTGGAGGTATGAAGATGGATGAATTCAGGCCGATGACGGCGGAGTCGGTAAAGGAAATCCTGGAGCAAGCGGGAGCCGAGGTCATGGCCCGTTCGGGACGCTCCGACAGCTACGGGGCGCCGCGGGACTTCTCCTTCGAAGTGAAGGCCCTGTTCCCCAACGGCATGGGGCTCCACATCGTGGCCCGCCAGTTCAACTATCGGGACCCGTGGGAGGCAACAGGACGGGTGAACGACATGGTGGACGTGTCGCTGCTGCGCGACGGGGCCTACTCCCCCCTCCCCAAGGGGTACCCCTGGTTCCAGGGAATCGACCAGGAAGAAGGAATCGACGAGGAACGGCTGCGGGAGATAGTCACCTGCGTCAGGGAGCTGAATCCGAAGGTCTACCTGCTCCAGGAGCTGACGGGCGACCTGTAGCCGCCGGAGCATACCCCCGGCAGACATGAAAAAAGCGCACTGCCGTGAAGCAGTGCGCTTTTTGCTGAAAATGATGGGAATATCTACTTGCGCTTCTTCAGTCCGCAGTCGATGTTGGCCACGACGCGGCGGTTTTTCTGACGCCCTTCTTCGGTGGCGTTGTCGGCGATCGGCTGGGTCTCACCGTACCCCTTGAAGGAGAGGCGCTTGGCGGCGATACCGAACTCGTCGGTCAGGTTCTTCATGACGGCCTTGGCGCGCCGCTCGGAGAGCCTCTGGTTGTAAGCTACCTTCCCCTTGCTGTCGGTGTGCCCTTCGATCACCGCAGTGGCCTCGGGATATTCCTTCATGAAATCGGCCACTTTCTTGATCTCATCGTGGAATTCGGGCTTGATGTCGGCCTTGTCGAAGTCGAATTCCACCTTGAGGGTGATGCAGACCCGCTCGGGGCAGCCATTCTTGTCGACAGCGGCATCCTTCGGGGTGTCCGGGCACTTGTCAAGATAGTCGTACACGCCGTCGCCGTCGGTATCCAGCGGGCAGCCGACACCGTCAACCTTTACGCCGGCCGGGGTGCCGGGGCACTTGTCGAGATAGTCATACACGCCGTCGCCGTCGGTGTCCAGCGGGCAGCCGACGCTGTCAACCTTCACGCCGGCCGGGGTGCCGGGGCACTTGTCCTTCGGATCAACAACGCCGTCGCCGTCGCTGTCCAGCGGTGCCGGAGCAACGTAGGGCTTGGGCTCGGGCTTCGGCTCGGGCTTGGGTTCAGGCTTCGGCTCGGGCTTCGGCTCGACCTTGACCGGTGCCGGTGCGGGCTTGCCGCCGCCGAACTGGAAGTCAAGGCCTGCGGTGACTTCCTGATGGTTCATGGCGTCATTGAAGGTGAAAATGTTGCGGCCATCGGCACGGAGGGCGAAGCGGTCCGCAAGGAAAAGCTTCAGACCGGCGCCGGCGGTAAGCATCTCGTCGGAGCGGTCGGCATCGGCAAAACCTTCGGGGCCGTCGTAAGTTACCCCGCCGAGGCCGGCAGCCAGGAACGGCACCACCGCCGATTGCGGCATGAAGTGGTAGAGGAGTTCGGCGCCATAACGGTAAACGTTTACGGCACGCCCACCGCCGAAGTCCAACTTGGTGTCGGTGTAGGCCCCCGATCCCTCGATCGCCACATTCTCGGTGATGTTGTAGCCGAGCCGGAGACCGCCGGTGGGCTTGCTCTTGAGGTCGGCATCACCATCAAAGAACGTGTACCCGCCAAAGGGGCTCACCGACACCGCGCCATCCTTGATGTTGCTCTCACCGTGGGCGGCGGCCGATAGCGCCAGACACGCCGCAGCAACTGTAACTGCTGCTTGCTTCTTCATCCCGTACCTCCTTGACGATTAATTTGATACACCAGTGGCCAGCGCCCGTCCAAAGACCGAAACAAAGGAGACGGGGCTGCCGTCCGAAACCGTTTGTACACAACATGATAGTAGCTATTGCCGGGATGTCAAACCCTGAAGCAACATCAATGTGACATTTTTGCTGAAGGGCACCACAGCAACGCTTTGTTTTTCCTTAAAAAACCAAGCAACCAGGCTCCTGCTGAACCGGCTGTCGCCCACCCCCCATGTCAAAATTCCGTCCGGCCCCTCAGCCAACATGCGCTGCGAACGAAACAAGCCCCGAGGCCAGATACCTACGGGGCTTGCTGATTTCCTAAAGGTGGCTCCCTCCATGGAGCCGATAGGCAATTCACAAAACTTAATGTGCCGATACTTAGCAGGCCTGCAACGTCAAAGTCAAGGACAAATATTCCCTCCCTGTCCCCTGGCACCGCGGAAAGGGCGCTGAAAAATGGAGGACAGCTCGGCGCTCCGGTGATACTATGCCTCGGCAAGAAACGGGAAGGAAGGAATTGCTGCATGGGGGGCAAATCTACAGGCAAATCGGCTGCGGCGGGGCACCGCGGTTCCATGGCGTTGGCGCCGGCCCGCGGAAGGGAGCTCCGGTCCCGGCAGCTGGCGGGTGCCGCCTTTGTGGCTGTATCGGCCATCGGCTTCGGCGCCCTGGGAATCTTCGGCAAGGTGGCGTTTGCCGCCGGGGCCTCCACCGCCACGGTACTCTTCCTCCGCTTCGCAGTGGCAGGAACGCTCATGGCCGCACTCATGACGGTTCTGCGCCTCCCATGGCCCCGGGGGCGGGATCTCGGAATTCTCGCGGCCATGGGCGCAGTCGGATACGTGGGACAGGCCTATTGCTATTTCTCTTCCCTGCGCCACGCCTCCGCCGGCCTCACGGCGCTCCTTCTCTACCTGTATCCCGCCCTGGTGACCCTGGCTTCGGCAGTCTTGGGGCGCCAGCGACTGACACCGCTGAAAACGGCCGCAGTGGTGACATCACTGGCAGGAATCGCCCTGACCGTAGCCGACGGCCTGGCGGGGACGCCGACGGGAATCGCCTTCGGCGCCGGGGCAGCGGTGATCTACACCGGCTACATCCTTGTGGGGGAGCGCGTCACCCGCCGCACCGGGGCAATCCCGGCGGCGACGGTCATCATGCTGGCAGCGGCCGCGGTTTACGGCGGAGCCCTGACATGGGAGGGGGCGAGATGGCCGTCCGACGCCGCGGGCTGGGGCGCAGTGGCAGCCATTGCCCTCTTTTCCACAGTCGTGGCCATGGTCGGTTTCTTCGCGGGGATGGAGCGGCTCGGGGCCGCCGACGCGGCAACCCTTTCGACCCTTGAGCCGGTGGTGACGCTGGCTCTTGCGGCAGCCCTGCTGGGGGAGTCGATGGGGCCCCTGCAGCTTGCCGGCGCGGCGATGGTGCTTGGGGCCGTGGTGGCACTGGCCCGGGCGGAGCGATGACAAATCGTTTCCGGAATGCCGACGGCAGCGGGGCTTATTTCCGCCAGGGCCGCAGAAAGAGATAGATGATGAGCAGGAAGGGGACTGAGGAAAAGGCCGCCTCGAAGTTGCCGCGGAAGAGCTGCCACGTCCCGAAGGAGACGAGGGCGAGAACGAAAACGATCAGAATGACTGACACAAGCCTGTTCATGGAGAGAGCTGATTTCCTGTGGACGGCCGAAGCCGTTTGGTGCGCACCACAAAAAAAGCCCCGGATTGCTCCGGGGCCTTCATCGCTGTACAGGGTCCTAATCGCTTACACCCTGGTTACGTTGGCCGCCTGCAGACCTTTCGGCCCCTTGACGACGTCAAACGTTACCCTATCACCCTCAGTAAGGGATTTGAAACCGTCACCGTTGATGGCGGAGAAGTGGACGAACACGTCCTCGCCGTTCTCCTGCTCCAGAAAACCAAACCCCTTGCTGTCGTTGAACCACTTTACCGTACCGTTTGCCATGTTCTTTCTTTCTCCTGCTGCTGTGTTAGTTCGTCCGGGTGTATCCACGGACTTGAGCAACTCTATCAGCTTTCCATCCGAAAAGTCCACGAATAATTTTCTCACGGAAAAAATAAATGTTTCCCGCTGCCGGAAGCGGGGTCGGCTGAGCCGCAAACGGCACGGCAAACGGGAACGATTCGTGTATACTTCCCCCCAGATAACGTCACCAACGAGAGGAGTCCCACGCAATGACTTCGGCACCGGCAGCCACCAGGTCCCCGAGCGCAGAGCGGGCGAAAAACCGCCGCTGGCTCAAAGAACAGATGAACCCCTACTTTTTCATCGCCATGAAGGACGAACCGGAGGCCCTCGCCATCCTGACGCGGGAGCTGGGGATGCTGCGGCGCAACCGGCGCCTCATCCTGGCCGACCGGGACAAGTCCCTCATCATGGCCCTCGTCAACCAGCCGGGGACCCTCTACGACACCCTGCGCCGCATCCCGGAGCGGGAGATCTCCTACGCCATGATCGCCCACTCCGACGACCCGATTCCGGGGCTGGAGCAGAACCTGGAAATCCAGCGCTTCGAGTTCGACCGCCGGAGCAACGAGGAGATCCTCGCCGGCCGGGAGGTGTCAGTGCCGGCCGGCATCCGGCGCACCGTGGCTGCGGCGATGCGGAGATACTACCCCGATTTCGACGGGGCCGACTTCGACCGGCTCCTCCAGATCCTCTGGCTCAACAACGAGAACTACGTCCGGATCTCCCCCCCCCGGCGGGTGGCCCAGGTGCTGCGCCTCTTCCAGCAGGGAAACCGCCGCGGCGGGCTCTACCTGGACGTGGAGGAGATGGAGTACGGCCCGGCGGTGAACGAGTCGCGGGTCTTCTTCGCCGTGGGGAACCCCCCCCAGAAGGACTTCCTCCTCCAGGTGATGGAGGTGTTCAAGCGGCTCGAACTGGGGGTGAACCGGGCCTACTGCCTCACCGTCAGCAACGGCGTCCACCCCTACTTCCTGGGCACCTTCTACGTGCGGCGCCACGACGGCGGGGTTCTGGCCCGGGGCTCCGAGCTCTTCTGCCGCCTGGAGCGGGAACTCTCCAACACCCAGCTCCTGGCGACCACGTCCCAGGCCTACCGGGAATTCGTCACCACCGGCGCCATGGGGGGCGATGACGCCACCCTCACCAACGCCTTCATCGCCTTCTGCCACTCGAACCTGGCCCACAGCCAGCCGGACCGCTTCGGCCTCGACGACGTGCGGGGGGCCTTCCTTGCCCACCCGGAGATGGCGCTTCAGCTGGCGAACCTCTTCCGGGCCCGCTTCGACCCCGCGGCGGCGGACCGGGAGCCGGCCTACGAACGGGCCCTGGCCGAGACCCGGCGGGAGGTGGCGGAATACAATACCGGCCACCGTCACCTGGATGAGATTCGCCGGACCGTCTTCCGCTGCTGCCTCGCCTTCATCACCCACACCCTCAAGACCAACTTCTTCGTCCTGGAGAAACAGGCCCTGGCGTTCCGGCTCGACCCGGCCTACCTGGCGGAGCTGGGCCCCGACTTCACCGCCGACCTGCCGGCGGCCGCGCCGTTCCGGATCACCTTCTTCTTCAGCCGCTTCGGCTTCGGCTACCACATCGGCTTCTCGGACATCGCCCGGGGGGGGTGGCGGACGGTCATCTGCCGCACCGCCGACGATCTGATCACCAACGCCAACACCCTCTTCCGGGAGAACTTCGTCCTGGCCCACACCCAGCACCTGAAGAACAAGGACATCTACGAGGGGGGATCGAAGCTGGTGACGCTCCTGGATGTCTCGGACCTGAGGCGGGGGGAGCGGGAACTGGAGACCTGGCGGCTCTACAAGCTCCAGTACGGCATCGCCGGTGCCTTTCTCGACATTTTCACCACCGAGGGCGGCGTGGCGAGGCATCCGGCCGTGGTGGACTACTACCGGGAGGACGAGCCGATCGAACTGGGGCCCGACGAGAACATGCACGACACCATGATCGAGACCATCGCCGGGATGTCGAAGCGGCGGGGCTACCTCCTCGGCATCGGGATCATGTCCAGCAAGCGGGTGGGGATCAACCACAAGGAGTACGGGGTCACCTCCACCGGGGTGGTGAAATTTGCCGAGATCACCATGGGGGAGCTGGGGATCGACATCCGCCGGGACCCGTTCACCGTCAAGCTCACGGGGGGCCCCAACGGGGACGTGGCCGGCAACGCCCTGCGGATCATGCTGGAGCGCTGCCGCCGGGTGCAATTCTCGCTGATTCTGGACGGAACCGCGGCCCTTTGGGACCCGGCCGGGGCGGACCACGGGGAACTGCGGCGCATCCTCCTGAAGGAGGACCTGGACGCCTTCGATCCGGCGGCCCTCCATCCCGGTGGGTTCATGCTCTTGCGGACCGGGAGCCGCCGCGAGGGGCTGCGGGAGCTCTACCGGCGGATCACCAGGACCGACACGGGACTCAGCGAGGAGTGGATCTCCCTGGACGAGTTCTCCAAGGAGTACGGGGAGCTGGTCTTCACGGTGCCGGCGGACCTCTTCATCCCCGCCGGGGGCCGTCCCGAGACCATCGACCGGGACAACTGGGAGCGCTTCCTCCTGCCGGACGGCACGCCGTCGGCCCGGGCCATCGTGGAGGGGGCCAACTCCTTCATCACCCCCGCGGCCCGGACCGAGCTCCAGAAGAAGGGAATCATCATCATGCGCGACGCCTCGGCCAACAAGTGCGGCGTCATCTCCTCCTCCTACGAGATCATCGGCAACCTCCTCCTGACGGAGAAGGAGTTCCTGGAGCAGAAGGAGCGCTACGTGGCCGACGTGCTGGCGATCCTCGAGAAGCGGGCCGGCGACGAGGCGCGGCTCATCCTCCGGCGCCGCCGGGAGCAGCCGGGGCTCCTCTGCACCGAGATCTCCGATTCGCTCAGCACCGAGATCAACGCCAACTACGGCCGGCTCTTCGCCTTCTTCCAGGGGAGGCCGGAGCTTTGCCGCCACCCCCTCTTCCGCCGGGCGATCCTGGCCCACCTCCCCCGGATCATCGCCGAGGAGCCCCGCTTCCGCCGCCGCCTCAGCCGGCTTCCCCCCAAGTACCTCTCGGCCATCCTCGCCGCCGAGATCGGCTCGTCCATGGTCTACCAGGGGGATCGGGAGACGGAGTTCGAGGACCTGATCCGGCTCCACCTGGCCCGGAACTTCCCGGCGGAGGCAACGATGCCGTAGTCGGCGCCGGCCGGGGGGGGTCAGTCAATCCCCAGCTGCTTCATCTTCTCCCACAGGGTCTTGCGGGAGATGCCCAGCAGCCGCGCGGCCTCCCCCTTCCGGTTGCCGGTGGTGCGCAGGGCCTCCTCGATGGCGTTTCTTTCCATGGAATGGACACTCTCGGCCAGGGAGGCGGCCACGGACGGCTGGGCCGACGGAAGGGGGGCGGCCGGGCGGGGCGCGGTGAATTCCGCGGGGAGGTCCTCCAGGCGCAGGGTACTGCCGAGGGAGAGGGCCACGGCCCGCTCGATGGCGTTCTCCAGCTCCCGCACGTTGCCCGGGTAGCCATACTCCAGGAGGGCCTTGTGGGCCTCCGGCGCAATCTCCATGACCGGCTTGTGCATCCTCTCGGCAAAGCGGTTCAGGAACTGCCGGGCCAGGGGGAGGATATCCTCCCGCCGCTCCCGCAGGGGGGGGAGGTGGATCGGGATGACGTTCAGGCGGTAGAAGAGGTCTTCCCGGAACCGCCCTGCTTCCGCCTCCCGGCGCAGGTCCCGGTTGGTGGCGGCGATGATCCGCACATCCACCTTGATCTCCCGGGTCCCCCCCAGCCGCTCCACGGTCCGCTCCTGGAGCACCCTGAGGAGCTTGGCCTGGGCCGCCGGGGGCATCTCCGCGATCTCGTCCAGGAAAATCGTCCCCCCGTGGGCCTGCTCGAACTTCCCCTTCCGCTCCTTGATGGCGCCGGTGAACGCCCCCTTCTCGTGGCCGAAGAGCTCCGATTCCAGGAGGGTATCGGGGAGGGCCGCGCAGTTGACCTTGATCATGGGATGATCCTTGCGCAGGCTGTGCTGGTGGATGGCCCGGGCCACCAGCTCCTTGCCGGTGCCGCTCTCGCCCGTGATCATGATGGTGGAGTCCACGGCGGCGGCGGCGGTGATGATCTGGAAGATGGGGCGCATGACGTCGCTGGAGCCGATCAGGTCGCAGCAGCCGAATTCCGACAGCACCTGCTCCCGCAGGGTGAGGTTTTCCGCCTTGAGCCGCTCCTTCTCGGTGATGTCGCGGCTCACCATGAGGGTGCCGAGGTAGGCTCCCCCCTTGTCGCGGATGGGGTAGTAGCTGTTCTCGAAGATCCTCCCCCTTGTCTCGATGACATGGATGTGAAACGGCATCTGGCCGCTCTTGAGGGCGGCCAGCATCCTCCCCACCCGCTCGGACGTGTGGGGGGAATGGGTGCCGAAAATGGAGAGGATGTGCCGCCCCAGGTAGTTCTCCGCCCGGATGCCCCGGATCTTCTCCGCCGCCGCATTGATGTAGGCGAAGCGGTCTTCCGTGTCGAGGAAGACGATCCCCTCCCCCATGCTTGCCAGAATCGCCCGGTACACGGCGGGGTCCATGGTTTCCTTTTCAAAGCCCATAACAGATCCTCACATCACGCATTTACAGAGAGCACCGGCCGCTCCTCAGCGGGGTGACGACAGCTGCTGGCTCCGGGCCACGAGATAGTAGACGACCCCCAGCACCAGCAGGGTTCCGGCCAGGAAGACCTGGGTCTCCAGGGGATCGTGGCGCAGGGTCGAGATCAGGATCTCCCGGATGATGGCGATGATGACCACGCCGATGAAGACCTGGATATTGAACCGCCCCCCCTTGAGGCTCTTGATCTCGTTGTCCATGAGCTCGATCATCATCCAGAGGATCAGCAGCGTCCCCAGGGCGCTCATGATCCCCTTCTCCACGCGGCCGTCGAACACATGGAGTATCTCCCAGAAAAAGAGCCCCACCACCGACAGCGACACCCCCACCAGGGCCAGGACCAGGATCAGGTTGAGCCCGTAGGTGAACCGCTCCGTGGCCCGGACCAGCAGCGATTCGAACCGCTTGGAGATGAAGACCTTCTTCAGCTCCTCCTCGATGTAGGAGGCGGTCATGATGTCGAGGTTGATGTCGAGGATCTTCTCCAGGGCCTCGGTTTTACGGCGCCGCTCCTCCCGGTCGGGGAAGTTCTCCCGGATCATGCCGACGGCGAAGCGGCGCACCTGCTGCATGGCCGCGTTCACGAAGTGGGCGTTGAGCCCGATCCTCACATGGACGTGGCCGATCCGCTGGAGGTTGTGGAGGTACTGGTTGTCGTAGACCCCCCGAAAGAGGTTCACGAACCACCCCCCGTGGCTCAGCTTGAGCCGCTGGAGCAGCGTGTCGTCCTGGAGAAACGCCGCCGTCTCCGGAATGCCGAGGAGGTAGTCGTAAAAGTCCCCGATCATCAGGTCGCGGTTCGCCTGGGCTATGGGGAGCAGCGACTTCAGGGCCTCGGCATCCTCGTCGCTGAACCGGTAGTGGGCCTTGATTTCCTGCATGGAGTACATTGCATCGGCTCCGATCCATGGGGGCCACGGACTCCCGGCCGGGAGGGGGCCCTCCGTTGGTATTGATTATACCGTTGTTTTGATTAAGGGACATTGATGCAGGTCAATTTTTGCACCGAAGGCATTTTTTCCGGGCGGGAAGGGCCGGCGTCACAGCTTGGTGACGATGAATTCCGGAAACAGGGTGGGCGACTTGGCGGTGCTGGAGATCCGCAGCGACTTCAGCCGGTCGTAGTAGCGGTACAGATGGTTCAGGGTCACGTTCCCCGGCTCGTTGTACTTTCTCTTGGCGGCCGCCAGCCCCGCCCGCCGGCCGAAGACGAAGATGTCCAGGAGCGAGTTCCCCATGGCCCGGTTCCGGCCGTGGATCCCCCCCGCCGCCTCGCCGGCGGTGAAGAGGTTTTTGACGGTGGTCTCCCCCTTTTCGTCGATGAGGATGCCGCCGTTCTGGTAATGGAGGGTCGGATAGACCAGGAGGGGGCGCTTAGAGATGTTGATCCGGACCCGCATGAAATGGCGGTAGAGGGAGGGGAACCGCCCCTTGAGAAAGCCCGGCCCATGGATCTCCTCAAGCAGCGGGGTGTCGAGCCAGACCCCAGCGGCCCCGGAGGGGGTCCTGACGCCGCTGCCCCGCCCGCACTCCCGGATGATGGCCGCGGCGCAGGCGTCCCGGGTCTCCAGCTCGTTGACGAACCGCTCCCCCTTGGCGTTCACCAGGTGGGCGCCGAGGCTTCGGACCGCCTCGGTGACCAGCACCCCCACCATGTGCTCGGGAAACATGATCCCCGTGGGGTGATACTGGAACGAATCGACCCCTTCGAGCCGGGCCCCGGCCCGGTAGGCGAGGACGAGGGCATCCCCCGTGGCGCCGAAGTTGTTGGAGGTGGGAAACCCCTGCATGTGGAGCCTGCCAGAGCCGCCGGTGGCAAGGACCACCGCCCGGGCCCGGACCACGAAGTGCCGCTTCCGCCCCAGATCGTAGAGGACCGCGCCGTTGCACTCGCCGAACTCGTTGGTGGTGAGCTCCACCGCCGGGGAAAACTCCAGGACGTCGATGCCGTCCACCTGCCGGATCTGGTCCTTCAGCACCTTCATGATGTTCAGGCCGGTGTAGTCCCCGATGGAGATGATCCTCGGGGCGCTGAGCCCCCCGGCCCCCTTGACGGCCAGGTTCCCCTCCCCGTCCCGGTCGAAGTCGACCCCGAGATCCAGGAGCCACTTGACGATCCGCGGCCCGTCCTCCACCATGGTTTTCACCAGCTTGCGGTTGCCGGCAAACTTGCCGGCGGCCATGGTGTCGGCGAAGTGCCGGACCGGGGAGTCGCTTTCGTGGACCGAGGCCTGCATCCCCCCCAGGGCCATGATGGTGTTGGAGTTGCCGAGCCGCAGCTTGGTGGCGAGGATCACCCGGGACCCCATCCCCTCGGCGAAGAGGGCGGCGGTCACCCCCGCCCCCCCGCCCCCCAGGACGAGGACGTCGGTGTCGTATTCGGGCCGCAGATCGATCTTCGAGTGGTCCAGGTCGCTGAAGGCCTCCAGGAGGTCGGCGATCTCGTGGGTGGTGCGGTCCCCCCGGTTGACGCCGACCCGCAGATTCCTGAAGGCGGCTTCCCGGTAGTCGGGATGGTAGCGGGCGAGGAGCGCCCCCACCTCCTCGGCGGCAAGCCTCGGGACGGCCTCGGCCCTCCTCTTCTCCCGGGTGCCGTCGACGACGGCGATGGAGTCGCACATGTCCCGGGGGTACATTATCTCCCCTCCATGGCGGCGCAGAACTGCTTGAGGGCCCCGTCGTCCATGGCGGCGATCCGGCTCCACTCCCCGTCGTAGCGGAACGACTCGATCTCCTCCAGCCGGTTCCGGAGATTGGGGGGGAAGGGGCGCTCCCGGGCCAGGGACCGCTGGATGTAGAGGGCCACGTAGTGGGGGGCGATGTTCCGGGGGCAGCGGGAGGCGCACAGACCGCACATGACGCAGTCCGTCACGTGGGCCGCCGCCGCTTCGTAGTCCCCCTCCAGGGCGCTCCTCATGACGCCGGCCACGTTGATCCATTCGGGGCAGACGTTGCAGGACCGGCAGTCGTTGCAGGTATAGAGCTCGCCGTAGAGCTCCCTCAGCTCTTCCAGGGGATTTTCCGGGGCCTCCAGGGAATAGCGGGCGGCCCGGGACGGAAAGCAGGGGATCATGATGACATTCATCCCCTCCTCCATCACCTTCTGGCAGCCGAGGCCGAACCTGACCTTCTTGCTCTCCCTCTCGGTGTAGGCCACGGTGCAGGCGCCGCAGAGCCCCGAGAGGCAGCCGATCCCCCGCTTCACGTCATGGCCCGTGTCCCAGAGGGCCTCGATGACGGTGAGGCCGGCGGGAATCCTGATCTTCCTCCCTTCCAGCTCAACGGTGATGCTGGCGTCGTCTCCCGGCATGGCCTGTCCCCTCCCGTGGAACAAGTGCTATTCAGGGGCAGACCCCTGTGTCTGCCCAACCCGGGCGCACACACGGGTGCGCCCCTACCCGACCGTTCTCATTGCCCTAAGTTTACCCCCCAATCGCCGCCATGGCAAAAGTCCCGCGGTCGTTCCTGTCCGCCGTCACGGCGCGACACGCCGATTTGGCCCGCGGCAGGTTCCGGATCGCCACTTCCAGGGACGGGGGCATCGGCTTGCCCCTACTTCTTGTGGCAGTCCTTGCAGCCGACCGGCCCTTTCTTCATGTCAGCATGGCACCCCTTGCAGGTCTTGTGGGCCCAGTCCTTGCCGAACCCCTTGATCTTGCCCGGACCCTGTTCATGGCACTTTTTGCAGTCCTTCAGCATCTCCTGATGCTTCTTGTGGGGAAATGTCACCTTCCCCATGGATGCGGGGAATTCGACCACGTCGGCGGCGAAAACCTGGGCGGCGAAGGCGGAGACGGCGATGAAGGCGATGGTGACAGCTGTTTTTTTCACATTGTTCTCCTTTGGCGGGTTTAACCCGGATTTTCCATTGGGACACGAGATGCTGCTGTGATGAATTCCGAACAGATTTTCCCCCGTTTGACAAGCCGATAGCAGGGACTATTGGTGCGGAAAACGGGGGGAAAGATGCCGGAAAGCATCCGGCAGGGCTCGTGTAGGCGCTTCGCGCCGCCTAATGGAATATCCGGGTTTAAGTCTGTTTCTGCCGAATGTCCCCGGCATCGGTGCCGGCAGACCTCATTAATCGTGCATGGCTGTTGTTCATCTCGTCACCAGTGAATAGATGGCGTAACCCGCTATGAGAAGGCCGAGAACCAGATTCACGGGCCTGGTCTTCTCGGTGGGGTGCGGCATGACCAGGGCATCCACGCGCATGGCCTCCAGGACCCCGTTGCGGACAAAAGCGGCAAGGATCAGGGTGAGTCCGTAGAGTATCCCCAGCACATTGACAATCGTATCCACTGTTGCCTCGACAGAACTACGCGCCCAGATCGATGCGCTTCATCTCCTGCTTCTGGGCTTCGGAGAGCTGGTCCCACCAGGTGCCGCCGGAGTTGCCGTAGTCGAACCGTTCGGCCCCCTTGCGGGTGTAGTACCACCAGTTGATGAAGCAGGTGTAGGCATAGAACAGGGCGGCGCCCACGAAGAACATCCTGGCGTTGCCGGTCTTGGTGATGGACATGCCGATGAGCGATGTCCAGACGAAGGGGCCGAACGCCGCCCACGCCCCGGTCCAGCCGAGCATCTGGGCCCCCTTGGCGGGGGAATAGGCAAACACGATCGGATACTGGCGGAAGGTGGCGGCATTGTTGATGCCGGTCATCAGGAATATCCAGAGCATGGTCCAGAGGAATCCCTGGAACTGGTCAAGGCTGGTGGGAGTAAGGAAGCCGCCGAACACGAGGACCAGACAGCCGGCGATCTGTCCCAGTGTCGTCCAGTGTATCCCCCTGCTCCCGCCGATCTTGTCGAATATGCCCCCCGACAGGGCCCGGACGGCGCCGCCGATGAGCGGACCCAGGAAGGCATAGGAGAGGGGATCGGGGGCGCCGTCAAAGCCGCCGTAGATGGTCTTGATCATGATCGGGAACGCCGCCGCATAGCCGGAGAACGAACCGAACGACGTAATGTAGGTCATGGTACAGTTCCAGGTATGGACGCGGGCCCTGTTCTTGCTGCTCAGGATCTCGAACTGCCCCTTGAACCCCCGCGCGGGGAGCGAAATGCTCCTCAGGAAGAGTGCGCAGAGGATGAAGGCGACCACCAGGAACGGGACATACACCAGCGGGGCGTTCTGCAGCCAGATGTTTTTCTTGACGACCTTCTTGACGGTAACGTCCGTAACCAGGCCGGCGTCATTTTTCTTGAGCTCGACCTTCATGTTTTTGGTAGTGGCCGTCTCATTAATCACCACGTCCCTGACGACATCGCCATCCCTGACAATCACCGTGGCGGCAGCCAGGTCGGGCCTTTTGACTACTATGTCCGTAACCACGCCACTGGCGTTCCTGGTAACCTTTACATCCTTGAGAACATCGGTCTTGGTGAAGAGCTGCGGCCCTCCGGCGATGGCTCCGAGGGCGGCGAAGCCTATGATCCACGGGGTCACGAACTGGACGATGCTCACCCCGAAGTTGCCGAGGCCGGCCTGAATCCCCAGGGCGAGGCCCTGGAGCCGCTTCGGGAAGAAAATGCTGGTGGACGGCATGAAGGAAGAGAAGTCTCCCCCTCCCATGCCGGTGAGGAAGGCGATCACCATGAACGTCCCCCAGGAGGTCGTCGGGTCCTGGATCGCGAACCCGAGCCAGACCATGGGGATCACCTTGATGATGGTGGCGATGCTCACGACCGGTCTGGTCCCGAGAACCGGGATGAAATTGGAATGGATCAGCCGCAGGATCCCCGAGGCGAACCCCGGTATCGCCGCGAGCCAGAAGTACTCCATGGTGGTGAACTTGAACCCTATGGCCGGCATCCTCACAACCACCGCGCTCATGACGAACCACGTGGCGAACGAAAAAATCAGCGAAAACGTCGTCAGGGCGCACGTGCGCCATGCTATTGTGCTGCCGGTTTCTTTCCAGAATTGAGGGTCTTCCGGCTCCCATCGTGGCAACCTGGCCATAACCAAGTCCTCCTTTAGTTGATAGCTGTGTCTGTCCGAGATGCTTCATCCGACTCTTGGCGCCGGGGCGCCTCTCATTCGAGGGTGTCGGCGACCTTCACCTTGCGGTGAACTTTTTCCTTCTTCAGGGCCAGGTACATCCAGAGGAGCGAGACGCACGTGGAGCCGTAGAGGAGCATGAAGGCGGTGCTCCGGACGCCGGTCAGGTCCACCAGGGCACCGAACATGATGGGGAGGACGAATCCCCCCAGCCCCCCCACAAGCCCCACGATGCCGGAGATGACGCCGATGTTGTGGGGGTACTCGTCGGAGATGTGCTTGAACACCGACGCCTTGCCGAACCCCCAGGCGATGCCGACCACGAAAAGGAGCGCCGTGAAGACCCAGGCATTGAGCCCGAGAGAGTAGGCCACGGTCCCATTCGTCGTCTTCAGGACCAGATCGGTCTTCGGCAGGGAGAGGAAGAAGAGGCACCCCCCGGAGACCCACATGACCCAGCAGGTGACGGTGTGGGCGCCGAACCGGTCCGACAGCCAACCCCCAAGGGCCCGGATGACGCCGGAGGGGAGGACGAAGATGGCGGCCACCAGGGCGGCGGTCCGGATGTCGAAGCCGTACTCGTTGATGTAGTACTTGGTCATCCAGAGGGAAAGCCCCACGTACCCCCCGAAGACGATGGCGTAGTACTGGCAGTAGCGCCAGACCTTCGGGTCCTTCAGGGCCAGCAGCTGATCCCTGATGGTCACGGAGGAGCCGACCTTGTGGCTGTGCTCCGTGAAGGTGAAGAGCCAGAAGAGGATCGCCGTGACAAGCATCGCGACGGCATAGACCTTGGGAACCATCTGCCAGCCGTAGGCCACCACCAGGGAGGGGGCCAGGAACTTGGTCACCGCGGCGCCGGCATTACCCGCGCCGAAGATCCCCATGGCGAGCCCCTGCCGCTGCTTCGAGAACCACCTCGCCGTGTAGCTGATCCCCACCGAGAAGGAGCCCCCCGCAAGGCCGATGAAGAGCCCCAGGAGGAGGAACTGCCAGTAGGCGGTGGCGGCGCTCACCAGGTAGATGGGGACAATGGTGCAGAGCATCAGGATGAAAAAGACGACCCGTCCCCCGTACTTGTCGGTCCACATCCCCAGGGGGAGCCGGATCAGGGAGCCGGAGAGGATCGGGGTCGCGGCCAGGATGCCGAACTGGGTCTCGTTCAGCCCCAGGGCGGTCTTGATGGGGATGCCGATGATGGAGAACATCACCCAGACCGCGAAGCAGACGGTGAAGGCGACGGTGTTCATGGTCAGCACCGATATCTGCTTCTGCCTGTGGGTCGACATGGCCCGCTCCCTCACCTGGGTGCCCCAGGTTGCCACTGCTGCCATCTTGTTATCTTGGGTTTCCATGACGTGCTCCTCCGCCTGCCGCTACCCCACCCTCTCCTTCGGCCTGGAGTGCCAGCGGTAGAGGATGGGGGGGTCCTTCAGGAACGTGAACGGCTGATAGATCATGTGGACCAGTTTCGTGAAGGGCAGGAGCGCCACGATCAGGAACGCCCCGGCCGCGTGCAGCTTGAAGATGAGGGGGAAGTCGGCCATGTACTCCAGCTGCGGGTTGAAGGAAATCAGCGAGTAGAAGTAGGGGACCACCGTGTGGAGGTACCACTGGGAGCCCCAGCGCATGAAGAGGGAGATGTAGACCCCCGTGGCGGTCTGGGCGATGAGGAGCAGGAGGAGCACCCAGTCGCTCACCAGGGTCAGCCGCTTCAGGGTGGTGGAGTTGGCCCGGCGCAGGAGCAGGATGACGCTGCCGAAGAGGGCCAGGAGGCCCAGACCGAGGCCGACGCTCTCCAGGAAGATGAGGGCGTCCTTGTTCCCCAGGAGCCGCTTCATGACGCCGGGGGCCACGATGCCGGCCAGGTGCGCCAGCAGGATCAGGATGATCCCGTAGTGCCACGGGTTGATCCCCCAGTAGAGGGTCCGGCGCTCCAGGAACTGGGTGGAGTAGGCCGTCCAGCCGAGGCGGTTGGAGAAAAAGCGGTAGGGGGTCACCACCAGGACCAGGGCCAGGGCCACGTAGGGAAGAACGACGAAAATCAACGTATTCAGCATGGTCTCACCTCCGGATGCGCAGCCATTTTCAGGCGGCTTTGTTCGGGTGCGCCAGGGCCGGTGGCTTCAGCGGGGCGTACCCCCTGGGCGGCGTCCCCTCCGCAGACGAGGCGGATCGCCTCCACCACGGGCCGCCAGGGGGAATCCCGACGGGATGCCGCGAAGCCGTCGGCCAGCTTTCCGACCCCCGGCAGCACGAAGCGCTCGATGAACGGCCGGCGTGCGCCCGGGTCCCCATGGCAGGCCAGATGGGCCAGGAACCAGAGCATGAGGGGAAGGTGGTCGGGGAGCTCGTTGCCGAGGGGCTGGTAGCCGTGGCGGCGGTATTCCCCCTTCAGGGCGATGAGGTACTCCCCCTTCTTCTGGCTGTCACCGAACAGGTGGTGCCCCAGGTAGGGGGCCACCGACGGGTTGAAGTCGAAGGTGGCCACGTACTCCTCCTGGATCTCCGCCAGGGTCGAGGCGGTCAGGAACTCCCCGTAGGGGGCGAGGGAACAGTCCAGCCGCTCCGCGGCGAGATGCCCCTGAACGGTCCCCATTGCCCAGAGGAGACCCTTCTTTTCCGGGGGGTAGTCGAGCATCCGGGCAAGGGATGCATAGATTTCCGCGGTTACCATTTCCCCCTCCCCGTCTTCTTCAGGATGCCGAAGCCGCCGGCCCCCTTGCGGGTGTACGAGTCGAGCTCCTCCCGCTGCTGGGGCGGAATGACGTTCCGCTCGTTGTAGCCCCCCACCGTGAAGAGGCGGTAGAGGCGCTTTGCCCCGGCCTCGTCCAGCCCCGCCCGCGCGAGGATCGCCTCGTCGGGGGTCTGGTTGAGGTTTTTGGCCCGCATGTGGATCCGGAGGGCAATGAGCTTCTCCAGGGCCGCCGCCACCACCTCCCGGTTGCCCCCCCCCAGGAGGCTCGCCAGGTACCCGATGGGGGCCCGCAGGGACTCCCGGGGGGGGATCGTGCCGTGCTCCACCAGTTCGTGGAGTTCGCCGCCGGCGGCCAGCACCGGGGAGAGGGACGGGATGTAGTAGGCCATGGGCATGGTCCGGAACTCGGGGTGGAGCGGCAGGGCCAGGCCGAACTCCTTGACGAGGGCGTAGACCGGCGACTTCTCGGCCGCCTCCAGCCACTGCTCGGGGACGCCGTTCCTGCGGGCCCCTTCCCGGACCGCCTCGTCCCGGGGGTCGAGGATCACCGCCCGGTGGGCCTCCACCAGCTGGTCGTCGGGCTTGAGCAGTGCCTGCTCCACCCTGTCGGCGTCGTAGAGGAGAACGCCGACGTAGCGGATCCGGCCGACGCAGCTGTGGGCGCAGGCGTTGCACTGGCCCGTCTCGGTCCGGGGGAAGCAGAAGATGCACTTCTCCGCCTTGCCGCTGTTCCAGTTGAAGTAGACCTTCTTGTAGGGGCAGGCGCTGGTGCAGAACCGCCACCCCTTGCAGACCTCCTGGTCCACCAGGACCACCCCGTCCTCGCCCCGCTTGTAGATGGCCCGGGAGGGGCAGGAGGCGACGCAGGCGGGGTTCGCGCAGTGGTTGCAGATCCGGGGGAGGTACTGCATGAACATGGTGCTGTACTGCTCGATGATCTTCCTGTCCTCCAGGTTCACGTCCTCCGCGGCGTAGACCTGGGAGCCGGAGAGGTCGTCGTCCCAGTTGGGGCCGGCCTTGATGTGGGCCATCTTCTCCCCGGAGATCTGCGAGAACGCCTCGGCCACCGGCTGGTCGTCGCCCCCCTTGGCGCCGTAGAGGTTGCCGTAGTCGAAGTCGAAGGGCTCGTAGTAGTCCTCCAGCTTCGGCATGTTGGGCTGGAAGAACATGTTGAGGAGGGTCGGCCCCTTCCCCATGGCCTTGAGCCGCAGGTTATGCCCGTCGGCGACCCACCCCCCCTTGAACTCTTCCTGATTCTCCCACTTCTTCGGATAGCCGACGCCGGGCTTGGTCTCCACGTTGTTCCACCACATGTATTCCGCCCCCTTGCGGTCGGTCCAGATGTTCTTGCAGGAGAGGCTGCAGGCGTGGCAGCCGATGCATTTGTCCAGGTTGAACACCATTACCAGTTGCGCTCTTACGTCCATGACGTCGCTCCTATCGGTTTCGTAGGGGCAACCCCGCGTGGTTGCCCTGATCGGGCGGCCACACGGGGCCGCCCCTACAAGTCATTTATTTCAGCTTCCGCACCACCACGTAGCTGTCCCGGTTCACGCCGGTGGGTCCCCAGTAGTTGAAGTAGTAGCTGAACTGGGCGTAGCCCCCGAGCATCAGGGTCGGCTTCAGGCGGATGCGGGAGAGGCTGTTGTGGACTCCGCCCCGCTTGCCGGTCTTCTTCGACTTCTGGATGTTGATGGTCCGCTCCGGCGCGTGGTACATGACCGCCGCCCCCCTGGGGATCCGGGAGGAGACGCAGGCCCGGGAGACCACGACGCCGTTGAAGTTGTAGACCTCGATCTCCTCGTTGTCCTCGATGCCGGCCCCGGCCGCGTCTTCGTGGTTGAGCCAGACCACCGGCCCGCCCCGGCCCAGGGTGAGCATCCGGAGGTTGTCGCTGTAGGTGGAGTGAATGCTCCACTTGCCGTGGGGGGTCAGGAAATTGAGCACCAGCCCCGTTTCCCCTTCGGTCTCGTCCAGGATCGCCGGGTTGAGTTTCGCCTTGAAGGTGGGGAGCCCCTCGTGGAACTCGCCGTAGTAGGGGTGGTCCAGGTAGAGGGACTGGCGCCCCGAGAGGGTGCGCCACGGCACGTCGTACTCCACGTTCAGGGTGTAGGGGGCGTAGGGGCGCCCGTTGTTCACCAGGCCGCTCCAGACCGGGGTACTGCAGTAGCGCTGGGGCTTCTGGGTCACATGCTCCCACTTGATCCGCAGGTCCCGGCTCCCGGCGCCGATCTGGGCCAGGGGCTTGCCGACCCGCTTCTCCAGGTTCTGGTAGGCCCGGTAGGCCAGCTCGCCGTTGGTCTCCGGCGCGAAGGAGAGGAGCACGTCGGCCACGCTCTTCTCGTCCTCCAGGTCCAGGAAGGTCTTGCCGTTCCAGCTGCGGGTCGGCATGGTCTCCAGGAGCTGCTCGTGGACGTCGTCCGCCTCCCAGCTGACCCCGTGGGCGTGGAGGTGCCCCATCTGGGGCCCCACCGACACGTAGCGGTTGTAGAGGTTCACGTAGTCCCGCTCCACAATGGCCAGGTTCGGCATGGTCTTGCCGGGGATCGGCTCGCATTCCCCCAGTTTCCAGTCCTTCACGGCCCGCTGGGCGATCTCCCCCGGGGTGTCGTGGAGAAGCGGCGCGGCGATGATGTCCTTCACCGGCGTCGGGAGGTGCTTCACCGCCAGCTCGCTCACCTTCCTGGCGATCCGGCTGAAGATCTTCCAGTCGGACCTGGACTCCCAGGACGGCGGCACGGCGGCGTCGAGGCAGTTCACGAAGGAGTGCATGTCGGTGGTGTTGAGATCCGACTTCTCGTACCAGGTGGCCGTGGGGAGGACGATGTCCGAGTAGAGGGTGGAGGTGTCCATCCGGAAGTTGAGATCCACCACCAGGTCCATCTTCCCTTCCGGAGCCCTGTCGTGCCAGACGAGATCCTTCACCTGCCCCTTGGCCGCCTCCCTGGCGGAGAGGCTGCTGTTGGGGGCGCCGATGACGTGCTTCAGGAAGAACTCATGCCCCTTGGCGCTGGAGGAGATGGCGTTGGCCCGCCAGATGAACCAGACCTTGGGGGAATTCCCCTGGCCGTCCGGGTCCTCGATGGCGAAGCGGGTCTCGCCGCTCTTGAGACGCCCCACGAGCCAGGAGCGGATCTCGTCGTCGCTCTGGGCGCCGGCCGCCCTGGCCGCCTCCACGAGCCGCAGGGGACTCTCGTTGAAGTGGGGGGCGAAGGGGAGCCAGCCGAGCCGGACCGCCTTGGCGTTCATGTCCGCCGCGTGGAGCGGCATCCGCTCGCCGGTCTCCGGCTTGAAGTAGTCCACGAAGGTCCGGTCGTAGCGCCACTGGTCCGAGTGGATGTACCAGAAGCTGGGGGTGTTCTGGAGCCGGGAGGGCTTCACCCAGTCCTGGGCCATGGCGATGGAGGTCCAGGGGGCCAGGGGGACCACCTTCTCCTGTCCCACGTAGTGGGCAAGCCCCGCGCCGTTGCGGCCGACGCTGCCGGTAAGGATCAGGGCGGTGATGGCGGCCCGGTAGATGAGGTCGTTGTGGTACCAGTGGTTCACCCCGGCGCCGATGATGATCATGTTCCGGCCGCCGCTCTGCTCGCCGTTCTCGGCCCATTCCCGTGCGATCTTGATGAGGGACTGGGCGGCGATGCCGGTGTACTTCTCCTGCCATTTGGGGGTGAAGGGCTTGTCGGAGTCGTAGCTCCGGGGATAGTCTCCCCCGAGCCCCCGGGAGACCCCGAACTGGGCCATGAGGAGGTCATAGACGGTGGACACCGTCACGGGGCCGTTCCTGGTCTCGACCCGCAGGACCGGCACCTCGCGGATGCTGTCGCCGTCGGACTCGAAGGTGAAGCGGACCTTCGCGGTCTCGCCCCCCAGGAAGCTCAGGCGGCAGTCGATGGCGGAACCGTCCACCAGGTCGGTCATGTCCAGGTTCCACTTCCCCTCCTGCTTGCTCCAGCGGGTGCCGAGGCTGCCGTGGGGGATCTTCACGCTGCCGGCGCCGTCGGCCACGCAGAGGGTCCACTCGGCATGCTCCAGGGAGGCACTCCGCTCGAACTCGGCGGCCCGGAGGAACTCCCCCTGCCGCAGGGCCCCGTCCTTCTCCTCCAGCTTCACGAGGAACGGGAGGTCCGTGTACTTCCGGGCGTACTCCTGGAAGAAGGGGACCTGGCGGTCGGCGTAGAACTCCTTGAGGATCACGTGGTTCACCGCCATCCAGAAGGCGCCGTCGTGCCCCTGCTCCACGGGGAGCCAGTTGTCGGCGAACTTGGCGGCGATGTTGTAGTCCGGGGACATGACCACCACCTTGGTCCCCCGGTAGCGGGCCTCGGTAAGGAAGTGGGCGTCCGGGGTCCGGGTCATGGGGACGTTGGAGCCGCACAAGACGATATAAGAGGCGTTGTACCAGTCGGCGGACTCGTTCACGTCGGTCTGCTCCCCCCAGATCTGGGGCGAGGCTGGGGGGAGGTCGCAGTACCAGTCGTAGAAGCTCATGGCGACCCCGCCGAAGAGCTGGAGAAACCGGGTGCCGGCCGCATAGCTGATCATGGACATGGCCGGAATGGGCGAGAAGCCGATGACCCGGTCGGGGCCGTATTTCTTGGCCGTGTAGATGGAGGAGGCGGCGATCAGCTCCGTCACCTCGTCCCAGTCGGCCCGGCGCATGCCGCCGGTTCCCCGCTTGCTTACGTAGGCCCGGCGGGATTCCGGGTTCTCCACGATGCTCTTCCAGGCCTCCACCGGGTCCTCGTGGCGGCTGCGGGCATCGCGCCAGAGGTCCATGAGGGAGCCGCGCATGTAGGGGTACTTCACCCGCAGGGGGCTGTAGAGGTACCAGGAGTAGCTGATCCCCCGGGTGCACCCCCGGGGCTCGTGGTTGGGGATGGTACCGTCGAACTGGGGGTAGTCGTTGGCCTGGAGCTCCCAGCCGACGATGCCGTCCTTCACGTGGACCATCCAGCTGCAGCTCCCCGTGCAGTTCACCCCGTGGGTGCTCCGCACCACCTTGTCGTACTGCCAGCGGTTCCGGTAGAACTCTTCCCACCCGCGGTCACATCCGGTCCGGTCGTCCTTGATTCTTTCCTGTGACATTATCTGGTCCTCCTCTTGTAGAGAATCAACACCGCGAGACAGAAGACAAAGAAGCTGACGCCGGCAATGGGGAAGATGTCGAAGGGCCCCCCCCCCCGCTTCTGGGCCGCCGCATCCTTGGAAAAGGCCACAATGGCGGTGATCTCCTCCTCGGTCAGGGGGCGGTTTTCATACATCTTCTTCATGACCGGGAACTTGAGGCTCTTGAGTATTCCCCGCAGCCCCTGCTCCCCCATCCCCTCGTAGTGGTCCGAAAGGTCCGTGGCCATGTTGCCGCCGGAGACCCCCGGGGCCCGGAACGGGTGGCAGGCCGCGCAGGGTGCGCCGCCGTTGGCGAAGGACTTCGAGCCGGTGAAGAGGGCCCTCCCCTGGGCCACCAGCTCCGGCGTCACCACCGTTTCCACCGGCTTGGCCGCCGGGGCGGCCGGCTGGGCCCCTGCCGCGGCTCCGCCCCCGCCCGAACTCCTGAGCCAGGCGATGATCTTCAGGGCATCGTCATGGCCGATGCCGAGGTTCGGCATCTCGTAGCCGTATTTCTTGATCAGGTCCACCCGGGCCTGATCCTTCGTCATCTTGTCGGGCTCGATGATGATCGCCTCAAGCCACTCCTCGGCCCGCCGGTCGGTGACCCCCTTCAGGTCCGGGCCTCCCGAATCGCCGCCCCCCACCGTGTGGCAGCCGGAACACTGTTTGTCGAACAGATCCTTGCCCGGATCGCCGTAGGCGTGCACCCCAAGGGACAGCACCAGGATCAGACAGAGATTGCTGACCGCTGCTCGGAGAATTCCTCTCGTCATGACGCTCCTCCTGTTACCGAAGTGTTCCAGCTAATTAACTCAGCACCTTTAATATGAATTAAGCTTATCCGTAGAATAGCGTTCTGCAACTCCCCTGCTTTGACTTCGGTCAAGGAATCGCGATTCGCTGCAAACTTTTTCAATGGGAATCCTCACACCTGAACACGGGGAAAATCTTGATCAGGCCCCAGAAAAAAACGAACGGCATGATCCCCACCAGAATGGCCCCGATGAGCCCCTCCTTGAAGGTCTCGATGTCGTGGGGAATGACCGGGAGCTCGTAGTGCATGAAGCCGGCGAAGGAGGCAGAGAAGGCCTGGCCGCCGATGACCAGGTTCCAACGCATCATGAAGACCCCCATGAGGACCAGAAGCGTGGCCACCACCGCCCGCCGCACCGTAAGCCCCGGCAGGAGGAAGAGGACCAGGGGGACCAGGTTGCCGAGGCCGTACTGGATCACGAAGACATTGACGAAATCCTTGCCGTAGATGAGGGTCCGCACGATCTCCCACGAATGGAACTTGGCGTAGTCCCGGAAAAGGAGGTCCAGGAGCTCCAGCCCCAAGGCCGCCAGGAGGGCCAGGACCAGATACCTGGCGGTCATGGTCACCTCGAACATCTCCACGGTCCTGATCTCCTCCGGGGTGGGGAGGCTCGGGTCGCTCTTTCGCTTCCAGGTAACCATGAGCTTGCGGATCTCCATGGTCACGATGTAGCTGAGGACGCAGAGGGCGATCCCCGACACCACGGCGGAGCAGATGAAGATGAAGGGCATGAGGGGGGTGGTCCAGAGGGCGTTGGCCTTGACCGAGCCGAAGATGAAGCCGGCGTAGCCGTGGAGGAGGCAGGCCACCGGAATCCCGGCGGTCGCCATGATCTTCACCCCCTTCTCATCCTTTGCCAGGGCCTGCGCGCTGATGTCCCAGGCCCCGAGGGTGAGGGCCGAAAAGAGGAAATATTGTCCCCGCTCCGGGAGGCTTTTGTCCCGTTTTGCTCGAAGGGCCTGGGCCGTCTCCACGAAGTGCTTCCGGTAGACGAACCAGAGCTCCGTGGCGACGATCATCCCGTAGGTGGAAAAGGCGATGCCGAAGGCGGCGATGGCCGAGGTGAAGTGGGGGGTCAGCATCACCTCGATCCCCCGCTCCGGGTGCTGGAGGTGGAGCTGGAGCGGCACCATGGCCACGGGGAGAAGGGCGAAGGAGAAGACCAGGGAGAAGCGGGCGATGTCCTTCAGCTCCTTGATGCCAAAGACGTGGTAGAGGGACGAGAGGACAAAGGCGCCGGCCACCAGGCCGGTCATGAACGGATACATGACGATCTGGATGGTCCAGTAGATGTACTCGTTGGGATAGACGAACAGCTCCTTCAGGGTCCAGGCTTCTCCGTGCACCATGGCTATTTCACCTCCCGGGAAAGGGCAAGATAGTAGACCTGCGGCTTGGTGCCGTACTGCTCCTTCAGGATGCCGACCCGTCCGGACATGATGGTCTTCGTCACCGGGTCATCGGGGTCCCGCAGGTTCCCGATCTTCCGGGCGCCGAAGGGGCAGGCGTCCACGCAGGCGGTCTTCATCCCCCTGGTGATCAGGTGGTAGCAGAAGGTGCACTTCTCCGCCGTCTTGTACTCCGGATGGAAGGAGCGGACCCCGTAGGGGCAAGCCATGATGCAGTAGGCGCAGCCGATGCAGTGCTTCCGGTCCACCAGCACCACCCCGTCAGGGGTCTGGTAGGTGGCCCCCACGGGGCACACCTGGACGCAGGCGGGGTTTTCGCACTGGTTGCAGAGCTTGGGGACAAAGAACGCCTTCTCGACGTCATCCTTGTCGATCTCCTGGTGCCCTTCCTCGCCCAGGTCGATCCGGTTCGCGGTGAACCCGTCCCGTGCCCCCTTGGGGGAGTCGATGTAGGTCTTCCCCGTTTTGGTGACCACGTACCGCTCCACCCAGGTGCGCGTTATGTTGGTCTCATGGGGGATCCCGTTCTCCGTCTTGCACGCCTTCACGCAGAAGCCGCAGCCGACGCAGGCCTGGGTGTCCACCAGAAATGCCCACCGCACCGCCGATTCGCCATCCTTTTTGGCAAGGAGCTTCCGCGGGTTGATGAGCTCCAGGGCCGAGAGGGGAACCGCCAGCCCCGCGATGACCGTAATGCTATTTTTGAGAAAGTCTCGCCTGTTCATCGCTGCGGCTCCTTATGACCGGATTGTGGGGGTCATGACACAGGGTGCATTCCGCCTCGGGATTGTGGGTGTCGGGGTTGATGCCGGCGATATCGGCCCTGCCGCTGGTGGGGGTGATGAGGAGGGCGTGGCAGCGGAGGCAGAGGGCCCGGCTCCGGTCGATGGTGAGGGTGGGCGGGTCGTCGGGATGGTTCAGGGCCGGCCCGTGGCAGTTCTCGCAGGAGATGATGCCGTGGGGGGTGCGGGCGAGGCTCTCCGTCTTGTCCTCGTGGCACTCCCGGCAGTAGGCGGCCGTCCGGTACTTCACCGTCATGACCTTCCACTCGGCCTCGTTACCCTTGCGGTGCCAGCCGTACATGTATCCCTGCTCGTGGATGCCGAAGTCATCCGGCACCAGGAAGGTTCTGGCGACGAGGACCAGGGCTATCAGGGCCGCGGCAATGTAGAGCGGCCGCCAGACGTGACTTCCCATGAAATTCTCCCCTCCCTCCAAGTGTGCTTGTCATTGCCCGTGCCGGTCTAATCCGAATCCAATGCGCCTGCTTTAATATTGGCAAGTGACGTACCAAAAACCCCGCCGCCGACAAAAACATGCAACCAACTGACAATACTGGATTAATTACGCCGAGACCCGGCAATGGGAACCGATGGAAACAGAATTGGCGTTACCGTGCGGTAACAGATGGGAGAGAAAGGTTACGCGTCTTGACTTTGGTCAAGACATTGGGGGGAAGTGGCCGGCGGCGCCGTCACTTGACCGGCAGGGGGTCCCTGATCTGCTGCTCCGGCCTGAACATGAGCTTCTTGCTCCCCCGCCTGTTCAGGTACTTCTCCAGCTGGAGGTCCACCTTCTTCGGCACCGTGACCCCCGCCCCGGCCAACCCCTGCCGCAGGAGCGCGTCGGCTCTGGCGGCATGGCCGGCGGCGTCGGCGAGGATTCTCCTTGCCTCGGGAGGGTTGTGAAAGCCGAGGGAGTTCTCGGCCCCGATGAAGACCACCCGGTAGAAGGCCTCCAGGTAGTGGTTCCTGGCCTGCTCGTACAGGGCCGCGTCGATCCGCTTGCCGGCGGCCTGCTTCTTGTGAGCCAGCTCGAAGAGCTTGGCCACGGCGGCGGTGGCGTAGCCGGCCCGGATGAACCCCGACACGGTCCGGTCCTGGATGGCGTGGACCTGCTTGCGGAGCCACTCCCGGGACGCGATGTGGCACTGCTCGCACGGTTTCAGATCGTTCCCGAGGGGGCTCGTGATCCGGTGGTCCGATATCTTCCGGTCCCCGGCCGCGACAAAGGGCATGTGGCAGTCGCTGCACGCCACCCGGACCCGCCAGTGGGGGCTGTTGTTGGAGAAAAGCTCGAACTCGGGGTGGCGGATGAACCCCATCCTGAAGCCGGTCACGCTCTGGGTCCACTCGCCGTAGGCGGGGTCGCTGCGGAGCTTCCGGATGATGTTCTCGACGGTGATGTTCCCCCACCGGCTCCCCTGCCACGGGAAGAAGAGGCCCGCCGACTGCATCTCCCGGTCCTTGGGAATGACGTAGGTGACATGGCACTGGGCGCAGACGAGGCTCCGCATCTCCTGGCGGGTCAGCTTTCCCCGCGCCACCCCCATCTCCGTGAGGGCGCTCCCCAGGGTGAACTCACGGGAGATTTTCAGGGACATATCCCTGGTGTCGTGGCAGTCGATGCAGGCCACCCCCAGGGTCCGGTGCTGCCCGGGGACCCTGGCGAGCACCTCCCGGAAGGGCTTCCGGTAGTACTCTCCCCCCATCTCCTTCTGGAGCTTCGGCGCATAGGGGGTCTTGCAGGTGAGGCAGACCCCGCCCGCCTTCACCCGGGAGGCGTCCACCTCCAGCTGGTCCCGGAGCATGTTGGCATGCCCTTTGGGTTCGTTGTACTCGACACCCATCCCCCAGCCATTGAGGAGGAGCGCCAGAAACGGGAACTCGGAGAGCTTGTCCCAGGTGATCCGGTCGGCATCGAAGCCCCCCTTGTATTTGCTCTTTCCGTGGGAATCAGGCTGGTCGGTCCTTTTCCACATCTCGTACTGGGGGGGATAGGACCTCCCCCAGACGGCCGGCTCCATTTCGCCTTCGGAAATCCGGACGGTCCTAGCCTCCCCCCTCGGGGAGGGGTACCCTGCCAGCATGAACGCCACAGCAACGGCGCAGACGATCACCTTTCCGCACGGCTTCCTTTTCATCTCTTCGCCTCCCCTCGCAGGAGGACTCATGCCATCATTGAAATCGAAGTGTTGGGGGCGGAGTCCACTGCGATCATGAGCGATTATGAATGAAATTTTACCACAGGATGGGGGATGATGACGGAGGGGGGATAGCAGAGACGGCACGTGCCCCGAAGCTGAACGTGGGACCATGAAAATCTTTGCATCGCCTCCTTTCCACGGGGGGTGTGGATAAGTCGCGTGCAGCTGTGGATATGTTTCAGAATTGTCACGTATCCTTGGGCACTTCTGCATCCTGCACAACGAATAAGCACGATGCGTAACCACTTGAAATACCATGTCAATAACAAATTTGCCCTGCATACGCCTCGGGTTGTATCAGGGGTGGAACAGGTACTCGAAAAATCGCCGGACAGAAGTGGATAAGTGCCCTGAAACGCAATGGGAAAATGATGTCCCGCACCATTCACATCCCAAGACTGAATGAAAATCAAACCGGAGTTTTTCCTAAAGTTGTTCTTTGTCCGGCCGAACAAGATTAGTGTTCCTGGTGTACAACCTTTCTGGGGAGAAATGCTCGAATGGTAATTCCGGATAAAGTCGGAATGGTTATGGGCGCAGGGTTCCTGGTGATCTTTGTGCTGTCGATTGTATTTCGCGACAAGAACGGCGGACCGCCGGACTATGACCACAAAGGGGAGAACTATCGGGATTGGGGAACATCGACAACGGAGAGCGACAACACGGATTGCACGTCCGGAAGCGGCTCCGGTTCTTGCGGAGGCGATGGTGGCGGGTCGGACGGCTCATCCTCCGATTGACTCCAACCTCTGCTTTCCCCTCTGCTGCCACAATAACCTTCAACACCGCTACTCCTCCCCCTTCCCCACCTCGTTCCCGATTGAAAACGCTTTGCCGATGGCATCGCCGACGCCGTAGTAGACCTTGGCCCCCGGATCGTAGACGATGGGCCTCACCTTGAGCATGTCGGGAAGGCCGTTGGCGTCCAGGACCGCTTCGTCGGCCCGGACGTTGACGATCTCGCCGATGAACTGGACGTGGACGCCGACTTCGATGGTCTGCGTGAGGCGGCATTCGATCACGAGGGGGAATTCGTCCACGCAGGGGGCGTCGACCAGGTCGCTCCGCACCGGGGTGAGGCCGGCGGCGGCGAACTTGTCGGCGGCGCGGCCCGACACGATGCCGGCATAGTCCGTTTCCCGGACGAAGCGGTCGGAGGGGACGTTGACGGTGAAGGCCCTGCGGGCCACGATGGCATCGTGGGAGTGGCGGGCCTTGCGCAGCGACACGGCGATGCTCGGGGGATCGGTGCAGCAGACGCCGCACCAGGCCACGGTGGCGATGTTGGGCTTGCCGTCGGCGTCGTAGGTCCCCACGAGCCAGGCGGGGGTAGGCAGGGCCAGGGGCTTCGCCCCGAGGGATACTTTCATGTCACGCTCCTCAATTATTCCAAGATGCATTCAAGATGGCATTAATCGCGTTTTCTTGTAGGGGCGAGGTAACGCCTCGCCCGATTGGGCGACCGACCCGGTCGCCCCTACATGGCGCTATCTTGATCGCAATTCGGAATCAGATCAAAAATTCCTTCTCTCTTCCGCTGCGGATCACATTAGCATACTTCACCTTGAAAAGCGTCCTCGGCTTCCCCTGGAATTCCTCGACCCGGCTGTCCAGCACCTCGAAATCGGCATCGATGTCGATCTCCCGCTTGTACTGGAACCGGTCCCACCGGGCCTGGTCGACAACGTTGATTTTCTCGCCTCTCCGGCACGTGGCGATGAGCACCGGCACGGCATCCCGCTCGTTGTTGTCCCAGAGATAGGCGGCGTCGGCCTGGGGGAAAATCCTCTCGACGGATGCGGGCATGTCCCGGTGGGCCTCCAGGAAGATCCGGAAGCTGGGACGCAGGGCCTCGGCGATATCGGAGTCCTTGTTGAGAAAGACCGTGAAGGCGTTGTACTCGCCGGCCACATGCCGGGTCAGGGACCGCTTCCACGCCTCGGTGGCCTGGGCGGTGAAAAAGTTGCACTCCACGAAGCGATCGGCGTTGCGCCCCATTGAAATGTACTCCTCGGCCCGCTTGGAGACGCAGAAGGGCCAATCCACCGTCACCCGCGCAGGGTCGCCGTAGATGACCGTGGACCGCTCGAAACCGTAGACCATGCTGACGTGGTCCCGCACATCCTGCTCCGGAACCCGGCCGCAGGAGCGCTCCACCTCCTTGACCACCATGGCGTCGTAGTCCAGGTGCACGAACTCCCGGCTGTTCCGGCCGCCGTACTTCCCGCGGATGTAGGTGCTCTTGCCCGATGCGGGGGGGCCGCCGACCAATTCCAGAACTTTTCCCATGATCTTCACCTCCTGCGAGACGCGGGGCCATATCCGGAACCCTTGGAATGATTTCATAACGGCAAGGGGCGTACCAAAAACACCGGGGGGGACACAATACTGCAAGGGGCTGATAATACGAGGTTTGTCAGGATGGAGCCGTGCAATCCAAGGAATGGGGGACGGTATCGACGTTACCGCCAAGTAACATGCGGGAGAGAACCGTTACGTTTCAAAAAAAGGCCGGGGCGTCCCCCGGCCTCCGAAAGGAGCGCCCATGGCTGTAAGCGCTCGTTCCACCGAAACGAATCTACGCGGCGATCATGTGGCGGTCTATCCCCAGCTCCTTTTGTGAATATCCCAGGGCCAGGCCGATCATCTGGGAGAGGTGAAGGACCGGGATGTTCCCGCTCACCGATCTCCCGGCCAGGGCCTTGTCCTGGTAGGCGTCGAGGGCGGTGTGGCAGAGGGGACACGGGGTGACGATGTAGTGGGCCCCGGACCGGACCGCGTCCTCCAGGGCGTTGCCCGTCATGGCCAGGGACTGCTTCTCCGCCACCAGCATGGTGTGGAAGCCGCAGCACTTGTTCTTGGAGCCGTACTCCACGAGGCTCCCCCCCAGGGCCTCCACCAGCCGGTCCAGGGACATGGGGGCGGCGGGGTCGTCCCGCCCCAGAAGCGCGGAGGGGCGCAGGATATGGCAGCCGTAGAAGGGGGCGAAGCGGACCCCCGAGAGGGGGGCGGTGACCTTGGCGGCAAGCCGCCCCAGCCCGTAATCCTCGGTGATGACCCAGAGGAGGTGCTTCACGTCGCTGGTCCCTTCGTAGCGGAGCCCCTCGTCCGCCAGGTGGCTGTTCACCAGTTCCCGCTTTTCGGAAGAGGTGTCCAGGAGCTGCTTGGCCCGGCGCAGGGTCAGGAGGCAGGTGCTGCAGGAGGTCACGAGATCGAGCCCCATCTGCTCCGCCAGGGCGATGTTCCGCCCGTTGATGATGATGAAGTGGTCGGGGCTCACGTAGTCGAGGTTGCTCCCCCCGCAGCAGGTCCCCTTCTCCAGGTTCACCAGCTCGATCCCCAGGTCCTGTTTCCAGAGGTTCAGGGCCCGGTCCGCTTCCCTGGTCATGGACTCGTTGATGCAGCTCAGAAAGTAGGCGTATTTCATAGAACCCCCCCGCTTCGCGAGGCCGGGTGCAGGGGCAGGTGATGCTGCGCCCCCGCGGCCTCCCCCTCCCGGTTCGCCTCCAGGCGGCCGCATATTTCCTGCACCCGCTCGATGTCGGGAATCGGCTTCACCAGGAGAGGGGGCCTTCTCCCCTTGAGCCCCATCCTGACCGCCAGGGGGACCATGCCGAGGCTGCCGAGCACCCCCTTGGTGCGGAGCGGCAGGGTGACCTCCCTGAGCCGCCCGATGTGGCGGATGTCGTCGAAGAAGGCCTGGGCGTGGCGGGCCCCCTCGGTGTGGGTCATACCCCGGGCGAAGGCCTCCTCCCGCAGGCGGTGGATGCCGTCCATGATCGGGATCTTCTTGGTGCAGTGCTCCATGCACTTGTAGCAGTGGGCGCAGTCCCAGAGACCGTTGTCGGCGGTCACCTCCCGCAGCCGCCGGCACCCCAGGGTGTCGCGGGTGTCGTTGTTCATGCGGAACGCCTTCAGGAGCACCGGCGGCGAGATGTAGTCCCGGTTCACCCCCATCATGCTGCACTCCGAGTAGCACGCCCCGCAGAGGATGCAGTCGGAGGCGGCGTTGATGGTCTCGAACTCCCCGTCGCTCACCCTGTGCTCCCTGCGCCCCAGCTCCTCCTCGGGGATGGCCGGCTCCACCCAGCTCTGGTTCCGCTTCAGCTTCTCCATGATCGGGTCGATGTCCACCACCAGATCCCGGATCACCTCCAGGTTTTCCAGGGGTTCGATGCGGATCGGTTCGTCGCCCCCCCCCGTGAGCAGATCCCAGACCTGGGTCGTGCAGGCCAGCCGGGAGACCCCGTTGATCCGCACGGCGCAGGAGCCGCAGATCCCCGCCTGGCAGAAGGACCGGAAGGTGAGACGGGGCTCCAGGTGCTCCTTGATGTAGTTGAGGGCCCGAAGGATGGTGATCCCCTTCTCGACCGCAATCCTGAAATTGTCGTAGAAGGGGGCGCGGTCCACCTGGGGGTTGTAGCGCTGGATGCGGAATGAAACCTCTCGCCTTTCCATCAGTAGCTCCTTGTCTCCAGGGGGTATTTCCCCATGGTCACGGCCTTGCGGCCCAGCTTCACCTCGCCGTCCTCCCCCATGGTGCAGAGAGAGTGGCGGTGCCACGCCCCGTCGTCGCGCCGGGGGAAGTCCTCCCGGTAGTGGGAGCCCCGGCTCTCCTGCCGCTCCAGGGCGGTGACGGCCACGCAGAGGGCCAGGTCCAGCATGTTCTTCAGCTCCAGGATCTGGATCAGGTTGGTGTTGTAGACGGTCCCCGTGTCGAAGAGCCGGATCCGCCGGAACCGCTCCCGCAGGGCGTGGATCTCCTGGACCCCCTTGCGGAGCCGCTCCTCGATCCGGTAGATCCCCACGTTGTCCCCCATGGTCTTCCCCATCTCCTCCCGGATGATCCCGTAGCGCTCGTACCGCTCGTGGCTTGCATAGGACCTGATCTCGTCGGCCACCCGCCTGACGGCGGCGGGGGTGATCCCGTGGGCCTTCCGCTCCGGCGCCTCCAGGGCCGCCTCCCGCCCCGCCAGCTTCCCGAAGACCAGGATGTCCAGGAGGGAGTTCCCCCCCAGCCGGTTGGCCCCGTGCACGGAGATGCAGGCGCACTCCCCCACGGCGTAGACCCCCCGGATGGCGGTCCTGGCCATGTCGGCGTCGATCCCCCCCATGGAGTAGTGGGCCGTGGGGCGCACCGGAATCGGCTCCTCGATGGGGTCCACCCCCTCGAAGTGCATGGAGAGCTCCCGGATCTGGGGGAGCTTCTTTCTGATGGCCTCGGCCCCCAGGTGGCGCAGATCCAGCTCGATGTAGCTCCCCGCGTCGCTCTCGAAGCCGTTCCCCTCGATGATCTCCGTCTCCATGGAGCGGGCCACCAGGTCCCGGGGGCCCAGCTCCATCTTCTGGGGGGCGTAGCGGGCCATGAAGCGCTCGCCGTGGCGGTTGAGGAGGTACCCCCCCTCCCCCCGGGCCCCTTCCGTCACCAGGAGCCCGCTCTTGCGCAGCCCCGTGGGGTGGAACTGGATGAACTCCATGTCCTTCAGGGGGATGCCGGCCCTGAAGGCCGCCGCCTGGCCGTCGCCGGTGTTGCCGGCGGCGTTGCTGGAGCGGTTCCAGTACATCTTGGCATGCCCCCCGGTGGCCAGGATGACGACCGGCGCCACAAAGGTCTCGATGGCGCCGGTGGCCATGTTCAGGGTGATGACCCCCTGGCACGCGCCGTCGGCGTGCTCCAGGGAGAGGAGGAAGTACTCGGTGAAGAAGGTCACCCCCCGGCGGAGGCACTGCTCGAAGAGGGTGTGGAGGATGGTGTGGCCGGTCTTGTCGGCGCAGTAGCAGCAGCGGTCCTTCACCGTGCCGCCGAAGGGACGCTGGGCAATGGTGCCGTCGGCGAAGCGGGAGAAAGGGGCCCCCAGGTTCTCCAGCTCCCGCACCACCGAGGGGGCCTGGCTGCAGAGGTACTCCACGGCGTCCTGGTCCGCCAGGTAGTCGCTCCCCTTGACGGTGTCGAAGACATGGAGCTCCACGGTGTCGTCCCGGTCCTTGTTCCCCAGGGCCGCGTTGACCCCCCCCTGGGCGGCGGAGGTATGGGAGCGGGTCGGGTAGACCTTGGAGATGACGGCCGCGGAAACCCGGGGGTTGGCGCGGACCGCCTCCAGGGCGGCGAAGAGCCCTCCCCCTCCGGCGCCGACGATGACTATGTCGTATCTATGCTCCATGACTGCCTCCGTCTTGGCGCGGCTGCACCTACAGCGCCACCTGGCCCACCGCCGGCAGACCCTCCACCGCCCGGAAGATCTCGATCTCGCTGACGATCCCCGCCAGCTCGCTCCCCCGCAGCACCACCAGCCGCCGGACCCCGAGCCGGTTCATCATCCGCAGGGCGTACTTCACCCGCATGGTGGGGTCGATGCTGTAGACCGGCTTGGTCATGATGTCGTGGACCTGGGTGTTCCAGATGTCGCGGTAGATGTTCTCCCCCGGGTCGATGACCTTGCCGAGGATGTCCCGCACCGTGAGGATGCCGTAGACGTCGTCCTCGTTGCGGGGGAGCACCACGAGGCTCGCCACCTGCCTGCTCTTGATGAGCTGGATCGCCTGGGCCACGGTCCGGCTCCCGTCGATGGTGACCACGTCGCGCTGCATCAGCTCGGATACGGGGGTGTTGCGGATTTTCTTCAGGGCCTCCATGGGGCACCTCCATCTGGAATGATGTTGTGGGTCACCGTATTCAGAATTCAGGAGCCAGAATTCAGAATGGTTTTATGCTGACTCCTGACTCCTGACTCCTGGCTCCTTTCAAGCCAGGTACACCAGCTCGCCGGGATTGGTGCGGCAGTCGAGGTCCTGCCCCCGGCTCAGGTGGTCGGCGATCTCGGCCGACACCCCCGCCATCCGGCCATGGAGGAACATGATGAAGACGATCTCCTGGGCCTCCTGCCGGCTGATCTCGCCGTCCCGGAGCTGCTTCCAGAGGAGCTCCAGGGCGATGCAGGCAATGACCGCATCGACGTTGACGCAGTAGACGCTGGACGTTACCCCCTCGGCCTGGAGCTCCGTGACCAGGTGGTGATAGAACTCCAGGAAGGGATTCGTGATCCCCTTCCCCTTGAGGAGGGTGCGGATGAAAACCTCCCGGGGGTCGTGGTTCACCGGCTTGTCCCGGAACACCGGGTGGTTGATGCACGGAATCCGCTCCGTGACCCCTTCGATCCTCGCCTTCTTCTTCCGGGCCACGAACTCCTGGGTCGCCTGGACCGCCAGCTCCCGGAGGGCCTGGTCCAGCTCCGCCGGATCCCTCTGGTACGGGTCGGTCTGGGCGAAGATGTCCAGCAGGTAGCTGACCGCTTCGAACCCGTTGCCGCCGTGGGCCAGGCCGGTATTGGTGAGGAAGCCGCCGTAGGCCGTGGCGATGTGGTTGCGGGCGCTGACGCTCTCCTTGGCCCCCTTGGCGCTGAGGGTTCCGGGACCGTTGGTGACGGTCAGGTTGAGGAGCGCGTTGTAGGTGAAGAGCTCCTGCCCCTGGGGAGCGCGGTTGAAGAGCACCTGGAAGCAGGTGGCGGCAAAATCGGCGGTCAGCACCGCCGGGTCCGTGAGCCCATGGAGCTTCTGCCAGAAGGGATTCCGCTCGGGGTTCACGGGGGAGACCCCCACGATGATCCCGTTCAGCCCCAGGTAGGTGCCGAGGTCCTGGGCGGTCTCCCGGGTGATGCGGCGGTCCGCCAGGGGTTTCCAGGCGAGCCCCAGGAGGATGGCGGCCACGAGGAGCGTCAGGGGATCGACCGGCTCCCCGGCCTCGCGACGCTTCCCGGCATAGGCCTGGGCAAAGCGGGTGAGGATCGTCTCCTGGCCGTGGGTCCGGAGGAGCGCCCCGAAATACTCCGCCAGCTGGTCCGAACGGGGATCGCCCTGCGAGGCGGGGAAGCCGTCGGCGGCGGCGCATGCCTTCTCGATCAGCTCCTCCCTGACCGTGAGGTCCCCGCCGGTCTCGTGGAAGAACCGGTCGATGAGCCAGGAGCTGGTGGCCCGCAGCGACTCGAAGAGGGGGTTGTTCCCCGCCAGGAGCACCTCGGCGCCGATGGCGGCGTTGGGGGTGCATCCGTTGGCCCTCCCCCGGGCCACGGTGGCGATGTTCTCGCTCCCCCGGGCCGCGAACCAGTTGAGCAGGGGGTTGATGACGGCCATCCGGCCGGCATCGGGAAGGGTCTTCAGGACCGAGTAGACGGTCACGGCGCCGAAGGGCTCTTCGATGAGATCCAGGAGCTTGCGGCCGTGGAGGGAGATGGTGAAATCGGCCGGGTCGATGGCGCTGGCGCCGGAGCGGTTGCGCATGGGCTCCCGCATGATGCGGGCCCCCACCAGCTTGTTGAACTTCTCGATCTCCTCCCCGTAGGGGGAGATGGCCCTGACCGGATGCATCCGGAGCTGCGGCGGCAGGTTCAGGTCCTGGTCGTTCACGAACCACGGCTTGAGGCTCAGGTCCCCCGTGGAGGGGAAGTCGGGATTCTCCCCCATGAGCTCCATGCAGGCGGTGACCGCATCGGGCACATCCTGGATGGTCCGGATCCGGACCCCCCGCTTGGAGACCAGCGGCTTTGCCGGGTCGAAGACCGGGACCCCGAAGAAATCGTCGAACCAGACCTCCTTGGCCTCGGCGTCGTCGCCGCTCCCCGCCATGGCTCCGGCGTGGCCGCAGGAGCGGGTCAGGTTCTTCTTCCACCGCCCCGTCACGCAGGCGATGATCGGCTTGGTCAGCTTGAAGCGCCCCTCCTCGATCCAGTCCAGGGCCTGCTTCTCGTAGTACCCCCCCGGCTCCACGTAGACCACGATGGCCTTGGTGCGGGGGTCGTTCTCGGCGCAGTAGAGGAACTCCGCCAGGGCGAAATGGATGTAGACGTCCTTGCCGCTGCTGAGGATGGTGGAGGTGCCGAAGCCGGCGGTCTTCAGGTACTCGGAGATGGTGGTGCTGAAGTTGCCGGAATTGCTGTAGATGGCGACGCTCCCCTTGCGCAGGCTCTGGGCCGGGGCGTCCCCCCCCAGGGCGCCCCCGATCCGCACCTGGTCCCAGGAGTTGGCGATCCCCAGGGTGTTGGCGCCGATCACGTCCACCTTGGCGTTCTGGCAGCCGTAGCGGATCAGGCGCGAATCCCGGGCCGACACCTTTTCGGTCACGATGACGATCCGCTTCAGGTTGACGTTGCGGGCGCACATCTCCGACACCGCGTGGGAGACGGCGCTGGGGGGGAGGTAGATCACCCCGGTGTCGAAGTGGATGCCGGCCCGGATCACGTCGGAGATGCTCCCGTAGACCGGGATGTCCCCCACGGGGGTCTCGAAGGCCCCGCCCGACTCCCCGTACTGGACCCCGGCCACCACGTTCCCGCCGCTGTAGGCGTGGGAGACGGGGGTAACGAGGGAGCTCTCGGTCCCCCGGATGTTCATGATGCAGACCCGGGAATGCTTGTTGGCCAGCTCGTGGAGCGACTGGACACCGACGTAGTAGGGAAAGGGGTTATTCTGATAGTTCATGGGCTGCCTCCTTCGTGAAGTCGTTCCGTCCCGTGACGCCGGTCACGCCGCCTTGGCCTTTAGGTGGTTCAACGGCGCCGCCGCGGCCCCCGATTGGAGAAACGTATCAATTTCAATGGCATGCTGCAGGACGCTCATCATGCTGCTGTCATGGCCGAAGAAGCGGTAGGGGACCCGAAGGGAATCGAGGACATCCCGGCCGTAGACCATCCCCTCCACCACCATGGGGCCGCCCCGCCCCGCCACCACGAAGACGTCGGGGTTCAGGCGGATATGCTCCCGGAGCGAATCGAAGATCGCCTTGAAGGTGGTGAAGATGTTGGTGTTGTTGGCCCGCCCCCCGATGAGGAGCACCACGTTGGCCTGGGGGAGCCAGTGCCGGAAGGTGATGTCGGCAATGGCCCTGATCTTCTCGTAGGGGGGGTTGCCGCCGAAGTCGGAGGAGATGATGGCCCGGTCCCCCAGGATCTCCGTGGCGGCGCTGTTGGCCCCGCCGCCGAAGATGAAGGGGAGGATCGTCCCCTTCGGGTTCACCTCCGTCACGTCGCTCTGCCCCTGATGGGTCCGCAGCACGTTGATCTCCGACTCGAACTGGGTGATGGTGGTGGAGAAGATCTCCTCCGGGTAGCCGAGCCGCTTCCAGGCCGGGTTGTCCTGGTCGAAGGAGGCCTTGATGTCGCAGGCGTAGGGGACGTAGCGCCCCTTCACCTTCCCCATCCGGATCGGGTTCAGCTCCAGGGTGGTGAGGCCGTAGTTGTCGTAGACCTGCCAGAGCTTCGGCAGGTGCTGCACCAGGGAGCTGATGTACTGGGGGGGGCACTTCAGCTCCCGCAGGGCGTCATTGATATGGAACGACTTCACGCCGGTGACCGGGTTGAAGACGATGGTCCGCTTCTCCTCGGGGGGGACATCCTCCACGTCGACCCCCCCCTTGGTGGTCAGGAGGAGGACCGGCATCCGGTACTCGCTGGACTCGGAGATGCTCACGTAGATCTCGATGTCCGAGGCGATGTACCCCTCGAAGGTCACCCCGCACGCCTGCACCTCCCGGTTCCCCTGGTGGTGGACGGCGAAGAAGAGCTCCCGCTTGGCAACCATGGCATCGAACACGTTGGTGACGATGCGGACCAGGCCGGCCTTCCCCTTCTTGCCGACGCCCCCCAGGAACACCGGCTTGACAATGCACTTGCCGCCGTGGGCTGCTATCAGCTCATTGATCTCATCATGGGACGCATCCTCTGTCAGAACCTGCGCCACGGGGAACTCAACCAGGTCGAGAAGCCTTCTTCCATACTTTAATCCGGTCAATTGCATAGGGCCTCCTCATGCTCTCCAGCACCTTCACTCAGTGTGATAGTCAACTGTCCCCGCCTCTGACAGTCCGGCCGCGGTGCTGACACATACACCGGACCCTGCGCCGCGCCTTCAGCAGGACAGGTTGCCGGTATAATGGCAATCGGCATACCAAAAGCGCTCGACAGTATAAAAAATTTTAACTATTCAATTTTGCGGAAGTTTTCCGAATGGCGGCCAACGGGAAGGGACGGCGGGGCAGGGACCGATGTTTCCTGGGCGTAACGTGGCGGGTGAGAAGGGTTACGTTCTTTCCTTGGGCGTGAAATGGGGTACAGTTGTAGGGGCGCCGTCGGCGACGCCTCTGTGTTTCATAACTGCTTGTCGGCAGGTTATTACGTCGACGACTGAACTTCGCAATCCTGATGTAGGGGCGAGGCGGTGCCTCGCCCTGTTCGGGCGACCCGCCGGGTCGCCCCTACCAAAATCTGTTTAATTGTCGCAGCAATAAAGGGATCGACAGGGGCGCAACCATTACCCTGAGGAATGAAACCATGACAAACCGTGAACTGTTCTGGAAGGCGGACAATCAGGCCGCGCGGCTGAACGAGGTGATGACCCTGGACCCGGCCCTGAAGGATCTCCCCCTGCGGCGCGATGTCCGTTCCCTGGGGCGGCTCCTGGGGGAGGTGATCAAGGAGCAGGCAGGACAAGAGACCTACGAGGCCGAGGAGGAGCTCCGGCGGCTGGCCATCAGCCACCGCTCCCTGGTGGACCGGCAGGAGGAGCTGTACCTGGATCACCCCCTGGAGCATGAGCTCCAGGAGCAGGCGGTCCGGATCGTGGGGGCCATGACCGTGACCGGGGCCTACCAGATCGTGAAGGCCTTCGGGACCTTCTTCGAGCTCACCAACCTGGCGGAAACCAACCACCGGATGCGCCGGCGCCGGGCCACCCAGCTCGCCCCCGACGCCCCCGTGAAGCCCGGCTCCATGCTCGGCACCCTGATGCGGATGCGGGACCGGGGGATCACCGCCGACAGGGCCCTGGAGCTGCTGCGGCAGGTGGAGATCGTGCCGGTCTTCACCGCCCACCCCACGGAGGTGGCCCGGCGGGTGGTCCTCTTCAAGCGCCGCCGCATCGCCCGGGAGCTGGCGGCCCTCGACCACCTGCCCCTGACCGATGACGAGGCCGCCGGGCGGCAGGAGGCCATCCTGACCGAGATCACCGCCCTCTGGCAGACGGACGAGGTGCGCCGCCGCCCCCAGGGGGTGGCCGACGAGATCAGGATGGGGCTCGACCACTACCCCGGCTCCCTCATGGCGCCACTGCCGGGCCTCTACCAGGAAATGGCCGAGGATTTCCGCCAGGCCTACGGCGTGGAGCTGGCCGATGCAGACTTCCCCACGGTGATCCGCTTCGGCTCCTGGATCGGCGGCGACCGGGACGGCAACCCCAACGTGACGGCCGACGCCACCCGCCACGCCCTGGAATCGGCCCGGCAGCTGATCCTCTCCCGGTACCTGGAGGGGGTGGAGGAGCTGAAGGAGCTCCTCACGCCGTCAACCAGCCGGGTGCCGGTCTCGCCCCGGCTCCGGGGGGCCCTGGAGCGCTACGTGGCCACCCTGACCGGGGCCGCCCCGGAGACCGGCGTCTATCCCGAGAGCGAGCCGTACCGGAAGTTCCTCCGCTTTGTCCACTACCGCCTCCGGAACACCCGCGACGGGGAGGGCCATCCCGAGGCCTACCCCGATGCCGCCGCCTTCGCCGCCGACCTCCTGCTGGTGCGGGAAAGCCTCGTCCAGGGGAAGGGGGAGCGCCTGGCCCGCCGCTGCCTGGATCCGCTCCTGCGGCAGGTGGAGACCTTCGGCTTCCACCTCCACGCCCTGGACATCCGGCAGCATGCCCGCGTCCACGCCCGGGCCGCGGCCGAGCTGGCCGCCGGCGGCGGGGCTCGCGGGGAGGGCCCCCACCCCCTGCCGCCCCCCCCGTCCGCCGAGACCACCGAACTCCTGGACACCCTCCGGGCCGTGGCGAAGCTGAAGCGCCGCTATTCCCCGGAGGCCATCAGGAGCTACATCATCAGCGGCGCCTCCTCGGTCCGGGATATCCTCTCCCTCATCTGGCTCATGGAGCTCTGCGGGGTCCGGGTGGCCGCCTCGCCGGACGGGAAGGACCCGGGGGTGATGCCGGTCCCCCTCTTCGAGTCCATCGAGGACCTGCGCAACGCCCCGGGGATCTGCCGCGACCTCTGGCGCTCGCCCGAATACGGGCCGTTTCTCGAATCGTGGGGACGCCGGCAGGAGGTGATGCTCGGCTATTCGGACTCCAACAAGGACGGGGGGATGCTGACGAGCACCTGGGAGATCCACAAGGCCCACCGGGATCTCCAGCGGGTGGCCCGGGAATGCGGGGTGAGCCTCCGCCTCTTCCACGGCCGGGGTGGGACCGTGGGGAGGGGGGGCGGCCCCACTCACCGGGCCATCATCGCCCAGCCGGCCGACGGCTTCTCCGGCTCCCTCAAGATCACCGAGCAGGGGGAGGTCATCAACTGGAAATACTCCCACCCCTCCCTGGCGAAACGGAACCTGGAGCTGATGGTGGCCGCCTCCCTGGAGACCCTGGCCCGGACCGGCCTCGTGGAGACCCGGCCCGAACCGGCCTGGGAGGAGGCCCTGGAGGAGATGTCCGGCAGCGCCTTCGCCTTCTACCGGGAGCGGATCACCGACAATCCCGACATCCTCCCCTACTTCGAGCAGGCCACGCCGGTCCTGGAACTGGAGCACGCCAAGATCGGCTCCCGCCCCGCCCGCCGCAGCCGCAGCCGCGAGATAGCGGAGCTGCGGGCCATCCCCTGGGGTTTCGGCTGGATGCAGAGCCGCCACGTGCTGCCGGGGTGGTTCGGGGTCGGCTTTGCCCTGGAGCGCTTCGCCTCCGGGGGGGAGGAACGGATGGAGCTTCTCCGCTCCATGATGGGGCGCTTCCCCTTCTTCTTCGACCTGATCCGCAACGTGGAGCTGGCCCTCACCAAGGTGGACCTCCCCCTGGCCCGGCTCTACGCATCCCTGGTGACCGACGCGGGGGTCCGGGAGCGGGTCTTCGCCATGGTCGTGGAGGAGTACCGGCGGACCCGGCGGATGGTCCTGGCGGTTACCGGTCAGACGCACCTTCTGGAGAAGAACCCGGCCCTGAACGCATCCCTGCGGCTGCGCAACCCCTACATCGACCCCCTGAGCATGATCCAGATCGAGCTGCTGCGGCGCAAGCGGAGGGGGGAAGAGAGCGACGAGCTGAACTACGTCCTGGCGGCCACCATCAACGGCATTGCCGCGGGGCTGCGGAACACGGGGTGAGGGGGGGGTTCTCCCGTGGCGGGTTGCGGAAAAAGGCCACCCCAGACAGCTGAGGTGGCCTTTTCGGTGTATGGGGCCTTGGGCGGCGTTCCCACCGGCGTTCAGGGCGCTAATCGAGAAAGTCGGAACAGTCGCTGACCCGCCCTATGGACGGCAGCGCAACGGGGTCGCAGACATCTCCCGGGCTGACGGACCTTCCCCCGCAATGGCCGCACTCCACCCGCGCCGCATTGGACGCAAGGAGCTCCATGTTGTTTTGCCGACTGCACAGATGTCTGTCGTGATGTTTGCTGCCGCACATATCTACCTCCTGTAATGGGGTGACACCGTCCCTGTGTCTGCTGAACCGCAAGGGCTGCCGGCACGACATTGCCCACCCCGAAGCGTCAGACGAAACCGGGCCTTGCTGTCTTATTGCCGAGCAAAAAGCTCACCAAAAAAACAACAAGGCCCGTATCCCGTAACTGGCTGTTGCTACTATTTTTTTAAAAGAGGATGTTTTCGGAGGAGTCAACCTGACTCAACCAACGTCACCGTAAAGTAACATTTGGGGAGAAACCGTAACACCATCAGCCCATAACAGCGATGGCATCCCCCGGCCGCACCACCCCGCCGGTGATGACCCGGGCGAAGATCCCCTCCCTGGGCATGACGCAGTCGCCGGCCTGGTGGTAGATGGCGCAGCGGGTATGGCACTCCTTGCCGATCTGGGTCACCTCCAGAAGGGTCTCCCCCACCGCGAGCCGCGTCCCCACGGGGAGGGACGGCAGGTCGATCCCCTGGGTGGTGATGTTCTCGGCGAAGTCGCCGCTGTCCACGTCGAGCCCCATGCCGCGCATCTTCTCGATGCTCTCCGCGGCCAGGAGGCTCACCTGCCGGTGCCACTCCCCGGCGTGGGCATCCCCCACGATGCCGTGGTTCTCCCGGAGCTCCACGCTCGCCACCGGCGTCTTCCGCTCTCCCTTGTTCTCGCTGATGCAGACGGCTATCACTTTTGCAGACATTCGAACCTCTCCTTCAAGGAGTCAGAAGTCAGAATCCAGTAGTCAGCATGTAATGGAGCCTGCCTTACTCCTGAATTCTGAATTCTGACTCCTGAATTCTGAATTCTATTACCCCCCCACCTTCGCCATGGAGAAGGCCGTGTGCTCCGCCTTCTCCCCGTCCATGCCGTGCCGGGCCGGCTTCGCCCCCACCAGCCGCCGCAGGGCATCCTCCAGAACCGCCTGGTCGTCCTGGCCGAGAAACGGCTTCAGGTCGAGCCCCTCGTCGGAGAAGAGGCAGCTCTTGGCCGTGCCGGTGGAGGTGACCCGGATCCGGTTGCAGTCGCTGCAGAAGTGCCCCGAAACGGCGGAGATGACTCCGATGGTCCCGGCGGCCCCGCGGATGCGGAAATCCCGGGACGGGCCCGCCATGGCCCCCTTCTCCACCGGCTCCAGGTCATGGACGGCGGCGATCCGGTCCAGGATCTCCCGGGCCGGGAAGCATAGCCGCTGCCAGTTCTCCTCCCGGGTGGCGGGCATGTACTCGATGTAGCGGACCGTGTAGGGGCGGTCGATGGTCAGGCGGGCAAACTCCACCACCTCGTCGTCGTTGATCCCCTGCATCACCACCATGTTGATCTTGGGGGGCGGGAAGCCGGCGGCCACCGCGGCGTCGATGCCGGCCAGGACCCGCTCCAGGTCGCCGGTGCGGGTAATGGCACGAAACGTCTCCGGTTTCAGGGAATCGAGGCTGATGTTGAGCCGCTGGACCCCGGCAGCCCGCAGATCCGCCGCCATCTCCGGCAGGAGGATGCCGTTGGTGGTGAGGACCAGCTGCCGCAGTCCGGGAATCGCCGCGACCCGCTCCAGGAACGGCACGATCCCCCGGCGGACCAGGGGCTCGCCGCCGGTGATCCGGATCTTCTCGATGCCGATGGCTGCGGCGGCCCGGGCGATGCGGAAGAGCTCCTCGTAGGAGAGGATGTCTCCATGGGAGAGCTTCTCCACCCCATGGGCCGGCATGCAGTAGCGGCAGCGCAGATTGCAGCGGTCGGTGACCGAGAGGCGCAGGTAGTTGATTCTACGGCCGTGGCTGTCAACGAGTTTCATCGGCTCCCCCGACGGATGGCACCAGTCAGGCCCCCCCGGCGGCAAGGAACGTCCGCTCCACGAAGTCGGCCACCCGGACCGGATCGTTCAGGTCCAGGACCGGCACGTCCAGCTCCAGTGGCTCGTCGCTGGCCACGGCCAACAGCGTCGGGTCGTGCTCCTCCCCCCGGCAGAGCAGCGTGGCGCTCCGCTCCCTGCGGTGCACCTCGATCTTCGGCAGGCCGCTCTTCTTGAACCCCTCGGTGAGAACGATGTCCATGTCGCCGAAGTAGGTGGCGAGAAGCTCCTCGATGGGGGGGGATGCGGCGTGCTTCTTCACCACCGCCAGCTTCTCCGGCGAGGAGATGAGCATGGTGTCGGCCCCGGCCGCGGTGAGGCGGTGACTGTCCTTCCCGGGATGGTCGATGTCGAAGCGGTGGGCATCGTGCTTGATGACCCCGACCCGGTACCCCCGCCCCTTCAGCTCCGCAATGACCTTCTCCAGGAGGGTCGTCTTCCCGGTTCCCGATTTTGCCACGAACGATACCGCCCTGATCGTCATCCCTTCCTCCCTCTGTCGCATGGTTTCAAACTCCTCCGGGGTGTTGACGTTGACGAAGGTCCGCCCCGGCGTCACCAGGTCGGCCAGCTCCGCCGGCTCCACATGGCGGGTCCGCACCTGGGGATAGAAATCGTAGATCCGGTAGTTCCCCTCCCGGAGCATCCGCTCCATGGCCGGGAGACAACCGGTGCCGTAGACGGCGAAGAGGGGGTCGATCCCCCCCTCGGTGCGGGGGACCACCACGTCGTACCCCTCCCGCAGGGAGCAGAGCCGCGCCATCACCCGGGGGTCGGGCCACGGCACATCACAGGCCGAGACAAAGATGTAGGGGGTCCCCGCCCGGACAAGACCTGTGTGAAGGCCGCCCAGGGCGCTGCCGGGATGGATGTCGGGAAACACCGGCAGGCCGCTGGCGGCGAACCGTTCGCCCCGGTCCCCCACCAGGATGGTGCGCCGGAAAACCTGGCGGAAGGCGTCCATGACCCGCTCCACGAGGGATTTTCCCCCCAGGGACAAAAGCGCCTTGTCGCGTCCCATGCGGCGGCTCCGCCCCCCCACGAGGATCACGCCGGTCACGTCGTCTGCCATGCATCCGATAGCCATGGAGGCGATTGTAAAGGGGGGCGGGAGGGGAGTCAAAGGTATTTTGCCCGGGGATGAAGCCGGGAAGAGTCGCTCTGGGACCCTCTCCCGGCGCGGTGCAGTCCTAGTGGCCGTGGTGTCCGTGGGGATCGTCGGGGCCATGGTGCGATTTCGTTGCCTTGGGGGCCCTGGACGGCTCCGGCTGGCCGTGGTGGGCGCCGGCCCCTTCCGCATCCTGGTGGAGCCGCTCCACGAAGTGGGTGTACTCCACGTAGGCGGCAACATACTCGCGGCCGGCCGCCACGCTCTCGTCCTTGTGCTTCCTCGCCTCGGCCACCCGCTCGTAGCGCTCCCGGATGCCGGCGGCAACGGCGTCGGTTACGAGCTTCACCAGCCCGTCCGACGAGCCCGACTCCAGGGCCCTGTCGGCCGCCGCCACGGCGGGCTCCACGGAACCGGCGGGCTTGAGGCCGGTGAAGGGGGCCCCCTCCCCCGCCCGGTGAATCTTCACCAGGGAGGTGAAGAAGCGGTGCTCGGCCGCCTCCCTGGCCTTCGGCCCCTTCTTCGCCGCCGCCACGGCCTCCTTGAAGGAGGCGCGGACCTTTGCCTCCTCCTTCTCCCGGACCCACTTGAGGACCGGGGTCACCTCACCCTTTTCCAGGGCGACGCGGGCATCCTGGATGACCGGACCGTCCAGGGTGTCGCAGTGGGCCCGGGCGGTGCCGCCGGAGAAATGCAGCCCCGAGGCGAGCACCGTCAGAAACAGTGCGGGGGCGATGAAAGCGTTCCTTTTCATGATTCTTTCTCCTCCACGTCAATGTGATGGGGCGGGACGCCTCACTCCGCCTTGCGGATGAGGGCCACCGCCGCGATGAGCCCCCAGCAGAGGGCATGTCCCGCGATGAAATACTCCACCTGCTCAGCTCCTCTCCGACTCGCGCTTCTCCAGCTCCGCCAGCCGTTCCTTCATGGCCTTCTCCTTCTGCCACCGCTCGGTCACGTCGCGGATGACGGCGCCGCTGCCGGCCATGGCCCCGCCGTCGTCGCGGACCAGCGCCATGGAGAACTCGGTGGAGATGCGTCCTTCGCTACGCAGGGCCGGCGCCGACAGGAGTTTCGTCCCGTAATGGGTCTCCCCCGTCTCCATGACCCGGCGGTACCCTTCCCAGTGCCGGGCACGGAGGTTCTCGGGGATGATGAGGTCCAGGGAGTGCCCCACCGCGTCGGCGGCGGTGAAGCCGAACATCCGCTCGGCCCCGGGACTCCAGATCCGGATGATCCCTTCCTGGTCGGCGAAGATGACGGCGTCGGGGATCCCTTCGGCGATAAGTCGATAGAGCTTGTCGTTCGCAGTGTCTGTCATGGCACCACCTCCTGTTTTTGCCACCTTACACGGGGAAACGGTACCCGTTCCTTGACCTGGGTCAAGTCGCTGAAAATTTATTAACATAAAATCAGCCGTTGGAGGCTTCCTGTGGAGCGACTTGTCCGTAATCCGTCGTGATTCTTTGCGAAATGAAGCGACAGCAGCAGATATTGTCTGAACCCGCAGGGTGAGTTTATCTGCTGCCGCGTAATGAGCTTAGAATCACAGAATTCGGACAGTTGGAGCGGAACAGGGAGCCTTCAACTGCCGTATCTAGGACTAATGGCGCAGAGGGGGAACCATCGGAATCAGCTGCCGGCAGTCGTCATAGGTAAGGGAGCTGTGCCACTTGCCGGCCTGCTTCCCCACCCAGGGCACAACTATTCCGCGGGTCCTTTTGACATAAGTCAAAAGAAAGGCTTTCATCGTTGCCACAAAAAAAAGGAGGGATATACTTGTTAGCAGTTTATCATTATCCCCCCTGCACATTACCCAGAAGGAGGTGAACGACATGGGATCGACCGGGACCGGAAACCGGGCCATCTACCTGGTGACCGGCGCGCTGATCGTGCTGGCGGCGGGACTCTTCGTCCTCTTCGGCCCGCCGAAGCTGCTGGCCAAGTCGAGCACCCCCGACTTCTGCGTGGGGTGCCACACCATGGAGAGCCAGTACGAATCCTGGATCCACACCGGGGCTCACCGGCGGATCAAGTGCGTCGACTGCCACCTCCCCAATGAGAACCCCGCAATCCACTACCTCTGGAAGTCCATCGACGGCGCGAAGGACGCCATCGTCTTCTATTCTGGGCGTGTGCCGGAGATCATCAGGCTTTCGGATCACGGGGAGAAGGTGCTCCAGAAGAACTGTGTCCGCTGCCACGACACCACAGTGACCCACATCGACACCGAACGCCCATGCTGGAAATGCCACCGCCGCATCTCCCATACGCGAAGCGGAACCATGGAAACCCTTTAGGAGGCTCACATCATGAGACGACTGAACCCTGTAACAGTGATGTTCGTACTGGCCGCCGCGGCAGCCCTGCTTACCCTGGGGGGGTGTGCCCCCGAAAAGGCCCAGCCGGTGAAAACGGTCCAGATCCCCGACGGTGAAATCGATCCCGAAGTCTGGGGCAAGGCCTATCCCACCGAATACGAGCTGTGGAAGAAGACCGAAGAGCCGGCGCCGGCCGGCAAGAGCAAGTACAAGCGGGGCTTCGACGCCGACAAGATCACCTACGACAAGCTTTCCGAGTTCCCCTACATGGCGCTCCTCTTCAACGGCTGGGGCTTCGGCATCGCCTACAACGAGCCCCGGGGCCACGCCTACATGGTGCGGGACCAGCTGGAGATCGACTCGGCGCGGGTCAAGGCCGGCGGGGTCTGCCTCACCTGCAAGAGCCCCTACGCCCCCAAGCTTCAGAAGGAGCTTGGGATGGACTACTACAAGAAGCCGTTCAAGGAAGTCCTCGCCCATATCCCCGAAAAACACCGCAACCTGGGGGTGGCCTGCATCGACTGCCACAACAACAAGGACATGACCCTCACCATCACCCGGGGCTTCACCCTCGGAGAAGCCCTGAAAGCCATGGGGGTCGACCAGACGAAGCTGACCCGCCAGGAGATGCGGAGCCTCGTCTGCGCCCAGTGCCACGTCACCTACAACATCCCCAAGGACGCCGAAAAGAAGTCGGTGGGGATCTACTTCCCCTGGCAGGGGAGCAAGATGGGGAACATCTCCGTCGAAAACATCATCAAGCAGATCCGCGGCGATGCCAGCGTGGGTGAGTGGACCCAGACCGTCACCGGCTTCAAGCTGGGCTTCATCCGCCACCCCGAATACGAGCTCTTCTCCAACAACAGCGTCCACTGGAAGGCGGGGGCCTCCTGCACCGACTGCCACATGCCCTATACCCGGGTCGGGGCCTTCAAGGTGTCTGACCACCGGGTCATGAGCCCCCTCAAAAGCGACATGAAGGCCTGCACCCAGTGCCACTCCGAGAAACCCGAATGGCTCCGGGAGCAGGTCATCGCCATCCAGGACCGGACCGTCTCCCTCATGCTCCGCTCCGGCTACGCCACCGCCACGGTTGCCAAGCTCTTCGAGAAGGTCCATGCCGTCCAGGCCCAAGGGAAGCAGATCGACAAGGCCCTCTACGACAAGGCCAAGGACTACTACGAGGAGGCCTTCTACCGCTGCGTCTTCATCGGCGCCGAGAACTCCGTCGGCTTCCACAACCCCACCGAGGCCATGCGGGTCCTGGGTGACGCCACCGCCTTCGCCACCAAGGCCGAGGCCCTGCTCCGCCAGGCCCTGGCCAAGGCCGGCGTAGACGTCCCCCTCACCGTCAACCTGGAGCTGAACAAGTATCTGGAGAACCGGGGCGAGCACAAGCTGAACTTCGACCCGAAAGTGGAGATCAAGGACCCCTACGGCGTGCAGGTGCGGTTCTGATCCTCTTCTGACAATCCGCGGCAACTGCGCGGCAAAGCCCCGGTGGAACCTTCCCCACCGGGGCTTTTTTTCTGTGTACACAATCTCAGGAATTCACTGCGGCCGCCGACAGGTAAAGGGTGCGGCCCGGATGACCCGGCGCGAGACATCGACGGGAAAGGAGTTCCACCGTGTTTTTCTCCAGCCAGCTGAAACGGCGCGTTGAGGAGCAGGAAGCCGAACTGGACATGCTGAAGCAGATGCTCGACAACCTGAGCAACATCGTCATGCTCTGCGACACCACCCCCGACAACACGATTTTCTATATGAACAAGGCGGCCCGGGAGATGATGGCCCGCCATCGGGGCGATCTCAACAGCGGCCTGCGGGGCGCCGACGTGGCCAACGCCTTCGAGGAGCAGACCGCCACCTTAATCGCGGGGAACCTGGAAGAGATCACGCGGAACGAACAGGCCCAGCGAAGAGGAAAAAGCAAAGGCCGCCCGGCTATTCCGGGCGGCCTTTGCGCTTGCGGAATGGTGAGGAGACGCCGCTACCAGCTCATCCCACGGTTATGCACCTTGTTGCCGATGTGGCAGGTGAAGAGACACGAGATGCCGTCATAGTTCAGGGAATTGAGGATTGTTCCCGAAGCCGGCCCCTCCATGGCCGAGGTCTGCAGATTCGCGAAGTGGCTCACGGCCAGCTTGGCCGTGTCGTGGCACTCGGTGCAAGTCCCAGTGATCTGAGTATGGTGCGCCTTTGCCCCGGAGAAGTAGCTGTTGTGCTGATCGCTCACGGTGTTGCGGCGGTGGCACGAGGTACAGTCGGTATTTACGTTGATGGCCCCGCTGGGCCAGGGGGGTGTTGTCTGGCCGCCGTGACAGCTGACAGAACCGCAGGTGCCGGTCGCCGGATTGTATGAGGCGGCAGCGCCGGTCTTTGCTTGGAACGTGGCGGAGATGGCCACATTTGTCGTGCCGTTGCCGTGAATGGGGGTGGCATAACCTGCGCCGTTGTGGCAGGAGCCACAGTTCACATTGGCAAAGAGGTGTTCGGTGTGCTGCTGGTCACGGTTGGGGGCAACCGTACCGGTCGGCGGACTGCCGTGACACGAAACGCAGCCGGTCTGAAGGTTGAAAAGCCCGGTTGAAGGATCCTTGACCGCCACAGCGCTGAAATGACAGACCGATGCAACGCCAGGAATCCCCAGACGGCTGTTGCCGGAGACGCAATTGGGGGCGACACCGCCGGCACCGTCAAGATTCGCTCCATGGCACAGCGTACAGTAGTTGGTCACCGCATTCCCTGCCGTAGGCAGCGTGGCCAGGATCGAATGGCGCAGCTGGTTGGCGCCCCCCTGGGTTGTTCCCTTCCCCGTCAGCCACGGGGTCGGGTGGGCCGTTTGTGCCAGGTGACAGGTTTCGCAGCCGTTGACCAGGGTGGCCCCCTGGGGGACATTGAACCGGGGGTTCTGACCCGAGAACGGACTGGCGTGGCAGGGCTGGCAGGTAGTGAGTCCCGTGCCGTTGTTGTTCTTGTTGATGGCGTCCGCTCCGTGCTGGGCCGCGGACAGATACTGACCTGCCAACGGGTGGGGAGGACTGACGTCATTGCCGTGGCAGAGGGTGTTGTTGAAGCAGCCCGCCGGCGTTCCCACCGGGGCAGGAGTTACGGGCTGCCGGCTTGAGTTGGCCCCGTTCGCGTGGCAGGCGGCACAGAAGGGGGCATTGCTCGTTTCGGTGGTGGTGTGGGTCCGGGCAGCGCGCCAGGGGCTGGGCGAATGGGGGGTCGTCGCCGGCGCACCCGCGTTGTGACAGGAAAAGGCGCCCACACTGGCGGAGAAGCAGCTCACCGCGGCACCTGTTCCCTGGTAGTTTGCCCCATGGCAGGTGCCGCAGTAGCCGAATCCCCCCGACAGCGACACGGCGGCCTTGGCGCGGGGGCCGTGGAAGTTCGCGCTGTTCGGGTCGCTCCACCCGGCAGGGTGGCCGATGTCGGAGCCATGGCACAGGGTATTGTTGAAGCATCCGGGAGCAGTGCCGGCCGGCGCGGGCGTTGCCGGAACCAGGCTCGAATTGGCGCCGTTGAGATGGCACTTCGCGCACTCCGGGGCGTTGCCCTGGCCGGTGAACACATGGTTGGTGCCCGACGGCGTGGTCCCGTGCCAGGGAGCGTCCGGATGGGGCGCATTGGTGTGGCAGTCGAGGCAGGAGCGGGCAGTACCGTTGCTGTAGAGGGACCCATGGCAGCGGCTGCAGTAGGCAAAGCCTGCTGAAACCGCGGGAGCGGCCATGGCGGCGCTTCGGCCATGCTCGGAGGCTGCGCCGAAGCCGGGAGGATGTCCAGCAGGACCATTGGCATGACACTGCTGCGCACCGATGCTGGCGCTGAAACAGCTCACATTGGCGATGCCTCCCGACAGGGCGGCATCGGTATAAGAACCATGGCATGACACGCACTGGTCATTGTCCTTCTGAAATTCAATCCAGTGGGTTTCGATCCAGTTGTCCGGGTGCTTGCCGGTTACAGGATCAAGGGATGGGGAACTGCTGGAGCTGCTGGAGCACCCCCAGAGCATAAGAAAGGCACAAAGAACAATGCACACTCCCATGACGGATCTCATCGTCGCCCTCCTAGCGTCTGTGGCACGCAACGCACTGTTCGTTGTTGGTCCGGCCGTGACAGCGGTAGCAGCTGGTCGGGTCGATCTTGCCGTCGACCTGGTGACGGGTCAGGTAATCACCCCGGTGGATCAGTTCACGGTCCGGACGGTCGCCGTGCATGATGGACGGTTTTATCTCCAGCTCGTTGGCGTGGCAGTCATTGCAGAAGGAGCGTTTGTGGCAGGTGGCGCAGAGACGGTCATCCTGGCCCGCGTAGTAGCGGTGCTCCTTCACGAATATCGGCGAATGGCTGAAGGAGGCAAAGGGCTTCACGACGCCGCGGACCCGGTCCTCGTGACACTCGGAGCAGTCGACCCTCCCCGTTGCCAGTTCTTGGGGGTGCCAGGAGGGGAGGCTCGCCTCCCGGGAAACAGCATGGGTGCAGGCGCTGATGGCAACGATGCCGGCCACCGCCGCGAAGAGGGCGAAGAGCTTGTGCCGTATCATTTAGAGCCTCCTTTGGCGGCAGAGATGTAGTTCCAGACCAGCCGGACCACCCCCCGGAGCTCACTGTCGAGCCGGGGGTTTTCACCGTAGCTGAGGTCGCCGGAGAGCATCAGCGCCGGCAGAATCCGGTACCCAAGGGAGCCGATCAGCTCGTAGGCGGTCTTTTCGGAATAAATCCCGTCGTCGTAGCGATGGATAATGGCATCGAGGCTTCCCCGGAAGCGGGAGGCATCGTAGAGCCCCCACCCGCGGAATTCATGGTAGGAGTTGATGCTGTTGTCGGCATCGGCCCTGTGGTAGGAAAGGCCGGTCTTCAGTTTCCGCTCCAGGAAGTTCAGTCGGGCCTCCGCGCCGTAGCGGTTCGTATTGCCGCGGCCAGGACTGTCATAGTTGATCCGCTTGTAGTCGGCGGAGACCTCCACCGGCTTCGCGATGGTCCAGGTGGCGCTGCCGCCATAGGAACGCAGGTTCTCATCACGGTCGGGGTTGAAGAGTGAGCGGAGATTGGTGCTGGCGAAATAGTCACGGAGCCGGTAGTCGCTGTACTCGGCGGAAAGCGCCAGGGAACGGAGCGGCGTAACCTGCAGAAGATAACTGTGCTCGGCGAATCCGTCGGTTGCGGTATTGTAGTTCGAGTGCCCCCGAATCTCCACCATCCTGAAGGGAGCCACCCAGATGTCACCCCCCACAAGCTGCCGGTAGTCCTTGATCGCCGAGGCCGGCCCGGTATCGATCCCCCCCTCGCGAAGGGCCGAGACCCCTATCTCCAGATATCCGGGAAGCCGCCAGCCGAAACGGCCGCCGGCCACGTAGTCCCCTTTGTTGTCGTCGGTCATATTGAGACGCACCGGCGCCCCGCCGAATGCCGAAAGGGTAAACCCCGCTGCCAGGTCGGTGCGGGCGCTCACCCCGTCAAGTTGCTCGTTGGCGACCCCGGCGTAGACGAAGTGGCGTCCGAGCTTCACCTGTGCGTCGGCCACTGGAAAGCGATAGGCCAAGTAGGCATAGGAGAGGTCCCCGTCGGCGGAACCGCCCCTGGTGCTGTCATCCCCCAGATCGAGACGCCCCCAGCCATGGAGATGGAACGAGAGGTTCCCGTCCCCCAGCCTGTTTGCATCGATGCCGAGGAACGTGGTGGCCGGGACGATGGTTTCATCGTCGAAGCCCCGGACACTGATCTCTTCAATGCGAAGGAGGGTTGTGGAATTCACCTCGAGGTCGGCGGCCGCCGCCATCGTTGGGATTCCGGCGAGGGCCAGCACTGTGAGCCGCAATCGAAGGTTCATGTCACGCTCCTTTGCATCACAGGGTAATTCGCGTCACCGCACTGTTTCGCGAAAAGCCGTATCCTGAATGATGAAAAGTTTAGACTCCCGAGTCGACTTGTCAACAAGGGGCCAATTATATTGCTGATTAGATGCGGTTACGGCGAGTTTGCGGTACATCTGACGATCTCCTTGGTCATTAATCAAATCAGCCCTCCCCGCTTCCGGGGAGGGCTTGGCATCACACGATACGAACTGCCTACTTGGGCACGCTCCAGGAATCCTCGGCCTCGATGCCGTTGGGCTCCCAGGTCCACTTGATCTTTTTGTAGGAGAACGAAACCTCCTCCATGTGGCCGTAAGGCTCATTACCGGGAACGAGCGTCATCGGCATGTACGGCTTCATCTCGACGACGATGGCATCCTCCAGGGTGGTGGTGAAGTAGTGCTCTTCTCGGCCCTGCTTATTGATCCGGTACCACTTGATCTGCACGTCCTTCATGTGCTCGCCGGTGCAGAGGGCCTGATAAAGCTTCGGCGAGCTCTTGTCGAACATCTTCACGACAGAAAGCGGCCCATGAACGCGCTTGCCGGTGGGCAGGCCGTCATGGGGATTGCGCGGCATGTGGATGTCGTGCTTCATTTCATAAAGCTGGATGGTGTTCTCACGTCCCTGCAGTTCGCAGGAACCGTCAATCTTCCCCTGTTTTTCACCGGTCAGGGTCATGTGTGCGGGCATTGCCATTGATTACTTCCTCCTTGTGGTGTGGAATACGCGGTCCGTGATGGTCCGCATTGCAAAACAAATCACCAAAATCCATCGCGTCCGGATGTGCGGACCTACTCCTTATCGAGTTTTCCCACCAGCGACAGCGTAAAGTACGCCCCCATGTACTTGAAGTGGGGGGTCACCTTGAGGCCGACCCGGTACCAGCCGGGCTCGCCGGGGACTTCCTCCACGGTCACCTGGGCCTGGCGCAGGGGCCTTCTGCTCCGGACGCCGGGCATGGGGTTGTCCATCTCGGAGACGTACTGGCGGATCCAGAGATTGAGCTCGTTTTCCAGGTCCCCCCGCTCCTTCCAGGTGCCGATGTGCTCCCGCTGGATGACTTTCAGGTAGTGGGCGAGGCGGCTCACGATGAACATGTAGGGGAGCTGGAGCCCCAGCTTGTAGTTGAGCTCGGCCTCCTTCCCCTCCTTGCTGGTGCCGAAGTATTTCGGCTTCTGCACCGAGTTGGCGGAGAAGAAGGCGGCGTTGTCGCTCCCCTTTCTCATGGTGAGGGCGATGAACCCCTCCTCGGCCAGTTCGAACTCACGCCGCTCGGAGACGAGCACCTCGGTGGGGATCTTGGTCTGGATGGCCCCCATGGCCTCGTACTGGTGGAGGGGCAGGTCATGCACCGCGCCCCCACCCTGGGGACCGATGATGTTGGCGCACCAGCGGAAGTTGGCGAAGCTGTCGGTGAGGCGGGTGGCGAAGGCAAAGGCGGCGTTCCCCCAGCAGTAGCGCTCGTGGCTGTCGGAGACGCTCTCCTCGTAGTTGAAGCTCTTCACGGGCCTGGTGGCCTCGCCGTAGGGGAGCCGCAGCAGAAACCGGGGCAGGGCCAGCCCCACGTAGCGGGCGTCCTCGCTCTCCCGGAACGACTGCCACTTGGTGTACTGGGGCCCTTCGAGGATCGATTTGATGTCCTTGAGGTTCGGCAGGGCCGTGTAGTCGTCGCAGCCGAAGAACTGGGGAGAGGCGGCGGCGATGAAGGGGGCGTGGGCCATGCCGGCCACGGCGGCCAGGCTCTGGAGGAGCTTGATGTCCTGTGGGCCGGGGCCGAAGTCGTAGTTGCCGATGATGGCGCCGAAGGGCTTGCCGCCGAACTGGCCGTACTCGGCGGAATAGACGGTCTTGTAGAGCCCCGACTTGGCCACCTCGGGGGCGTCCTCGAAGTCGTCCAGGAGCTCCTCCTTGGTGACATTCAGGATCTCGATCCGGTTGTTCTCCCGGAAGTCGGTCCGGTCCACCAGGAAGTGGAGCGCCCGCCAGGAGGACTCCAGCTTCTGGAACTGGGCGTGATGGAGGATTTCGTCCATCTGGAGGGAGAGCTTTTTGTCGATCTCGGCGATCATGTCGTCCAGGACCGCCTTGGATACCTTCGGGGTCTCGGTTCCCGGCTCCAGGAGCTGGGCGATGAGGGCCTCGACCCCTTTCTTCGTGATGGAGTAGGCCTCGTCGGCGGGCTTGAGCTTCGTGGCCTGGACGATTTCCTCCAGAAGCGACACTTCCGGGCCGGCCTGATCCTGAAGGGGTGCCGCGCTGTTCATTTCGGTACTCATGGTTCTTTCCTCCTTACCCTTCGATGCCGATTTCGGCCAGGAGCTTGGCCCGGGCCGCATCGTCGGTGATCAGTTCCTGGATCTTCCTGCGGAAGTCGGGGACATTGGACAGGGGCCCCTTGAGGGCCCGCAGGGCCTCCCGCAGTTCCAGAAGCCGCTTCATCTCCGGCACCTGCTCAATGACCGCCTCGGGACCGAAGTCCTTGAGGGACTCCACCTTCAGGTTCACGGGGAGCTCGTCCCCCGCCTCGCCGACGAGCCGGTTGGGGACGGCGATGCTGAGGGATATCCCCTGGGCCTTCATGACGTCGTTGAAATTGTCCTTGTCGATGGCGATGGGGTCCCGCTTCTCCACGGGGCGATCGTCGGGGGCGCCGGTGAAGTCACCCATGACGAGCATCTTCAGCGGCAGCTCCACCTCTTCCGACGCTCCGTCCGTGGCCGGACGGTAGACGATGTTGACCCGTTCCTTCGGTGCTACTGATGCTTCTTTCGACATGTCGTTCTCCTTTGGAGTGGAATGGGAACGTGCCATCCTTGGCGTGTATCCCTCAGTTTCAATGCGATGAATCCTACCCCTTGGCCAGCCGCACCATCTCCACCGGATCGAGGCGGGCGATGCGGTGGAGGGCCTCGGCGGCCTTCTCCTTGAAGCGGGGCTCACTCTGGGAGTCGAAGCCGACCCAGGCCAGCTTGAGCCCTTGCAGGGCCAGGGCCGGATCGTATTCTTCGAGGCCGAAGGCCCCGATGTCGGCCATGACCTGCTCCAGGTGGGGGAGGGCCAGTTTTGCCCGGTTGGTGTTCACCAGGAGCTGGGCCAAGGCCAGACGCCAGCGGAGCTTCTCCTTGCGGGAGGCGCCGTTGCCCAGCTGCTTCTGGAACCGCTCCACCGCCTCCAGGAGCCTGCCGCTCCGGATGAGGGCCTGCCCCTCTGCCACCTCCCGGGCGATGGCCTCGGCCCGGCCGTCGCTCTCCGCGGCTGCGGAGAAATCGGCGGAGGCCTCCCGCGGCATGAGGCCCCAGAGCCACTGGCGGGTCTCCTGGTCGGCAAAGGGGGTGCCGTCGGCAAAGGCCAGCTCCTCAAGGCCGGGGAGCCGCTGCAGAAGCGCGGCGGTCTCCGCGCGGACCGCCTCCCGGGCACCGGCGAATCGGTCGCCGAGACGGGAGAGGGCCTCGGCGGAGAGGCGGTTCAGGTCGAGCCAGAAGATGAACTGGGGGAGGCGCGCCTCCGCCGCCTTGAGGAGGGCCTCGCCGTCGCCGTGGCTGGCCAGCTCCTGGAGGAGGGTCAGCACCTGCCGCTCCGGCGGGGAGATCCGGGTGCGGCCGTTGGCGGCCGGCGGCGGCTCCGTCACCTGCCCCCAGGCGGCGAGCCGGGAGAGGCGGTAGGGGACGGGGCTTGCGGGATCCTGCTGAAGGAGGGCGCCGGCCGCCTCTCCCACCTGCCGCAGCCCGGCCTCCAGGGCCTGAAGGGGGGAGCCGGCGGCAATGGTCTCCCGGCAAGATTCCGCGGAAGGGGAAGCGGCCTGGCGCGGCGGCGTGAAGAGATCGGCGGCCGGCGCCTCGGAGGCGGTCAGGGATGGAGCAACGGGTTCGGGGGGGGGCTCCCCGCCCGCTTCCGGCGCCAGGTCCATGACCAGCTCCCGCAACCGGTTGAGGGACGGGGCATCCTCCAGGTGCTCCCCCAGGAAACGGTCGATGGCGGCGAGGGTCTTCAGCACGATGCCTTGCTGTTCCGCCGACAACGTCCGGTCCCCCTGCCGGCGGAGGGCGATCTCGGTCCGGTCCAGCCACCACTCCACGCTCCGCTGCCTGCCCCGCATCCGGGTCGGGTAGAGGTCGCTCCAGAACCGCTCCAGGAGGTCGCACCAGACCTTCAGCCCCAGGGCCAGACCGTCCCCCCCCCGGGTCTGGACGAGCCCCACGGCCAGGTAGCCGGCCGCCAGGAGATCCTTGGAGCGGGTGGCGAGGATGTCGGCGGAGAGGCGCACCACCTTCTCCCAGTCGATGGTGCCGGCCACTGCCGGGGAGGTGAGCTTGTCCACCTCCGCCTGGAGGGTGTCGAAGAGGGGATCGTAGCGCACATCCTCCCCCACCGGCTGGTCGGGGCGAACCGGCTCCTTTCCCAGGGTTGCTATATCCATGGCATACTCCGTTCCGATGCTGTTGTGCCACCCCCCGGCGTCCGAGGCGGACCAGAGGTGGAGAAAATCCCCCGGCGCCAGGGCCCGCCGGTAGGAGGCAAGAAAGGAGCGCTCCAGGGTTCCCCCCATGAAGAGGACGTTGGGGACCCCCTTGGCGGCCCCCTTGACCAGCAGGTGCCAGAGGCTCACGAGGGTGATCTTGTCGTTGACGGGCCCCCGGTCGAGACGCACCGAGAATTCGTCCTTCCCGCCCCGCTCGGCGGCAACCCCCTCCAGCCGGGGGATGTCCAGGAAGGAGGCAAAGGGGTCCCGGGAGGAACCGAGGCGGTTCAGCCCCCGGCGGCGTTCGGCCAGTTCTTCCCAGTCGACTTCAGGGGAGCGCAGCCCCTGGAGCCCCTCCTCCAGCTTCCTGAGGTCGCCGAAGGTGTGGGTCGCCAGGTACTCGATCCGGCACCAGCTCTTTTCGCCGGCAAAGGGGAGGAGGTCCCACTGCCCCTCCCACCCTTCCAGGGGGCCGCTCCCCATGATGAGGAGAGGATAGGGACGGCCGAGGCTGTCGCTGGAAACCCGGACCACCCCCAGCACCAGGGACTCCCGGCCGAACCCCCGGGCCCAGAAGCGCCAGGAGCAGAAGGGGGGCGGTGTGTCGCTTCGCTCCGCCAGGAGCCGGTAGCCGCTCTCCACCCACTTGGTGAGGCCGTCCACGAAGGGGGAGGAGTGGCCGAGGCGGAAGTAGTCGGCCGCCGCCGGATGCTTGCCGAAGGCGGACCAGCGCCAGGTTGTCGTTGTGTCAGGGGTGCCGAGCATCGGTCGCGCTCCTTCTCGTCCGCGGATTGGAGACTGGTTCCATCACCAGCACCGGGCAATGACCCGGGGGGCCATGGCGCCGGCCATGGCGGTCCCCTGCTTTACCACCTGGGCGCCGCCGATGATCTGGTAGTTGACCCGGATCTGCCTGATCCCCATCCGCTCCAGGGCATCCTTTTCGCCGGGGAACTCCCGGGCCGTAAAGACGCGGGAACCGCCGGCAAACTCCCGGAGGAAGTCGGGGAAGGCCTGGGGGCCGCCGTAGCGTTTGGTGAGCACCTGGTCCCCCGCCTCGATCTGGAAGATGACGTCACCGCAGGTTTCCGGAGACCAGTAGAAGGTCTTGCCCGTGGGGAAGTTCTGGTTCACCAGGGTCTGGGGAGAACCGGCGCACTGGAGCTCCAGCCGGGTGGCGTGGGGCCTGATCCGGGCATCGGCGTTGGCGTCGGTGGGAAGCCCCTTGACGGCCACGGTGTAGTTTGACTGGCGCCCCCCAGTCGATCCCTGGAGCTGGGCCCCCTTGGAGAGGAAGGCAAAGAGGGTCCCCTCCAGGGGGAGCGCCCCGCCGAGGGTCTGCCGGGGGGCGTACCCGGCGGCGGTCCCCCGGACGAAGGGTGCTGCCGGTCCCTTGACAAAGCGCCAGGCGAGGCCGTCGGGGCCCAGGAGCAGGGGGCCCGCCTGCTGGGGTGTCATCCCGAGGGTCGCGGCGATCACCTGCTCCTCCCACAGGGTCTGGAGCTGGCAGCCGGCCTCGCGCCGGACGTAGTTCCAGAGGTAGTCGAGGGGCCCGGTCACGAGCCGCCAGAAGGCCTCGTCGGCGCCGTTGCCGGCGACTCCGGCCCGAAGCCGGCCGGCGGCGCCCCAGGCGGCCATGAAGGGGGTCTTCCCCGTGGCCGGGTCGTCGCTGAAGGTCTGGGTGGCCAGGAGAAAGGCCTGCTGCCGCGACGAGGCAGCCGGCGCGATGGCCGCCAGGGCCGTCTGGTATTCCTGCCACGCCTTGGTGGCGGCAAGGGGGGTATCGATCCCCTTGGCCACGGCGTCGGGGTGGATCTTCTCGCCGAGGGAATTGAGGAGCCGTCTGCCCCCTTCGGCCGCCTTCCCCACGGCGCCGGGGACGGCCCCTCCGGCCCGGGCCACCTGGAAGGCGTAGAGCTGGGCCACGAAGGGGGGAACCCCCTCCTTCCCCACGAGGGTATCGAGTTCGGTGGACATCCGGTTGATGAAGGCGAAGTAGGGCCCCTGCTCCGTGGCCATTCTGGCGGCCGCCTGCTGCCAGTCGCGGATGGTGCGGAGCCGGTCGGCCCCCGAGGGGAATCCCGCCGCCAGCCGCTGCCACGCCGCCAGGCAGTTCCCCCGGTACCAGGCGGCGAGCCCCCCCTTTGCCGCGGCCACAAGGCGCGGATCGCCGAGGGCCGTTTCCAGCTCGGCCACGAGGCTGTCCAGCTCCCCCTTCCCCTTGCGGGTGAAGGAGGCGGGAACCGCCGGCTCCCCCGGGAGCGGCGCGCCGCCCCCCCAGAACTCGGCCAGGGTCACCGCCGGCAGCCCCGACTGCCGGTCGATCCACGGGGCGAGCCAGGCAAGGCTCCCCCCCTTGAGGCCGATGATCTGGCGAAGCCACCCCTGGAGCTGGGCCGTCTCCCGGGCCAGATCGGGGGAATCGCCCCGCCAGGCCAGGTAGTGGAGATAGAGGGTGCCGAAGCGCTTGCGGGCGTCGACCCCGGCAGCCGTCTCGCCGGCCAGGAAGGAGACCGACGCCGGCTGGGGCATGGCGGCCAGTTCCGCCAGCTTTTTCCCGTTCAGGCCGGCATTCAGGACGTTGATCCGCCGGGCCAGGTGGATGGCGTACTGGGCGTAGAGCTCGTCGGGGGTGGCGGCGGAGAGCCCCGCGACCCCCGCGGCCAGCTGCCGGTCGTAGGGGCCAAGGAAGCCGTCCCGGAACTGGCGGCAGAACTTCTCCTTCAGGGTCCGCTCCACCGTGACGCTCTCCCGGAGCCCCAGGCGCGGAATCCACCAGGAGCGGTTCCGCTCCTCCACCCTGAGGATTCCCTGGCGAAAGGCATCGAGGACCAGGAGGTCATTGGTGGAATTGCCCGAGAGCCGCGGGGTCCGGTCAAACTGCCGCGCGACCTCCCGGATGGTGGTCATGTTCCGCACGAAGGAGAAGGAGAGAATGCCGCAGAGGGCCACGCCCAGGAGCATCCAGGAGACTAGCCCCAGGTTGCCGGTGAGGGCCCGCCACTCCGCGGCCCGCCGGGTGGGGGCCAGGAGCGCCCGGTCGGCGGGGAGGATTTTGGCGAAAAAGTCGTGGAGGAAGAGCCCCTTGCTGGTGCCGGGAAGGGTCGCCCTTTCCCCGACAAGCCCCAGGGCCTCGGAGAAACGGGAGTGGGGATTCCCCTCCTGGCGGCCGCTGGAGAAGAAGAGCCCCCGCAGGACCGGCGTCTCCTGGTAGGGATTCTCCCGGAACGCCCCCTCCATGAAGGCGCCAAGGGGGTCCCGCAGGGCCGCGAACTCCTCGGGGAAGAGGACGAGCCCCGGGTCCGCCTCCCGGGCCTCGGGCTGGTGCAGGAGGAGGAGCCGCAGGGTCCGGAGCCGCTCCACCACGGCGGCAACGGCCTTGTCGGTGAAGGCGGCCACATCGGTGGCCGGCTCCTGGTTTACCATCCCCATGGGCTGCTTGAGGGCCTTTTCCGGCAGAAGGCCGGCAAAGCGGTTCATCCCCGCCACGAGATCGCACTTGGTGACGAGGACGTAGACCGGGAACCGGACCCCCAGGGCCCGCATCAGCTCGTCGGTGCGGCTCCGCATGGTACGCCCCTCCTCCGCGTTCTCCTCACGCCCCGCAGCCAGGAGCCGGTCCGCCGCCACGGTGACGATGAGACCGTTCAGGGGCTCTTTTTTGCGGTACTTGACGAGAAGCGACAGGAACTTCTGCCACTCGTCCCGGTCCTTCTCACCGTCCACGGGGACCGCGTAGCGCCCCGCCGTGTCGATGACGATGGACTCCTCGAAAAACCACCAGTCACAGTTGCGGGTGCCGGAGACGCCGGAGGTGCGGCAGACGTCGATGAAGGGGGAGGAGAGCCGGGCGCTGTTGAGGGAGGTAGTCTTCCCGGAGCCGCTCTCGCCGATCACCAGGTACCAGGGGAGGACGTAGAGGGGATTGCCGTGCTTCTTGAGGTGGGAGTTCTTCAGGGTGCCGACGGCGGCCCTCCACCGCTCCTGGAGCTGGGCCAGGTGCTCCCGCTCCTTGCCGGAGAGGGACTTCAGCAGCCCCTTGTCCTGGGCAATCACCTCCCGGACAAAATGCTGCTCCCGCCTGCGCAGCCACAGGCTCCGCAGGAGCGCGATGCCGACCCCGATCCCCGCCAGAAGCAGCAGGATGCAGAGGGCCACCCACCAGGGCCAGTCCAGGGCGAGCACAATACCAAAAACGAGGAGGACGACCACCGCCGTCCCCCCCGCCGCCAGAAACCACTTGAGAAAGGTCGCGAGCTTCGTTTTCATCTCAGTACGGCACCGTCCTTAGGAAATTCTCCCCCACCCCGGAGAGGGTGAAGCGGTAGACGAAGAAAAGGATCACAAACAGCACCGCCGGCCCGGCGAGGCAGGCGGCGGCAAGGGAGGAGAAGCCGGTCCGGCGCCGGGCCGGAGCAAGGGCCGGAGTCTCCCCCGGATAGGCCTCGGGAAAGAGCTCGGTCCGCTCCAGGGACGGAAGCCCCACGGAGCTCCCCACCAGGAGCTTCAGCTGGGCGGTCTTCACCTGCTCCAGCTGGTACTCGTCCCCCGGCTTGCAGTATTTGCCGGTGAAGCCCAGGGCGAGGCAGAGGTAGTAGACCTCCCGCACCTCCCGCTGGTGCAGCCCCAGGGCGCTGAGCCGCGTGAAGAACTCCTCCCCCGCCTCGGTGGTGTTGTAGTGGAGCCGCTGGAGCTGCTCCCGGAGCCAGAGGCCCTTCTCGTTCCAGGAGGACGAAAGAACCGCCTCGTCGATCCAGGCGCAGACCGCGAAGCGGGCCGATTCGAAGTCGTCGCGGGAGAACCCCTCCCGCCTGACCAGCGACTCTCCGGCCGCCAGGAGCAGGTCGACCTCGCGGCGGACCTCCGGATAGGATGGCTGACGCACGGCGGCCGTGCGGAGGAAGTGGGTGACATAGGCCACCAGCTCCATGAAACAATCAGTCAGGTGCATGGAAGAAACCTCGCGTGGATGCTCGAGTGACACCGGCAGACCGGTCAACGCAAACCGTGCGCAGACCGGCCGCGGAGCCGGCCCCGTCGGGGGGTGGGCCGACGCTTTGCCGTCACCGGTTTTCACGTCTCGTTGTGGTTGATTTGCTGCAGGATGGGGTGAATGTGTCCTGGAGAGCGGTTCCGGAGGAACCGGGGGGATTCGCGCGTTGCGCAAAGTCAGGTACCGTCGCCTCCTGCGATCAGCGCGCAAGAGTAAACCGCAATACATTAAAAGTCAATAACTACTTGCCGGCTAATTTGCACAAATTCATAGTCTCAAAGTCAACATTCCGTAATCATTGACTTTAGTAATCCATCAGTCATTGTTCCCGTGCATGAGACGGTCGTACATGAGTTCGTACTCCCAAAGCCGGGTTTCGAGCCTGCGGAGTTCGGCGGGCGTGTACACCGCCTCCCCTTTGGCCACCTCTTCCCTCAGCCCCCGGATCAGTTCGATGATGGACATTTTCCGGGGGGGGCACCCTTCCGATTCCAGGAGACAGAGGTTCTTCCCTGCGGAGGAGGCCGGCCCCGCCGGGGGCTGCTCAGCCGCCCGGAACGGGCCACAGCCGGCAACAGACACGAGGACCCAGCACAAAGCAAGCAACTTCGTCATGAATCGGCTCATTTCTGCACCCACCTCCCGTTTGCCAGCTGGATCCACCAGCCGGGCCGGGCCGCTTCCTGCTTCGCCTGGGCGTAGGTGGCGGCGGCCTTGCCGAGGACCTGCCCCAGGTTGGCGGCGGTTTCGGGCCGCCCGGCCTGCCTCAGGATCGCCCGGGCCATGCCGGTGATGACCGTCTTGCGGCTGGCGTTTTCCGCCTCCACCACCTCCTGGCGGCCGCCGATGGCGGCCGGGTCGCGGACCGCTACCAGCCCCTGGTTCGTCTCCCCCACGATGCCCTCATCCCGCAGCCGATTCAGAACCGGCAGCCGGCCCTTCATCTCCTCGTAGGCCGCAAGGACCTCGGGCATCCGGGAGATCTCCGCCACCAGGTCGCCGGTCACGTCCTCGGCGGCCCAGGCAACGGCCGACAGGGAAACCCCCTCGAAACGGCTCTGGGGTTTCTGATCGGCCCCAGGTTCGGCACCGGCGGGGGGCGGCGCCGGCGGGGACGGGGAAGCCCCCCCCTGTCCCAGGTACTTCTCGTCCAGGGACTGGAAGGCCTTCTTCACCTCCTTCTCGGGGAAGTAGATGTTGACGGTGATGAAGGCGCACGAGGCGACAAGGCCGGCAACGATGGCAAGAACAAGCGAAAGGACTCTGATACGCATGGAGGGACTCCCTGGCTGAGCTTTTCGGGGCGTGGCTCCGCCGCCGCGCCCCAGCCGACGCCATGCCGGCAGGTCAAGTTAACCACAGGGAAGAGCTTTTGCAACGGAACGGGAGTCAAACGGAAGCATCAGGGACGGCAGAAAAAGTCCCCGCAGGCCGCCACGAAGCGGTCGATGTCGGCGGCGGTCACATCGTGGTGGGTGACGAGACGGATGCTTTCGCGGCCGGCGACGAGGATGCCCCGCTCCCGGAGAAAGGCGGCCAGGGACTCGGCCTGCTCCGGCGGAAGGCAGAGAAAGACCATGTTCGTCCGGACTTCCGCCGGGTCCACGGCAACCCCTATGGCGGCAAGTCCTTCGGCAAGGCGCCGGGCATTGGCGTGGTCCTCGGCAAGGCGTCCCACATTCTCCGAGAGGGCCACGATGCCGGCGGCGGCCAGGATGCCCGCCTGGCGCATGCCGCCCCCCAGCACCTTGCGCCAGCGCCTCGCCTCGGCAACGAGTTCGCGGGTGCCGCACAGAAGCGACCCGACCGGCGCCCCAAGCCCCTTGGAGAGGCAGACCGACACCGAGTCAAAGTGGCCGGCGATCTCCCGGGCCTCCACGCCAAGGGCCACGGCGGCGTTGAAGAGCCGCGCCCCGTCCAGGTGAAGGGCGAGGCCCCGCTCCCGGGCCAGGGCATGGGCCCGGGCCAGATAATCGAGGGGGAGAACCCGCCCCGCCTGGGTATTCTCCAGACAGAGGAGCCGCGTCCGGGCAAAGTGGGGATCAAGGGGCTTGATGGCCGCGGCCACCTTCCCCAGGTCAAGGGTACCGTCGGGCTCCACCTCCACGGGCTGGGGCTGGACCCCGCCCAGAACCGCGGCCCCGCCCCCCTCGCAGCGGTAGCAGTGGGCCGTCTGGCCGGCGATGTACTCGTCCCCCCGCCCGCAGTGGGCCATGATGGCCAGAAGGTTGGACTGGGTGCCGCTGGCCACGAAGAGGGCCGCCTCGGTGCCGAGCATCCCGGCGGCCAGGGCTTCGAGCCGGTTCACGGTGGGGTCTTCGCCGTAGACGTCGTCCCCCACCTCGGCCGCCGCCATGGCGGCCCGCATGGCCGGCGAGGGGCGGGTCACGGTGTCGCTCCGCAGGTCGATGATCTTCACGGTCGTCCCTTTCCCGTCATTTTCCGGCCGGGGGCCGGATCTCCCGGGCCGGGCTCACGAAGGAGATCCCCTGCCCCGAGCGGGCGCCGATCATGACGCTCTCCACGATCGGCTCATTCACCTCCCGGGCCGCCTCCCAGACGACGATGAAGTGGGCGCCGAAGCCGCCGCTCGTATCCCGCTCCTTGAGGTAGAAGCTGGTGGACCCCTGGGGAGGAAGGGTTATGGGGCCGGCCAGGAAGCGCTTCACGAGCCGGCCGTTGGAGTCGTGGTAATCGGCCCGGGTGACGGTCACTGGGGTCGCCGGGTCGGTGTTGCGGACCCCCAGGGTGGCCGCCAGGTTGAAGGGGAGTGCCCGGTCCCCGGTATAGACATGGGAGTAGACCGGCACGTAGAGGGTCTGCCCCTTGGAAATCCGCACCTCGGCATCTGCCCCGTCCGGACTGGAAACTGCCGCTGCCGCTGCCACGGCCAGCCCCGCCAGCCATCCCCTAATTGTCATTGGTTGCTCCTTTCCCTTCACCAGGCGCAGCTTCCGCCCCCCCGCTTCGCCAGGTACTGCTGGTGGTACTCCTCGGCCCGCCAGAAGGTGGCGGCGGGCGCAATCTCGGTAACAATGGGCCGGGAGTGGCGGCCGGAACGCTCCTCCTGCTCCTTCGAGAGCCGGGCCGCCGCCTCCTGCTCCGGGGTATGACAGAAGATGACCGAGCGGTAGTTGGTGCCGATGTCCGGACCCTGGCGGTTCAGCTGGGTCGGGTCGTGGACCGCCCAGAAGACCCGGAGCAGTTCGTCGTAGGAGACCTGGGCGGGATCGTAGACCACCTCCACCACCTCGGCGTGCCCGGTGGCTTTGGAGCAGACCTCCTCGTAGGTGGGATGCTCCTTCCAGCCCCCCATGTACCCGGCACGGGTGGCGACCACCCCTTTCACCCGCCGGAACTCCGCCTCCACATGCCAGAAGCAGCCGGCGCCGAAGGTGGCCTTTTCAAGTTCGGGTGTCTCTTCCATGAGGTGAACCTCCCTGGTGGCGCTCCCTTTTCTTTGCCTACAAGGGTAGCACAGGCAAATGGATATGTCTCGACACCGCCACTGCTCATTCCGCCGTTGGTCCCGGCAGACCCCGCCAGCGGGGCGGAAGGACCTGGAGCCAGCCGAACCGGGCCAGAAGGGCCGCAAACTCTCCCTCCACCGGCGCGCAGACCGTCGCCGGCGCCCCCGTTGCCGGATGGGGAAAGGTCAGTTCCACGGCGTGGAGGAGGAGGCGGGAGGTGTGCAATTCGTCCCGGAAGAACCGGTTGTGGCGCCCTTCGCCGTAGCTCGTGTCGCCAATGATGGGATGGCAGAGGTGCTTCAGATGCCGACGGAGCTGGCGGCGCCGGCCGGTTTGGGGCAAGAGGGCCGCCAGCGAGTAGCGGCTCGTGGCGTAGCGCCCCACGGCAACGGGAAGCTCCACCTCCGCCAGGCGCCGGTAGACTGTCACGGCCGCCTGGGGAGCCCTGTCGCCGCCGGCGGCGCCGCCCGGCGCCAGGCGGTCAGGCTCCTCCGCCAGGGGATGGTCGATCACCCCCTCCGCCGGCAGCGTCCCCCGTACCACCGCCAGATAGGTCTTGGCCACGCGCCCCGAGGAGAAGGCCTCGACGAGGCTCCGGGCCGCGGCCTGATCGAGGGCAAAGAGGAGAACGCCGGAGGTGGGCTTGTCGAGACGATGCACCGGATAGACGCGGCGGCCAAGGAGATCGCGCACCTCCTGGAGGGCAAACCGGGTCTCGCGCCGGTCAATGGGGGAGCGGTGAACAAGGAGTCCCGACGGCTTGTGAACCGCCACGAGACGGTCGTCGCGGCAGAGGATTTCCACGGCTGCTGCTCCTGCAAATAATCTCGATTTTCCGCAGAGAGTCTGCGCATTGAAAAAAAAGCGGTATACTCAAACCTGTTCGGACACATCCGGCACAGGCACCGACCTGACGGGAGGACGCCATGGGACTCATGGAACGGCGGCGGCATCCCCGGGTTCCTTTTTCTGCCCCGGCATTTCTGGAAAAGGACTCGCGGGTAACCTACGGCGAGGTAAAAAATATCAGCCACCACGGTCTCTTCCTGTCCGTGCGGGGCGAGCACGAGCCCAATGAGGAGGTCCTCGTCTCCATCTATTTCCTCAGCGGCTCCTCCACCCTCACCATCACCGTCCCGGGCCGCATCGCCCGCATCAACGGGGACGGCATCGGCTTCACCTCGCCCCACCTGGACCCGCTTCAGCTCCTCAGCTACGAATCGATCTTCTCCTTCGGCCATGACTCTCCCCACCTCATGGAGGAGTTCCTCGCCCACGCCGACCACCTTGCCTCCGGCAAGGAGGGGACCGTCACCTAACGCCCCTCCCCCACCCGTTCAGACTCCTCGCTGCCCATCGCCTCCTCCTGGCCCAAATCGCCCCCCGCAATGGCAAGAAACTGCATGACCAGCCGGTAGGTGATCCCCCAGAGGACCGGCTTCCCCTCCACCGGCAGAACGATGGCGGGCCGCCGGAAGGTTTCGCCGCCGAAGCGGACCGTGGCGGCAGTGTGGCGTCCCGGGTCCCGAAGGTCCTCCAGGGGAACCCAGAAGAAATCCCGCACCTCGCTTCCCGGCGTAAGATTGGGATTCCCGGACAGGCCGTAGACGAAGCAGGATATCCGTACCGGCAGGTGGGCTCCGGCGATGTCGGCCAGGCGTCCCAGATAACGGGCAGCAGCAAGATCAAGGCCCAGCTCCTCCCCGGTTTCCCGCTCGGCAGCCTCCCGGGGGCCGGCATCCCCCGGCTCCACCTTCCCCCCGGGGAACCCCAGGTCGCCGGACCACGGGTCGCCGTCATGGGAGGCCCGCTCGATGAAGAGGACCTCCAGCCCCCGGTCCCCCTCCCGGAGAATGAGCGCCACGGCGGCGGGGGTAAGTCCCGGGGCGCAAATGCACGCGGGGGGAGAGGCCGCCAGGATGGCGGCCAGTTCGGGAAAACTCAGAGCTGGTGCATGGAGGGACATCGTCTTCGGTCCTTGCTGGCGGCGCGGCAGCCGCCGCGCTCGCAACTGTTGTATTTTTCCGTTCATTCCTATAGCATAAGCGGCTGCTAACCCACCCAACAGAGGACATCGTCCATGGAACATACCCCCTTCTCCCTGTCCGGCAGCATCGGCGCCACCCCCCTCGTGGAGATCAGAAAGCTGAACCCCAACCCGAAGGTAAGGATCCTTGCCAAGCTCGAGGGAAACAACGTGGGGGGCTCGGTCAAGGACCGTCCCGCCCTCTACATGCTTTCCAAGGCCGAAGCGAGCGGGGAACTGACCGCCGAGAGAACGATCCTGGAGCCCACCTCGGGAAACACCGGCATCGCCATCGCCATGCTCGGGGCGGCCAAGGGGTACCGGGTGAAGCTCGTGATGCCGGCCTGTGTGAGCCTGGAGCGGCGGGCGGTGCTGGAGGCCTACGGCGCGGAACTGGTCCTCTCCCCGGCCGAGGAGGCCACCGACGGCGCCATCCGCCTGGCCCACCTGATCCTCGACGAGGAGCCCGACCGCTACTACATGCCCAACCAGTACGCCAATCCCAACAACCCCCTGGCCCACTACGAGACCACCGGCCCGGAGATCCACCGGGACACCGACGGCGCCGTGGACTTCTTCGTGGCCGGCATGGGGACCGGCGGAACCCTCATGGGGGTGAGCCGCTACTTCCGGGAAAAGAAGCCCGCCGTGGGGATCGTCGGGGTGGAACCCCGGCTCGGCCACAAGGTCCAGGGGCTCAAGAACATGCAGGAGGCCATCGTCCCCCCCATCTACAACTCCGCGGCCCTGGACCTGAAGCTCACCGTCCACGACGAGCCCGCCTTCGAGACGGCCCGGAATCTGGCCATCCGCGAGGGGCTCTTCGTGGGGATGTCCAGCGGCGCGGCGGTGGCCGGCGCCATCCAGGTGGCCCGGGACGCCCCGGCCGGCAGCACCATCGTCGTCCTCCTCCCGGACCGGGGGGACCGCTACCTCAGCACGGTCCTGTTCCGCTCCGTCTGCGGCAAGTGTCCGCCGTAGCGGCCATCACCACCTCCCCAGCCCTTTCAGGAATCCCACCAGGGCATCGTTGAAGGCTCCGGGGTGCTCCAGGTTGGCCATGTGCCCCGCGTCGGAGACGATTTCGAGCCGGCAGCCGGGGATGCCGGCGGCGATGGCCCGGGAGGTCTCCGGCGGCGCGGCCCGGTCCCCCGCGGCCCCGATGGCCAGGGACGGGATTTTGATGGCGCCCAGCAGTCCGCTGCAGTCCTTCCGCTCCCGCATGGCGAGAAGCCCCCCCGCCAGCCCCCGGGAGTCGGTCCCGACGATCCACCCCCCAACCTCCTCCACCAGCTTCGGCCGCCCATTGAGGGATTCCTCGGCAAAGAGAAGCGGCACAAAGGCATCGGCAATAATCTGAGGACCGAACTTCATGGTCTCCTGGGCCAGCTGCAGCCGGCGGGCCTTCCCCGCCTCGTCGTCGGCCGTGGCCCGGGTGGTGATGAAGACGGCCCCCGCAAGCCGGTCGGGATAGCGCTCCAGGAGATTGAAGAGGACGTATCCCCCCATGGACATCCCCCCCACCACCGCCCGCCCGATCCCCAGGTGGTCCAGGAGCCCCGCCACGTCATCGGCGAAAAGCTCCATGGAATAGGGCCCCTCGGGAGCGTCGCTCTCGCCGAACCCCCGCAGGTCCAGGGTCACGAGCCGGAATCCCGCCCCCGTCACCGCCTGGATCTGGGGATGCCACATGCGGCGGCAGAGGGGAAAGCCGTGGATGAGCAGCACCGCCGGGCCGCTGCCGTGGTCGTCGTACGCCAGATTGATGCCGTTGATGATCGCATTCATGGTATGCCTCCGTGCAGGTATGCCGCCGCTACTCGAACTGGGACCGGAACTCCGCCATCATCCGGCGCAGCTCTTCCACCTCGGCCCGCAGCGCCGCCATCTCCTCCTCAAGCCGCGCCACCCGCCCGTCCTCGGCCCGCACCTGGAGCCGCGCCCCCTCCGGGGGCGCTGCGTACTCCTCCCCCTCCGTCTCGGGCACACCGGCAAAGAGATGGGCGAAGCGATGCTCCTTGCGCCCCGGCTGGCGGGGAAGACGGGCCACGAGGGGCTCATCCCGCTCCATGAGCAGCCGCAGCACCTCTTCCACCGCCGCCAGGTCGGCGAAGGGGCGCATCCGCTCGGCCCGGGTCCGGAGCTCCCCCACGGTCTGGGGGCCCCGCACCAGGAGCTCCGCCAGAACGGCCAGTTCCGGCGGCTCCAGGAGGAACTTCTCGGCCAGGCAGTGGCAGTACTTCGCGGCCCGGACCCCCTCGGCGGACTGCCGGGCAAGCCCCTTCATCCGGAGCGAGTCCAGGGCCCGGACCACGTCGGCCTCTTCCAGGGTCATGACCGGGTCCCGGTTCGACTTCTGGTTGCAAGCCGCCGTCAGGGCGTTGAGGGTGAGGGGATAATACTCGGGGGTCGCCAGCTCCTTTTCGACGAGGCAGCCGAGGACCCGGACTTCGCAGGGATTGAGGACGGTTTCCATGGGGGCATTTCCTTTCCGGAGAATCTGCCCAAACCATACAGGGTCGGGCGGCCCCGGGTCAAGGGGATCGTGGAGGAGAGGAGGGGGGCAAATCCCGGCGATTCCCGCCGGTTAGTGCTTGAACGCCGTCCCTTTTTGGCGTTTAATAGAATTTTTCCGGCACCGGCCACGAGAGGAGCACGCAGCGAATGTCATTCACCGGAGACCTTGAGCACCTGTCCATCGTCGACGTCATTCAACTGCTCCATGCGACCCGCAAGTCGGGGACCCTGACGGTCAGGGGACGCAAGGGGGAGAGCCAGCTTGTCTTCAGCGACGGCTACATCATCAGCGCCAACCACTACGACAACAGCCTGCGGATCGGCAACATCCTGGTGGAGGCCGGGGTCATCACCGCCGAAACCCTCGCGGCGGCCCTGGAGGAGCAGCGCAGCGCCGGCGCCAGCCGCCGCCCCCTGGTGGCCACCCTCATCGAAGGGGGGCGGGTCCGGAAGGAGGAAGCCTACCGGGGGCTGGAGGCCCTCATCGAGCTGACGGTGGTGGAGATCCTCACCTGGAAGCGGGGGACCTTCGACCTGGACGTCTCCAACGTGACGGTCTCCGACGAGTACCGCTACTTCCCCGAAAAACTCAACCAGGAGATCACCCTCCACACCGAGAACGTCCTGATGGACGCCCTGCGGATTTTCGACGAAAAGATGCGCGACGGGCTCCTGACGGTGGAAGAGGTCACCGAGGAGCCCCTGCCGGCCCGGGAAGCCGCCGTCGAGGATGCCGGCTTCACCATCTCCGCCGAGGATCTGGGGCTGGCTGACGTGGACAAGCTGGAGAAGACGATCCCCCGTGTCTTCGCGGGGCTGGAGGACCGCACCCCCCACCTGAAGATCCAGGAACTGGGGGCCGACCTGTCGGACCGGGAACGGGAGGAGCTCCTGGCCTTCCTCGGCAGCTATTCCGGCCGCCCCGACACGGAGGGCGACCGTCCGGGAACCACCCCCTCGGTGATTTTTTTCAGCGCCGACGAGCTCATGGCCTACTGCATCACCGCCGTCTGCCGGCAGGAGGGGATCTCCGTCATCGCCACCTCCGAGGAGCAGGATCTGGATCCGGTCATCGACCAGCTCCTGGCCAAAAACGCCCTTCCGGTCTTTGTCTTTGATACCCCCGACAGTGTCGGGGTCCACTATTCCCCCCACAAGCTGGAGGGGCTGCGGCAGGTGAAGCAGAAGGCCCATCCCCAGGTTGCCACCCTGCAGCTGGTCTCTCCCCGGGACTACGTGTTCGCCCTCGACTCCCTCAAGGAGGGGGTCAGGGCGGTTCTTCCGCGCCCCGTGCGCCAGGAGCGGGGCGAAACCTTTCTGGAAGACACCCTCCGGTTCCTGGAAACCCTCCCCGCCTACCTTAAGGCCCTGGGGCGCCACCAGGGGAGCACGCCGGCCGGCCGGATCGCGGCCGGGCTCTCGGCCCTGCGCCGGCTCGCCGAGCCGCCGGAGATCGCCCTCGCCCTCCTCCAGTCGGTGGCAGCGGAGTTGCAGCGGGCAGTCACCCTCATCGTCCGGGATGGGGAACTCATTGCCGAGCGCTCCATCGGTGTCCGCGGCGATCGGCGGGAGGGGGCAAGCCCGCCGCTGCGGTTCACGATCCCCCTGGCAAAGCCGTCCCTTTTTCGCGAGGTCATTGAAAAAAGAAGTGCATTTTTCGGAAAAACTGACGATGAGATAGTGCGGGAACACCTTTTCGCCGCCATCGGCGCCCCCCTGAGCCCCACAATCTTCCTCCTCCCCCTCGGGAGCTTCGGCAAGACCGTCTCCCTGGTCTACGGGGACTTCGGCCAGGGGGAGCCCTCCCCCGTCCCGGTGGATTTCCTGGAGCTTCTGGCCGGGGAGGCGGGACTGGTTCTGGAGAACGCCGTCTACCGGCGAAAGCGTGACAAGCCGCTCCCATGATGGGATGACACGTCAGCGAGGTACTTTTCATGGACATGAACCTTCTGAACCAGATACTGGGGATCGCCTTCGAGAAGCGGGTGTCGGACCTCCACTTCGAGGTGGACAATCCCCCCTTCTTCCGGGCCAAGGGGCAGCTGCTCCGCTCCAAGCTCCCCCGGCTCACCCCCCAGGATACGGAATTCATCGCCAAGACCGTCCTGGAGCAGAACCGGCGCGCCTTCCCCGACAACCTGCGGGAGCTGGACGCCTCCTATTCCCTCCCCAACGGCGGCCGCTTCCGGGTCAGCATCTTCCGCCAGCGGGGGACCATCGGCATCGTCATGCGGGTGATCCCCCCCCACGTGGGGAGCTTCCAGGAGCTGAACCTGCCGCCGGTGCTGGGGGAGATCGCCAAGGCCCCCAACGGGCTCGTGCTGGTCACCGGCCCCACCGGCAACGGCAAGTCCACGACCCTCGCCTCCATGCTCCGGCACCTGAACGAGACCTGCACCTTCAACATCATCACCATCGAGGACCCCATCGAGTTCCTCTTCACCTCGGACCGCAGCTGCATCATCCAGCGGGAGGTGGGGATCGACACGGAAAGCTTCAGTGCGGCGCTCCGCTCGGCCCTGCGCATGGACCCCGACGTCATCATGGTGGGGGAGATGCGGGACCTGGAGACCATCGACTCCTGCATCAAGGCGGCCGAGACGGGGCACCTGGTCTTCTCCACCCTCCACACCCAGAGCGCCGTCTCCACCATCAACCGCCTCATCGGTCACTTTCCCCCCGACGCCCAGGAGGTCCTGCGCCAGCGCCTGGCCGACATCCTGGTGGCCACGGTATCGCTGCGGCTCATCAAGGACAAGAGCGGCGAGAACATCCTGCCGGTGGTGGAGGTCATGCGGGCCACCACCACCATCCAGGCCTGCATCCGCGAGGGGCGCCTGGACGAGATCGAGAAGCACATCGAGAACGGCCGCTCCCTCTACCAGATGCAGACCCTGGACCAGCACCTGCTGGAACTCTGCGAGAAGGACATCATCTCCTTCGACCAGGCAAAGCAGATCACCCGGTCCATGGATCTGGAACGGAAGCTCGCTTTCACCGAGTGAGTCTCAGCGTGATGGGAGAATTCTCACTGGACTGCGGGGCACCGCTTTGCGTACGATGGAGAAATCGGCCACGGGCCGGATATATTTCCAGGGTACGGAAGGACACAGTAAATGAAACAGGCACAGAAGGGCGACCGGGTCAAAATCGACTTTACCGGCACGCTTGAGGATGGAACGGTTTTCGACAGCACCCTCGAAGCTGAATCATGCGACAGCGACGACTGCGGCTGCGAGACCGATGACTGCTGCGATGACGACGATTGCGGCTGCGAGTCGGGCCCCATGGAGCTCACCATCGGCGGCGGTGAGTTCTTCGAGCAGATCGAGGAGGCCCTGATCGGCATGGCCCCCGGCGAGAAGAAGACCGTCACGATCCCCGCCGAGGACGCCTTCGGGGAGTACGACGAGGAGAAGGTCTTTACGGTCCCCAGGAGCGACCTCCCCGAGGACCTGATCCCCGAAGTGGGTCAGGAGCTGGTGCTGGCCAACGACGACGAGGAGGAAATCGGCGTGGCCGTGGTGGAAGTGACCGCGGACAGCGTCACCTTCGACGCCAACCATCCCCTGGCGGGCGAAGACCTCACCTACGAGTTCTCGCTGGTGGAAATCCTCTAGCATCACCCGCGAACACCATCGCACGGAAACAGCAAAGGCGGCCCATGGCCGCCTTTGTCGTTGCGGTGCCTCGCTCCGCTATCCCTGAACCGCCTTCTTGATCTCTTTGCAGACCCCGACCCAGGCCCTGTTCTGCTCCGCCTCGCTCATGGCGTCGAGGGGGTGGTCGGGGGGGATCACCGCCTGGTACCCTTCGATCTCCGTCTCGTCGTAGGAACTGGCGGAAAGGGGAACCCAGAGGATCGTCAGGCCCCGCTCCCGGGCTGCGGCCAGGAGCGGAGGGAGCTCGTTCTCCGCGATGAACTTCGATTCCAGGAAATCGGGACTCACCAGGAGCACGGCAACCGTCGCCTGCTGGAGGGCATCGGCTATCTCTTCCCGCCAGCGCTCCCCCGGCTTGATCTTCGTGTCATCCCAGACCGCGAGGGTTTTCCCCCGGATGTAGGGGGCCAGGTGTGTCTGCAGCTTACCAAGCCAGTCGCTGTCCCGGTGACTGTAGCTGATGAAGACTCCGCCGCCCCGCCCCGTGGAAGCGGGACGGGGAACGGGACCGGGGGGAGACGGGGCGCTCCCCCCCTGGATGAGGGCCTTAACCTGAAAGCACTCATAGAGGTTCCCGGAGGCGTCCCCCGGCTTCTTGAGCTCGAACCGCTCCGGCCCCTCGTACTCGGCCACCTCCTGCCGCACGGCGTTGAAGGTCCTCTTGTCCACCAGGATCCGCTTGCCGTTGCGGGCGTGGTACATGAGGTGAGCCGCCAGAATGACCCCGACGCCGATGGCGGTGAACTCTTTCGCCCGCTCGCTTCCGACAGAGCCAAGAATGACCGTGTCGGTGGCGATCCCGACCCCCACGTCGAGGAAGCCGAGGGGGGCGTTGGTCTGGGCGTCCCAGGCATCCCGCATCCCGCCGAAATTGGCCAGCATCGTGAACGCGCACCGGACCGCATTGATGGCCTGCCCCTCCCCCCGGAAGAAGGCGAGGACGCCGTCGCCCAGGAACTTGTTGACGATTCCCCGGTGGGCGATGACGGCATCGGCGAGCATGGCGAGGAAATCGTTGAGGATCCGCTGGGTATCCTCGGGGCTGCCGAAGATCTGGCAGAGCTGGGTGAAGCCGCGCATGTCGGCGAAGAGGATCGTCACCGTCTCCCGATGGGCGGGGCGGTTCAGCTCCTCCATGACCTCCGCCGCCCCCTGGCCGCCGTCGCGGGCGGCATAGAACCCCATGTGGGCCAGGAGCTCTTCGATGAGCCGGGCGTTGCGGATGGCCACGGCGGCCTGGGATGCGAAATGCTCCAGCAGGACCCGGTCCCGCTCGGTGTAGTCGCCGCTGCGCTTGTTGAGAATCTGGACCACGCCGATGGGCCTGCCGGCAACGGTGAGGGGGACGCAGATCATGGAGGTGGTGGGACGCCGGGTGTCGCTGTCGACCCCCTTGAAATGGCTGGCGTCGTCGGCCAGGGCATGCTCCACCAGGGACCTGCCGGTGCTGAACACCTCTCCCGCCTTGCTCCGCAGGGGAATCCCCTGGGAGGCCGATTCCCCCCACTGGTTCAGGAGGAGGTCGGCGTCCTGGCCCACGGCATGGGCAAAGTAGAGGGTCCCCCGCTTCTCGCTGTAGAGGATGACGCTGGCATCGGGGGAGTCGGTCAGGGAGCTGGCCTTGTCGAGAATGGTCTTGAGGAGGGTCTTGAGGCTCACCTCAGCCGACAGTTCGCGACCGCATTCCACCAGGGTCACCAGCTCTTCTTTTCCCAGCAGCTCGGAACCTGTGCCCATGGAACCTCCCGTTGCCGTAATTCGTTGAACCAGTATACCCGACCGGCACGAAACAGCAATGGGAGCGGCGGGGCATGAATACATCTCCTTAACCACGAGGAAACGCAATGACCGCTACACCGACCGAAATCAAAACGCTCCCCTGGCCGGCCGGCCGTCCTCCCCTGATGCTGGCCCCCATGCAGGGGCTGACCAACCGCGCCCTGCGGGCCCTGTTCATCGGCTGGGTGCGGCCCGACACCGTCTTCACCGAGTTCATGCGGGTGAATCCCGGGGGGGCGCGGCAACCGCTCAGGTCGGGGGACCTGCGGGAGGCGGCCGCCGCCGAAGGTGGCGTCCCCCTGGTGGTGCAGCTCATCGGCCACGACCACGAAGCCCTGGTGGCCGCCGCCGTGGGAGCCCAGGAGGCCGGGGCCGTCCACATCAACCTGAATCTCGGCTGCCCCTACGGCCGGATGACCTCGGGCCTCACCGGCGGGGGGATGCTGCGGCGCCCCGAGGCCCTCGAAAATCTCATTCCGGCCCTGCGCCGAGCCATCACCGGCACCTTTTCCGTCAAGATCCGGGCCGGCTACGACGACCCGCGACAGATCCTCACCCTCCTCCCCCTGTTCGAGTCGGCCGGGGTCGATTTCCTGGTGCTCCACCCCCGGACGGTGGTGCAGGAGTATGGGGGAAGGGCGGACCATGCCGTTACCGCCGAGGTGGTGCGGCAGACCCGGCTGCCGGTCATCGCCAACGGCGACATCCGCACCGCCGCCGACGGGCTGCGGGTCCTGGGGGAAACGGGCGCGGCGGGACTCATGCTGGGGAGGGGGGCCATCGCCGATCCCCTCCTGTTCCAGCGGCTTCGGGGGGAGGCCCCGGCCGAGCCGACGGGGGAGGAACGGGCGGCAATGCTCCAGCGGTATCTGGGGGAGCTGCTGAAAGGATACAGGGAAATCTTCTGCGGCGAGACGCAGGTGCTGGGGAAGCTCAAGGGGGTGCTGGCCGCCATGGACGATCCGCACCTGGCAAAGGGGCTCAAGCAGCTGAAGAAGGCCCGGACGATCCGGGCATTCACCGACGTCCTCAACGGCCTCCAATGAAAAAGGGAGCGGCTCTCCACCCCCTTTGACACAATGTCACATTATACCCGGAAAAAAATTTTTTTACAGTCTGTGCACGGAATTTTTCCGAAGGTATAGTTGAACCAGGTAGCGCTACCGGAAACAGAAGTGCAACAGACTGTCAGCAGAAGGAGGGCCCCGTTATAGAGGTAGCTACTCCCGAAAACAATCTGACGCATCACCTGTCCGGCTGAAGCAGCGAGCCGGAATGACCCTGAAATGGGGAGAACAGAAGCAGAATCAAAGAGAGGCCCGCCGAATCGCTTGGCGGGCCTTTTCACGTTTCATGGAGCTGGGGTCGTTGTGAGCCCCCAGCTCCATTTGTTTATCCCGGATTTTCCATTGGGACACGAGATGCTGCTGTGATGAATTCCGAGCAGATTTTCCCCCGTTTGACAAGCCGATAGCAGGGACTATTGGTGCGGAAAACGGGGGGAAAGATGCCGGAATGCATCCGGCAGGGCTCGTGTAGGCGCTTCGCGCCGCCTAATGGAATATCCGGGTTTATCCCTTCTCCGAATAATCCCGCGCAAAGAGATAGGCCGCGACGGCAACGGCCAGCCCCGCCACCGGAAAGAGGAAGGCGGCATGGTAGGCGGCCGGGGCGGCTCCGGCGGCTCCGCGGCCGAAGGAGCCGACGATCACCCCCATGACCTGCTGGGTCACCGCCGCCCCCATGAGGACGAAGAAGTTGAGGGAGGTGAGGGCCGTCCCCACGATCCGCACCGAAAACATGGAGCGGATGATGGGATAGATCATGACGCCGCTGGAGACGGCCAGGCCGATCACGAAGAACACTGCCGCCAGGAGCGGCCCGGAGAGCGCCTCGGCCCTCCCCAGGAAGCCGGACATGAACAACAGGAGCACGATCTGCCCCGCCAGGAGGGTTTTTTTGTAGGACCGGAAAATCCGGCGGGCGATGGCATCGATCACCGTGCTCCCGGCGATGAACCCCAGGGAGGTGAACATGAGCATCCGGCCGGCGGCGGCCCGGGAGAGCCCCATTACCTCCATCAGGTAGGGGCCGCCCCACAACCCCTGGAGGGCCAGGTAGTTGCCGTACCAGAAGAAGGAGATGAGCCCCAGGAGCCAGAAGTGGGGATTGCCGAAGATCTCCCCCCAGGCGCTCAGCATGCCGGCGGGCTTGACGGCGTCCGGGGCGTCGCCCCCTGCGGCCGCGGGGGGACGGTCCCTCACCATCCCGAAGACCAGCACCGTCACCACCGCCTGGAGGATGCCGATCGCCAGGAACGAAGAGCGCCAGCCGACGGCGGCCACCGCCAGGGCCAGGGGGGCCGTGGCCGAGAGGTTCCCCAGGTTGCCGATGGCCACCATGAAGCCCGAGACCCGGCCGAACTCCTGCCTGGAGAACCAGTGGCTGAAGATGGTGAAGGTGGCCATGAGCACCGAGGCGGTGCCGATGCCGATCAGCACCCGGGCCGCCATGGCCGTGGCGAGGCTGTCCGCCTGGGCGAAGAGGAGGCCCCCCGCCGTGGTCAGCACGCCGCAGCCGCTGATGACCAGCCGGCTCCCCAGCCGGTCGATCATGGGGCCCAGGGGCAGCTGGGCCACGGCATAGACGTAGAAGAGGATTCCCGAGAGGGAGCCCAGCTCCTGGGGGGTGAGGCGCAGCTCCCGGGAGATGTCCCCCGCCACCACCGCCAGGGAGACCCGGTAGAAGTAGACGAGAATATACATGAGCGCCAGCACCGAGAAGATTACCCAGCGCCCGCGGCGGATGCTGCTGTCGCTGCTCATTGGCTCTCCGTCCCGCGGCCATCAGGGCTGCAGGTACTTTTCCCGCAGGGCCACCTTGTTGGTCTTGCCGACGCTGGTCTTGTCGATGGCCTCCACGAGGCGGACCCGGGCCAGGACCACCTGCTTGCTGACGATCCCCTTGTCGGCGTACTCCCGCACATGGTGGAGAAGCTCCTTCTCGGTCACCCGTCCCGCCTCGCCGGCCTTCGGTACCACCAGGGCCAGGGGGCGCTCCCCCCACTTCTCGTCGGGCTGGCCGATGACCGCCACCTCGGCCACGGCCGGGTGGTGGGCGATGATGTCCTCCAGCTCCAGGGAGGAGACCCACTCCCCCGCCACCTTGATGACATCCTTGGTCCGGTCGGTGATCCGCACGTACCCCAGCTCATCCCGGACCGCCACGTCGCCGGTGTGGAGGTACCCCCCCTCCCAGAGCCGCTCCGAGGCCTTGTGGTCCTTCAGGTACCCCTGGGTGAGCCAGGGGGCCCGGACCACGATCTCGCCGCTGCTGACGCCGTCCCGGGGCTGCTCCCGCAGGTCAGGGCCCGCCACCCGCAGATCCACCAGGGGGAGGGGAATGCCGGTCCGGCAGCGGATGGCGGCCTGCTCCTCCGGGGAAAGCTCCAGCATCTCCGGCGTCAGGTGGGAAATGGTGAGGATGGGACAGGTCTCGGACATGCCGTAGCCGGTGAAGACGTCGATGCCGCGCCGCAGCGCCTCCAGGCAGAGGCTCCGGGACATGGCCGCGCCGCCGATGATGATCTTCCATCCCGAAAGGTCAAGCCGATCGGCGTGGGGGTGCTTGAGGAGCATGTGGAGGATGGTGGGGACGCAGTGGGAAAAGGTCACCTTCTCCCGCTCGATGAGCTCCAGGAGGTGCTCCGGCACGTAGCGCCCCGGGTAGACCTGCTTCACCCCCAGCATGGTGGCCACGTAGGGAACCCCCCAGGCGTGGACGTGGAACATGGGGGTGATCGGCATGTAGACATCGGTGCGTTTGAAGCTGCCGTGCCCCGCCGCCGACCCCAGCACGGCCATGACTCCCATGGTGTGGAGGACCAGCTGGCGGTGGCTGAAATAGACCCCCTTGGGCATGCCGGTGGTGCCGGTGGTGTAGAAGGTGGTGGCCCGGGTGTTCTCGTCGAAGTCGGGAAAGGCGAATTCCGGCGCTGCCGCCGCCAGGAGCGCTTCGTACTCCCCGCAGAAGGGGATGGCGGTGTCGGGTGCCTTCGCCTCGTCGGTGAGGAGCACATACCCCTTCACCGCGTCGAGCCGCCCCCGGATCTGCTCCAGGATCGGGAGGAATTCACCGTTCACCAGGAGAAAATCGTCCTCCGCGTGGTCGATGGTGTAGAGGATCTGCTCCGGCGAGAGCCGGACGTTGATGGTGTGGAGCACCGCGCCGATCATCGGCACGGCGAAGAAGAGCTCCAGGTAGCGGTGGCTGTCCCAGTCCATGACCGCCACGGTGTCGCCGGGCTTCACCCCCAGCCCGGTCAGGGCGCCGGCCAGGCGCTGCACCCGCTCCCGCAGGGAACGGTAGCTGCCCCGGTAGAGGTGCCGGTAGACGATCTCCTGGTCGGGGTTGTCCACCACGGGAGAGAAGAGGAGGTTCTTGATCAGCAGGGGATAGTCGTAGGCCGAGGGGGTACGGGGAATCAGAGTATCGGACATTGGGGGCTCCTGGACTGGCGGAACGCCGAAAAGAATGAACAACCTGCCGGGTTATACCATGATTTCGGGGGAGATGAACGGATTTTCAGTGCCGCCCCCCTCCCCTCAGTCATTGCTGGTTCCATCTTTCCCAGGGCACCCTCCCCTTCCTTGACCTGCATCAATGCCGCCGGCGCCCGCCGATGCTACCATCCTCCCCGAACCCCATCCCCTCACCGACGGAAGAATGACCATGACATCGAGCGAGATCATCGTCACGGCCACCATCTGGCTTCTGACTGCCATCGGCGGCTTTTTCGCCCTGCGGGGCGCCCGGCGCCGCAGGCGCAGCTCGGCACTGCCGGACAGGCATCACGAATGACCGTCTGGGGAACGCAATCCCCCGGGCCGCCGCCGACACAAACTTCGCATTGCGTTCCCCCGGACGAGCAGGTAAGCTCGCGGCGAAAGGAGACGCCATGAACCTGCTCTATGCCCTCGACCTCCTCGGAACCGCCGCCTTCGCCGCCTCGGGCGCCTGGGCCGGCATCCGCCGCGACATGGACCTCTTCGGCGTGCTGATGCTGGGGCTGGTCACCGCCACGGGGGGCGGCACCCTCCGCGATCTCTTCCTGGGGGACACCCCCCCCTTCATCTTCAAGGACGAGACCTATCTCTACCTCTCCATCGCCGTCTCCCTGGCGATCTTTCTCTTCCACCGGCGCCTGGAATTCATCCAGCACCCCCTCCTCTACTTCGATGCCGTGGGGCTCGGCACCTTCGTGGTCATCGGCACGGGGAAGGCCCTCGCCTTCGAGATGGGATTCGTGGGGTCGGTGATGATGGGGGTCATGACCGCCACCGCCGGGGGGATGATCCGGGACGTCCTTTCCACCCAGGTCCCCCTGGTGCTGCGCAAGGAGGTATACGCCTCGGCCTGCATCGCCGGCGCCGCCCTCCTCTATCTGCTGGACCGGATCTCCTTCCCCCATGCCTGGTCACTGCCGGCGGCGGCCATGACCGTCATTGCCATACGCCTCCTGGCCATCCGCTACAACTGGTCCCTCCCCCGGGCCGGCGGCGAGCGGTAACGGCTCACCGCGGGGCGAGAAGAGCGAGGACAATCAGAATCGGGAAAAGATTCACGCAGGAAAAGAAGGCCGATTCGGCGCGGAAGACCGCCAGGACAACGAGAATTGCCGGGAAGGCAAGGAACAGGGGGATGGTGCCGCTCCCTGCCATGCCGAAGGCCGGCAGCAGGAGCGCCCCCGCCGCCACTGCCCCCAGCCAGATCCCGAAGACGGGTGAACGGACGCCGGCTGCGGCGCCGGGAGCAAAGAGCGGGATGCCCGCCCGCCGGTAGTCCTCCCCGTGGCGGCGCTGGAGAAGCCAGAAGTGGGGGATCTGCCAGAGATAGAGGAGCCCCGCCAGGAGCACCACCCGGTAATGGTCGGGGCTCCCGCCGGTGACGGACCAGCCGATGACCGGCGGCACCGCCCCGCTGACGGCCCCCGCCAGGAGGGCCAGGGAGGTGCGGCGCTTGAGGGGGGTGTAGACCCCCAGGTACCAGGCCAGGGCAGCGGCTCCGAGAAGGGGGGGAAGAAGCCCCCCCGCCCGGCCGAGCAGCAGGAGGCCGGCGGCGATGCAGATGCCGCCGATGGCAGCCGCAGCCGGAGGAGTGAACTTTCCGCTGGGTAGGGGGCGATGGCGGGTCCGCTCCATGAGCCCGTCCAGATCCCGCTCGAGGACCTGGTTCAGGGCCGACCCCCCCGCCGCAAGGAGCGCCACCCCTCCCCCCGCGGCCCCCAGGAGATGGATGTCGGCTCCCGCCGGGGCGAGGAGGCACCCCCCTGCCGCGGCGATCCCGTTCAGAACCGCGAGACGGGGGCGAAGGAGCCGAAAGCCCCCCCGGATCACCGGAGCTCCTTCAGGAAATCCACAATCTCCTCCATTTCCCTGTCGGAAAGGGCCGGATAGGGGGGCATGACCGGCGGGTACCCCGTGACCAGGTCGGCCCCCGGCTCCCGGATGGCCCGCTTCAGGTAGGTCTCGTCCACGGTGGCGGCCCGCTCGGCGCCGCCGGTCACCACCGTCACGCTCCGGCCCCAGATCCCCTTGAAGGAGGGGCCCACCTTCCGCGTCCCGTCCAGGGAATGGCAGCCGAGGCAGCCGTTCTTCTCCAGCAGTTCCCTCCCCCGCCCCTCTCCCTTCTTTTCCTCCCGCTGCGCGAGCCACGCCTGGAACTCCGCCTCAGGCACCGCCTCCACGGTGGTGATCATGGCCGAGTGGCCGGTGCCGCAGTAGACCGAGCAGAAGATGTCATGGGAGCCCGCCCTGGAGGCCACGAACCAGACATGGTTCTTCATCCCCGGCACCACGTCCCGCTTCACCCGGAAGGCGGGGATATAGAACCCGTGGAGCACGTCCTTGGACACCAGGTCGACCCGCACCGGCTTCCCCACCGGCACGTAGAGGCGGGGGCTCGTCCTGCCGTTCGGGTACTCGAAGCTCCAGGACCACATGCGGGCCACGGCGGTCACTTGCATGGCCCCCGGCGGCACCTGGCGCAGCGACAGATAGCCGGACCAGCCGTAGTAGAACATGGCCAGCACCAGCACCGTCGGCAGGGCCGTCCAGACGATCTCCAGCCAGATGCTGGACGCGGCCTGGGACGTGGGCTCCGGCGCCCGGGAGCGGTGGTAGCGGATGACAAAGGCCACCATGACCGCCGTGATGCCGGCCAGCAGGAGGATGCAGGCCCCCAGGATGAACATGAACACCGGGTCGATGGCTTCGGTTGTGGTGGTCGGAAAGGTGCGCACGGCAGTTCCTCAGCGGTAGAGCACGTCGAAGAAGGTGATCCCGATGAACAGGGCCAGGGTGGCCAGGGCCAGAAAGAGGAGTCCCCGCAGGAGCCATCCCTCGTAGCGCATGTGCATAAAGAAGGCGATCACCAGCCCCCCCTTGAGGGAGGCGATGGCCAGGGCCGCCGCCACCTTGTACCCCCCCAGGTCGAGCCGCGTCACGAAGACCGTGGCGGCGGTCAGAAGAAGCAGAGCGGCCCAGACGGCGACGAGGGTGCCGTAGCCGACGGGGCGGCGAGTGGCGGAATCGGATGTCATGCTCGCCTCCTACAGCATGAGGTAGTAGAGCGGAAAGATGAAGATCCAGACCAGGTCCACCAGGTGCCAGTAGAGGGCCCCGTTCTCCAGCCAGATGTGGTCGCCGGCATGGATCCGCCCCCCCTTCACCCGCAGCGCCACCACCGCCAGGAGGACCCCGCCGATCAGGACATGGAGCCCGTGGAGGCCGGTGGTGAGGTAGTAGAGGCCGAAGAAGACCGACTCTCCCGGCGGTCCGGCCACCAGGGACGGCGAGCCGGGATAGATGCCGTGGCTGAACTTGACGCTCCACTCCGCGTACTTGATGGCCAGGAACCCCCCGGCGCAGAGGACCGCCCCCCCCAGGGCCAGAACGGCGATGCGCCCCTCGCCCCGCTGGACCGCCGTGACCGCCATGGCCGCCAGGAGGCTGCTGGTGAGGAGGATCACCGTGTTGGCGGTCCCCAGGACCAGGTCGAGCCGGTGCCCCGCCGCGGCGAACTCCCCCGGGTAGCGGTGGAGATAGACCGCGTAGAGGATGAAGAGGCCGCCGAAGAGAAGCATCTCCGTGAAGAGGAAGAGCCACATGCCGAGCTTGGCCCCGGCGTAGTCCCGGTGGGGGGCGTGGCTCATGGGGTTCCCTTCCCCCTGAAGTCATAGGGTCCGTGGGTCACCACCGGCTCCTCCGCGAAGTTCTCCGTGGGGGGCGGGGTCGGGACGGTCCACTCCAGGGTCGCGCCCCCCCAGGGGTTCGCCCCGGTCACCGGCTCCCCCTTCCAGAGCCCCCGGAAGAGGTTCACCAGCATCACCGCGAGCCCCAGGGCCAGGATCCAGCTCCCGATCGTCGACGCCAGGTTGAGGCCCGCGAATTCGGGGAGATAGTCGTAGTAGCGCCGGGGCATCCCCCTCATCCCCAGGACCTTCATGGTGAAGTAGAGGATGTTGAACCCCACGAACATGAGGGCCCAGGCGATGACCGCCGGCCGGCGGGCGTACATGCGGCCGTAGAACTTGGGGAGCCAGTAGTGCATGGCCGCGAAGAAGGCGAACCCGGCGCCGCCGAACATGACGTAGTGGAAGTGCCCCACCACGAAGTAGGTGTCGTGCACGTGGACGTCGGTGGCGGCCGCGCCGAGGATGAGCCCCGCCAGCCCCCCGATGGAGAAAAGGAGGATGAAGGAGAGGGCGAAGAGCATGGGGGGGTCCAGGGAGATGGACCCCCGGTAGAGGGTGGAGACCCAGTTGAAGACCTTGATGGCCGACGGGATGGCGACGATGAAGGTGAGGAAGGAGAAGACCAGCACCGCCGTGTCGCTCATGCCGCTGGTGAACATGTGGTGCCCCCAGACCAGGGACCCCGCCGCGGCGATGGCGAGGCTGGAGAAGGCGATCATCTTGTAGCCGAAGATGGGCTTTCGGGCAAAGACCGGGATGATCTCCGACACCACCCCCATGGCCGGCAGGACCATGATGTAGACCGCCGGGTGGGAGTAGATCCAGAAGAGATGCTGGTACATGAGGGGGTCGCCGCCCCGCCCCGGGTCGAAGAGGCCGACCCCCAGGACCCGCTCGGCGATGATCAGGACCAGGGTGATGCCGAGGATCGGCGTCGCCAGGATCTGGACCCAGGCCGTGGCGTAGAGGGACCAGACAAAGAGGGGGAGCCGTCCCCAGCTCATCCCCTCGGCCCGCAGGCGGTGGATGGTGGTCACGAAGTTGATGCCGGTCAGGATGGAGGAGAAGCCGACGATGAAGACCCCGAAGACCGCCAGGGAGACGTTGGTGGCGGTGCGGCCGCTGAAGGGGAGGTAGAAGGTCCAGCCGGTGTCCGGCGGACCGCCGCCGGTGACGAGGGAGAGGAGGATAATCGCCGCGCCGGCGGCGTAGAGCCACCAGGAGAGGAGGTTCAGCCGGGGGAAGGCCACGTCCCTCGCCCCGATCTGGATCGGCATGATCAGGTTGCCGAAGGCGCCGGGGATGCCGGGGATAATGAAGAGAAAGATCATCACCACCCCGTGGACCGTGAAGAGGGCATTGTAGGCCTGGGGACCCATGATGGTCCGCCCCGGCGCCATCAGCTCCAGCCGGAGGACGAGCCCCAGCACGACCCCCCCCAGGAAGAAGCCGAGGACCGACCAGAAGTAGAGGAGGCCGATCCGCTTGTGGTCGGTGGAGAGGAGCCACGCCCCGATCCCTGTCTTCCCCGTGTCGCCCCAGAACCCTCCCAAGGCGGCGGGCCGAGTCCGTTCAGCCTGCTTCATGATCCTCCCCTTGCTCTCTGCCCCTTCCGGCCGGTCAGAACCAGAAAGGCCAGGAAACTCCCCGCCGCCAGGATCACCACGGTGGCGCTCACCCGCAGCAGGTTGAAGACGTAGGTCTTCTGTTTCGGGTCGAAGGTGAAGCAGTACCCCACCACCGTCCGGACGGTCTTCCCCACCGTCCCCTCCTTCGCCTCCAGGAGGGCCAGGGTCACGTCCTTGGGAAGAAAGTCGGTCCCGTGGAGGTAGCGGACGATGGTCCCGTCCCGGGCGATGACGAAGCTCGCCACCGGGTGGATGAAATCCTGCCCCTTGCGCTGGAAACGGTAGCCGGCCGTATCGGTCAGCCGCCGGATGCTGGATGCATCGCCGGTGAGAAAACGCCACCCATCCTCCGGAAAGGGGGCATTGATGGCGGTCAGGTAGATCTTCTTGTAGCGGAACGCCAGCTCCGGGGTTTCCGTCTCGTCGAAGCTGATGGAGAGGACCCGGTACTCCTCGGCCGGTTTCCGTTTTATCTCGGGGATGACGGCGGCCATGCCGTTCTGGAGGAAGTTGCAGACGTTGGTGCAGCGGTAGTAGACCGGGAGGATGATGGTGGGGCCGGTGACCAGCTCCGCCAGGCGGACCGGCCGCCCCCCCTCGTCCCGGAAGGCGATGTCGAGGGGGATTCTGGCGCCGAGGCGTTCGTCCAGCCCCGCGCCGGCCCCGCCGTCCGCCGGCGCCGCTTCGTGGTGCCGGTGCCCGGCGGAGGAGGGATCATCCCCGGCGGCTCCCGGACAGGGAGCGAGCAGCGGCGCCGCGATCCCGATCGCCGCCAGAAACCGTCTCCATCTCCCCGTACTTATTGGTCGCGCCATGGGCACACGCCTCCAACCGCTGATATCGTGCCCTAAACCTTACCGTCCTTCCGTCACCTTCGCAACCATCGCCGAAGGCGTTGGCAGAAAAGAAAACGGCGGCCGGAGGCCGCCGTTGGGGGAAAGCATCGTCACTCCTCAGACCAGGTCGAAATTGTTCTGGTAGGCCATGAGGGTGTTGATCATGAGGGCGGCCACGGTCATCCGCCCCACGCCGCCGGGAACCGGAGTGATCCAGGAGCACTTCTTCTTCACGTTCTCGAAGTCCACGTCCCCCACGATCCTGCCGTCCTCCAGCCGATTGATGCCGACGTCGATGACGACCGCACCATCCTTCACCATATCCTCGGTGACGAAGCCGGGGATCCCCACGGCCACGATGACGATGTCGGCCCGGCGGGTCTCGTCCAGCAGCAGCTCCCTCGGGGTCTCGATGTGGGTCAGGGTCACGGTGGCGTTGCCGATGTCGAAGTCGTTGGAGAGCATGATGGAGATGGGCTTCCCCACGATGTTGGAGCGCCCGATGACCACGCAGTGCTTCCCCCGGACCGGGATTTCGTAGAACTGGAGGAGCTTGCAGATGCCGTAGGCGGTGGCCGGGCGAAACGCCTTCTGTCCGAGGGTCATCCGGCCGAAATTGGCGGGATGGAAGCCGTCGATGTCCTTCTCGGGGGAGATGGCGTTGATGATATGCTGCTGGTTGATGTGACGGGGAAGGGGGAGCTGCACGATGAGGCCGTCGGTGGTCTGGTCGGCATTGATCTCGGCGATCTTCTCCAGGAGTTCCGCCTCCCTGATGGTCTCAGGGAACCGCAGGAGCGTGCTCTCGAATCCGGCGTTCCCGCACGACTTGATCTTGGACTTCACGTAGGATTCGCTGGGGGCGTGCTCCCCCACGAGAATGACCGTCATGTGGGGCTTTCGCAGCCCCGACTCCACATACCCCGCCACCTTCCTGGCGATGTCGGCCACCAGACTCTCAGCGCACTTCTTTCCGTCCAGCAGTTTCATGGCAGCACGTATCCTCTTGATGGTAATGATGTCTTCCCGGTTTTCGTATACAAATCAGGACGTTCACGACTCATATCTATGTAGCACACATTGCGTGATGCCACAACTGGCGACAGGCTCAGGGAAGCTCCAGGGGGGGCTCCGCCAGGGCGGCCACCTGCTCCCGCAGCTCGATGATCTGGTCGTTCCAGTAGCGGGGGGTGTTGAACCAGGGAAAAGTGGCGGGAAAGATGGGGTCTTCCCAGCGGCGGGCGAGCCAGGCGCTGTAGTGGAGGACCCGCAGGGCCCGCAGGGGCTCGATGAGCCGCAGCTCCCGGGGATCGAAGTCGTTGAACTCCGTGTATCCCTCCAGCAGCGCCTCCAGCTGGGCGAGCCTGCGGGGGCGGTCGCCGGAGAGCATCATCCAGAGGTCCTGCACCGCCGGGGCCATGCGGGCATCGTCGAAGTCCACGAAATGGGGGGCGTCGTCCCGCCAGAGGATGTTTCCGGCATGGCAGTCGCCGTGGGTCCGCAGGTACCGGACCTGACCCACTTCGGCAAAGATGGCATCGACGGCCTCCAGGAGCATGGCGGTCACCGCCGTGTAGCTCTCCCGCAGCTCCGGCGGGATGAAGCGGTCGCGGATCAGGGCCGCGCTCCCGTGGCCGAAGCTCCGGCTGTCGAGGACGGGACGATGGACAAAAGGAGCCACGGCGCCGATCCGGTGCATCCTCCCCAGAAACCGCCCCAGGACCAGGAGATTGTCCAGGTTGTCGAACTCCGGCGCCCGCCCCCCCTGGCGGGGATAGAGGGCAAAGCGGAAGCCGCCGTAGTGGAAGAGGCTCTGGCCGTCGGCGTTGCGCCAGGGGGCCACCACGGGGAGCTCGTGGGCCGCCAGCTCGGCGCAGAACGCGTGCTCCTCCTGGATCTGCTCGTCGCTCCAGCGGCCGGGGCGGTAGAACTTGGCCACCAGGGGTTCCCCCTCCTCGATCCCCACCTGGTAGACCCGGTTCTCGTAGCTGTTCAGGGCCAGGGTGCGGCAGTCGCAGACAAACCCCTGGCTCTCCACGGCGTCCATGATGAAGGCGGGGGTCAGGGTGCTGAAGGGATGGGTGCGGTGGGGCATGGGATCGTTACTCCCGCTGACGTTTCGGATAATACTGCACGCCGGACAGGCCGCTGAAATGCTCGTCCTGGGTCCAGAGGAGCGCCTGATGGAGACGGGCCGTGGCAAGAATGATGCTGTCCGCCATGGGGAGCGCCAGCTCCAGGCTCGTTCTTGCCGCAACCATCGCCAGGGACGACGAAAGCTCCACGACTCTCCCCTGCTGCATCAGCGCCGCGGCCTGCAGCGCGGCATCCTCTCCCCGCTGGCGACAGACGACCTTGAACACTTCGTAGATGGTGATGGACGGGACCACGAGCGCCCCCGTGTCCGCGAGGGGAGCCGCAAACTCGCCGGCATTGGGTCCGTCCGCGAAAAATTCAAGCCACCCCGATGAGTCGACGACGTTCATAGGCGGTCCGGCTCCCGCTCCACCGCTGTATCGATCCCCTTCAGAAATCCCCGCATCTCGGCTATCTCCCTCTCCGGGATCAGCTCGATACGGTTGCCGTAGGCCACCACCTGCATCTTCTGACCGGGAACCAGGTGCAGCTTCTCCCGGACTTCCCGCGGGATCACCACCTGGAATTTCGGAGAAATCTTTACGGCCTCCATCTCACCCCTCCCCATCGAATCACTATTTGTACAACGATACCCTTATCGATCCCCGCCGTCAAGACAGCAGGACAATCCCGTTTCACCGTCAGGCAAAAAACGGGGCGTGGTTGGAGGTGAAGAGGGGTGGGTCCCGGCGCAGGATCGCCGCCACGACTGGGTGGCGGGTAAACTCCCGGTCCAGGAAGCGCCGCACCTGTTTCCGCTCCCACCCCCCGGGATGGCGGAAGCCGGTGTAGAGGGAAAGGTCCCCCTCGTAGAACGGGTCGGTCCCGTGGTCGGCGGCCTCCTCCCCGTGGGCGGGCATGTTGAAGAGCGCCAGATTGAGGAAGGTGATGGCCTCCCGGTGGCGGACCACGAACTCCAGGGTCCGCCGGGCATCCTCCTCCGCTTCGGCCGGGGTGCCGAAAAGGAGGTAGCCGTAGACGGCGATTCCCGCCAGCCGCAGGTTCTCCAGCACCCGCGCCGCCGTCCCCAGGTCGATCCCCTTCCGGAGCCGGTCCAGGACCCCCTGATCCCCCGACTCCAGCCCCAGCTTGAGCATGACGCATCCCGAACGCTTCAGGGCCCGGCAAAAGTCCGGGTCGGCCAGGGTGTCGTCGATCCGGGCAAAACCGTACCAGGGGGCGCCGGGAGGATTCTCCGCAAGACCGCGCAGGAGGCGGGGGCTTAGGGCGTTGTCCAGGAGATGAATGAGGGCCGGCCGGTACCGGGCGGAAAGGGCCCGCAACTCGGCCAACGCCTGGGACGCCGGCAGGGGACGGTACGGATTCCCCTCGGCCCGCTCGGGACAGAAGGAGCAGCGGTTCCACCAGCAGCCGCCGGCGGCGCTGTAGGGGAGGACGTGGCCAGGGGAGAGGTAGTCGGCCAGGGGGAGGAGATCGTAGGCCGGAAGCGCCGGCTGTCGTGGTCCGGCCGGGGCGCCGAGGAGGGCCAGGAGGGGTTCTTCCCCCGGCCCGGCGACCAGATGGTCCACGAGGCCGCCGAAGGGGTTCCGCCACCCGGGGCGCCGCAGCCACGAGGTCACGAGCCCGCCGCCGAGCACCACCGTGAGACCCGGATACCGCCGGCGGATGAAGCCGATCATGGCAAAGGCGCTGACCGCCTGGCTCAGGTAGTTGAGGGAAATCCCCACCTCCCGGACGCCGTCCAGGAGTTCGGGAAGACGCCTGCTGAACCAGGGGAAGAAGGGATTGCGCTCCGGTTCCGCCGCGGCCCGAAGGAGGCCGGCGCTGGAGACCGGCGAAAAGTCCGCCTGCTGGTAATCGGCAAGCCCCACCGTTGCCCCGCTCTCTTTTCCGGCCACGGCCAGGAGCCGGTTCAGGTCCCGAACGGCACGAACGTAGCGGTCGGGGGAGCGGCAGGTCTGCGGGTCCCGCAGGGCGGCCAGGTGCCCGGCCCTCCCCTTCGCGGCCCGGCGGGTCCAGGTGTCGGCCTTCGGCTCCGGCTGTTCCATGAGCCAGAGAAGCCCCTCCAGGTTGGCGTCAAGGAGCCGGCACGGAAGGCCGTGGGCCCGGAGGGCTCCCGCGAGGCGGGCGATGCCGGCCGGCGGCTCGCCGGGTTTGGCGACGGGAGGGTGAATGAGGAGCATGGTCAAGGGGGGACGGCGCGGGGACGAAGCCGGCCCGCGCCTAGTCGTCGGACAGGAGCGTCCGGTCGTTCTCGAAGCTCTTGTGGCGGATCTGGTGGAACTTGTCGATGAGCTTCTCCACCGTGAGGGCCTTCTTCTCCTCCCCTTGCGCCTCGAAGATGATCTCCCCCTTGTCCATCATCAGGAGCCGGTTGCCGTACTCGATGGCGTGGCTCATGTTGTGGGTGATCATCATGGCGGTGAGCCGGTACTCCTCGATGAACCTGTTGGTCAGCTCCAGGACGATCTCGGCGTTCTTGGGGTCCAGGGCCGCCGTGTGCTCGTCCAGGAGGATCAGGTCGGGCCGGGAGAGGACCATCATGAGAAGCGTCAGGGCCTGGCGCTGCCCCCCGGAGAAGAGGGCCAGGTTCTCCTTCATCCGGTCCTCAAGCCCCATCCTGAGTTTGACCAGCTCCGACCGGAAGAACTCCCGCATCCGGTGGTTCAGGCTCCGCTTCAGCCACTTGAACCCCTTCCGGTAGGTGATCATCATGTTGTCTTCCAGGGTCATGTTGGAGGCGGTCCCCAGGAGCGGGTTCTGGAAGATCCGGCCGATGTATTTGGCCCGCTTGTACTCCGGGTCCCGGGTGACATCCCTGCCGTTCAGGAGGATGGAGCCCGACGTGGGGGTAATGGTGCCGGCGATGAGGTTGAAGAGGGTGGACTTGCCGGCGCCGTTGCTGCCGATGACGGTGATGAAGTCCCCCTCCCGGACCTTCAGGCTGATATCGGAGATGGCCCGGTTCTCGTTCACCGTCCCCGGGTTGAAGATCATGGACACATTCTTGAGCTCAATCATTTTTCACCACGGCCTTGAGGGCGAATTTCCTCAGTTTCCTGCTCTGGGTCAGCACCAGCAGCACGATGATCAGGATCCCCTTGATGAGGTTCAGGTCGTTGGGGGTCATGTTGATGACATAGCCGTAGTAGCGCCCCACGTACATGACCGCGTAGAAACAGATGGAACCCAGAAGGGCGCAGAGGGTGAGCACCCCGATCCGGTTGCTCTTCATGACGAGAAACTCGCCGATCATGACCGACGCCAGCCCCGAGATGATGATCCCCTGGCCGAGCCCCACGTCGGCAAAGCCCAGGTACTGGGCCGCGAAGGCGCCGGAGAGGGCCACCAGCCCGTTGGAGAGGCCGAGGCCGATGGACTTCAGGGTCTTGGGATTCACCCCCTGGGAGATGACCATCTGCTCGTTGTTCCCCATGGCGCCGATGGTGAGCCCGAGATCGGTGCGGAAGAAGAGATCGAGCAGGAGCTTGATCACGAGGGTCACCACAGCGAAGAAGGCCAGGAGGATGTACTCGTCCGGGATGATCCCCGTAAGTCGCTCCGTGACCCGGGAGAGGATCGTCTCCTGGTTCAGGAGCGGGACGTTGGCCCGGTTTCCCAGCACCCTGATGTTGACGGAGTAGAGCATGGTCATGGTCAGGATGCCGGCCAGGAGGTTCGGCACCTTCAGGTGGTTGTGGATCAGGGAGGTGACCACCCCGGCCAGCACCCCCCCCGCGAAGGCGATGAGAAGCGCCAGCCAGAGGTTCATCCCCATCATGATACCCTGGGCCATGAGGGCCGCCCCCAGGGGGAACGAGCCGTCCACCGTCAGGTCGGGGAAATCGAGGATCCGGAAGGAGATGAACACCCCCAGGACCATGATGCCGTAAATGAGTCCTTCGACGAAAATGCCTTCGATCATGGAAACCTTCTGCAAGGATCTGCCGCAGGGACACGGAGACGCAGAGAAAAGAGAACCCTTTCCCGGTACGGTGCCGCTGCGGCAGTTCAGGGATTATTTTTTGGTCAGCTTACCGTTCTCCACCACCTTGTTGGCGGTCTTCACGATCTCTTTGGGCACGGTGAGCCCCAGCTTCCTGGCCACGTCCAGGTTCACCAGCAGATCCACGTCGGACGCCTTGGTCATGAAGCGGGTCGGGATCTGCTCCGGCTTCTTCCCTTTCAGGATCTCCGCCACCAGCTTCCCCGTGGCGCGCCCCATCTTGTAGTAGTCGAACCCCCAGGCGGCCAGGACCGGATGGCTCTCGGCGGAGCTGGGATCGGCGGAGATGACCGGCACCTTGCTCTTCATGGCCACGTCGGTCAGGGCCCCCATGGCCGACACCACCGTGTTGTCGGTGCTCACGTAGAGGGCATCGACCCGGCGGATGATGGACTGGGTCGCCTGCTTCACCTCGGCGGACTTGGAGACGGTGCTCTCCACGTACTGGATCCCCAGATCCTGGCACGCCTTCTTCACGACCCCGGCCAGCACCACGGCGTTCTCCTCGGAGCTGGTGTAGATGTGGCCGAGCCGCTTGATCTTCCTGATCTTCAGAAGGAGCTCGATCTGCTGCCGCACGGGGGTCATGTCGGAGACGCCGGTGACGTACTTCTCGCCCCTGGCCAGGGATTTCACCAGGCCGGCCTTGACCGGATCGGTGACGGCGGAGAAGACCACCGGCGTTGTCTTCAGGGTGTTCACCAGGGCCTGGGCGGTGGGGGTGGCGATGCCGACGGCCAGGGTCACCTTCTCGGAGCGGAACTTGTTGGCGATGGAGGCGGCGGTATTGGCGTCACCGTTGGCATTCTGCAGGTCATAGCGGGCATCGATCTTCAGGGCGGCAAGCTCATCCTGGACCCCCTTTTCAACGGCATCGAGGGCCGGATGGGACACGATCTTCGCGACCCCGATGAGGGGCTTTGCCGGGGCGCCGGCCCCGAAGGCCGTGGACAGGGTCATAAGGGATGCTGCGACAAGGGACAATGCCAACCTGATTGGTCTCACCGAAAACCTCCTGCGTACTGTCAATTTATTGAGGGATGTGGACTGCGGACAGACCCTGAACAATAGCACCCGGAGAAAGCCGCCGTCAACGGGATACTCGACCGGAATCGACCGATGCCGCCATCAATGTAAACTGGTAAGGCCGCGCAACTCCGCTGGCGGCTTGGAGTGGCCGAAACAGGTAAAGCTGCCTTCCGCCTTCAAAGACAGCCCCTCCAAACGACGAAAGGCGGCCACTGGTGGCCGCCCTGTGCATGTCGCGCCGGACTCCCGGGAGAAAGGTCTACCCCCCCGCCAGCCACTGGGCCAGATTGCGGGCGAGACGGGTGTTGCTGTCGTCCAGGTAGCGGTTCTGGAAGATGGCGTCGTCGCCGAAGATGAGGATGCGGCCGGCGCCGATGCTCCCCTCCGCCACCACCGGGAAGCGGTCCGCGGCATCACGCTCCGACAGCTTCCGGTTTCCGTCCAGATCGACCCAGGCCTCGGGGCTCGTCCAGGCCAGGGGAGTGAGACCGTTCAGGGCCCAGCCGCCGTAGAGGCTGAACTGCTCCATCCCGCTGAAAAGGGGATGGGCTGTCAGGTCCCGCACCCGGAAGGTGATGTCGTTGTCGCCGATGACGTTCCGGCGCTCGTGGAGGACGCTGTTGGAAAAATCGCCCCCCACCCGGTGGATGAGCCCGGCCAAGGGGTGGCCGATGTGGAGCATGAGGGCCACCCTCCCTCCGCGCTCCAGGAAGCGGACCACCGCCTCCACCTCCTCGGGAGCCAGGGGGGCGAAGGGACCGGAGATCACCAGGGCCGCCGCCCCATCGAGCGACGCGTCGGTGAGCCGCTCCCGGCCGGTGGTCACCCGGAGCCCCTCCTCCCCGAGGATGGCCGCAAGGCGGGAGAGGTGCAGCTCCCCCTCCTGCTCCACCACGAAACGCTGGCCGTGTCCCTGGTCTATCAGCACCAGCGGCCCGGCACCCCGGGAAACGGCGGCGACGGCAAAGAGCATGCAGACTGCGGCGCCGAACGATACAACGGCTCTTTTGACGGACCTTAACATGGGATACCCCCTCCAAAAAAGACTTTATAGGTCTTTTTTATACCATTCACAATCTTCGCCTGGCAAGTCATTTTTCAAGGGGAACCATCATCGCTCCATGCCCCTGGGTGGAACCGTCCCCGGGGATTTTCGCGGCAGCACCACGATCGTCGGCTTGCACAGGAGGGAAATCCGAGGCATAGTTTCCGAAAATTCAGCACAGCGGCAGGGGGGAGGAAACATGAGCAGAACGGTATTCATCACCGGGGCTTCGGCGGGATTCGGAGCGGCGTGTGCGCGGCGCTTCGCGGCCCGGGGGGACCGGCTGGTGCTGGCGGCGCGGCGGGAGGAGCCGCTGCTGGCCCTGCGGGATGAACTGGCCGGCCAGACGGCGGTGCATCCCATAATCCTCGACGTGCGGCGGCGGAAAGGGGTTCAGGAGGCGGTGGAGGGACTGCCGGCCGGATTCCGGGAGGTGGACATCCTCGTCAACAACGCGGGCCTTGCCCTGGGGCTGGAGCCGGCCCACGAGACGAGCCTCGACGACTGGGACGCCATGGTCGACACCAACATCAAGGGGCTCATGTACTGCACCCGCTTCATCCTGCCGGGGATGGTGGCCCGCAACCGGGGGCACATCGTCAACATCGGCTCCACCGCCGGCTCCTGGCCCTATCCCGGCGGCAATGTCTACGGGGGGACCAAGGCCTTCGTGGAGCAGTTTTCCCGCAATCTGCGGGCCGACCTCCTGGGAAAGGAGGTTAGGGTCACCTGCCTGGCGCCGGGGATGGCCGAGACCGAATTCTCCATGGTCCGCTTCAGGGGGGATGCGGCCAAGGCCGCCCAGGTCTACGCCGGAACCCAGCCCCTGACGGCCGAGGACATTGCCGGCATCGTCGCCTGGGTGACGGAGCTCCCTCCCCACGTGAACGTGAACACCATGGAGGTGATGTCTGTCAACCAGTCATGGGGGCACCTGGCGGTCCACCGGGGGGGACAGGACAAAGAGTAATCACGGCGGCAGCGCGCAGCCGGCGGCACGATGATGCCCATACCCCAAGCTTACGGGAGGTTTTCATGGCCCCCTTCAGAGTCTTTCGGCTTCTGCTCCCCCTCTTCCTCCTGCTCACAGCCGCCGCCGGCTGCGGCGCCGCCCGCCCCCTGCCGGCCGCGATAACACTCCCTCCCGGCTTCAGCATCGCCGTCTATGCGGACAAGGTCCCCGGCGCCCGCTCCATGGCCCTCGGCGCCAGGGGAACCCTTTTCGTGGGAAGCCGCGGCGAGGGGAAGGTCTATGCCGTGCTGGACCGCAACGGCGACCGCGTGGCCGACGAGGTCATCACCATCGCCCGGGGGCTGAAGATGCCCAACGGCGTGGCCTTCCGCAACGGCTCCCTCTATGTGGCCGAGGTGAACCGGGTGCTTCGGTACGACAACATCGAGGCGCGCCTGAAAAATCCCCCGCAGCCGGCCGTCGTCAACGACACCTTCCCGGACAAGACCCACCACGGCTGGAAGTTCATCCGCTTCGGCCCCGACGGGAAGCTCTACATACCGGTGGGGGCCCCCTGCAACGTCTGCGAGGAAAAGGACCCCCGCTTTGCCGCCATCATGCGGATGAACCCGGACGGCACGGGCCTGGAGGTCTTCGCCAGCGGCGTGCGCAACACCGTGGGCTTCGACTGGCATCCCCGGACCGGCGAGCTCTGGTTCACCGACAACGGCCGGGACTGGCTGGGGGATGACGCTCCGCCCGACGAGCTCAACCGGGCCCCCCGGGCCGGGCTCCACTTCGGCTTTCCCTACTGGCACGGGCGGGGCATCCCCGACCCCGAGTTCGGGAGGAAGCGCCGGCAGGACCAGACCGTGCCGCCGGCAATGGAGCTGGGCCCCCACGTGGCGGCCCTGGGCATGCATTTCTACACCGGCTCCATGTTCCCGGAGAGCTATCGCAACCAGATCTTCATCGCCGAGCACGGCTCCTGGAACCGGAGCGAACGGATCGGCTACCGCATCACCCTGGTGCGCCTGGAGGGAAACCGGGCCGTATCCTACGAGCCCTTTGCCGAGGGATGGCTCGACAACGACAAGGTCTGGGGACGGCCCGTGGATCTGCAGATCCTGCCCGACGGGAGCATGCTCGTCTCCGACGACAAGGCCGGCGCCATCTACCGGATCAGCTACCGGCGCAACTAGCCGCTACTTCTTCAGGACCCGTTCCGCCTCGATCTGCCGGAAGATGTCGTGGAGCGACTCCGCATAGATCTCCTCCCGCTTCCCCTCCAGGGGGTGGAAGGGGTAGGCGAAGATCAGCACCGCCTGGGTCCAGTTCTTGAGGGTCGCCTTGCGCTGGTAGGAACGGATCGCCTTGCCGCTCTTGTCGGAGAGGTTGGCGGTGATGGTGTAGTCCCAGGTGTAGGGCATCGGAATCAGGGTCAGGGAGAGGAGACTGATGGTGCCGCTCAGGCACTGCTCCGCGAAGGACGACTCCTCGAAGAAATCGATGTCGAGGGTGTAGTCGTGGGTTCGGCGGAACGTGTCGAGCTCCTCCCGGCGCTTGGGATTGTTGACGTCGGCGGGGGACTCGGTGAAGGTGACGTAGGGGGAAACATTGCTGATCTCGCCAAGGGCGTTGCGGAACAGGTTGTCGAAGTCCTTGACCCCATGGGCCTTCAGCTTCGGGATGGAGTCGAACCCGTGCTGCTGCTCCAGGTGCCGGAAGAGGAAGAAGACTCTGACCTTCTCCGCCCCCGCATTCCGTTCGGCGGGACGATCGAATTTTCCCGTCACCGGCGAACGGGAGGCCGCGCAGCCGGCCAGCATCCCCGCCAGGAGCATTGCAATCAGGGCCGTCAGCCCCTTGAGCCACCTTGTCGACATGGTCGTGGATTGAGCGCTTTGCATAGGGGCACCTCCCGGTTGTCTGTTGGAAGAGGGAACGTTACTGAGAAGTATAATGCGAAACCGCCTTCAGGCAACAAACTGCACCACGGCACCACCGGAACACCGGCATCCACAACGCAAAGAGGCGACCAATCGGCCGCCTCTTGCTCTCTCCGCATCTCCCGGGATTGCCCCCGGATGCTAGGGTTTCTTTTTGGCCACCCGGGGCGCCCGGGAAGGCTTCGCCTCCACGGGAGCTTCAACGGGGGGCGAATAGGTGCCCGCGGCGGCCGGCTCCAGGGTGCCGTAGTGTGATGCGGCAATCTTGCGGCTCTTGCCGTCGCTGAACTGGATCATCGCCAAGGTGGGTGTTACCTCCAGAACCTTGCCGGAACCCCAGCCCAACCCGCCCGTGTGACTTACAATGGTACCGACTTTAATAATCATTGTGTCCTACCGCTTTCTTTTTATTGAGGCAAATGAGTTGTAATTCTGTACTCAAAAACCTGCCAGGAAAGACACCAACACGTAACAACTCCGATTTAATCGCTTGAAGCAACTTCATTGTACAGCAAGACCCAAGATTAGCAAGAAATATCCTCGTTATTTCACCGAATCGGCAATGACATCACCCATGACAAAACGGTCAACACAACAGAGCATCAGCCCGTTCCAACATTATGGCACATCGCTAATGAAATACTTTACCGCCTCTGTCACGTCAGTCGGGTCCCACAGAAATAATGCAATCCTGAATATAATAGATTGACTTTGCCGGAACAAAGCTGTTACTGTCCTAAAAGGATTCGGCATGATGCCGGACAAAAACAACAGGAAGCATCAGGAGAAAGTACGCACATGGTAAACGGAACAGTAAAGTGGTTCAACGACAGCAAGGGTTTTGGTTTTCTCGAGCAGGAAAATGGTGAAGATGTGTTCTGTCATTTCTCCGCCATCGCCGGTGACGGATTCAAATCCCTTACTGAGGGCGATAGGGTAACGTTTGAAGTGACCAAGGGACCGAAAGGTCTCCAGGCCGCAAACGTAACCAGAATTTAGCAACCGTCTCCAGCAGACCTCAAAAGCCCCGGGATACCCCCGGGGCTTTTTTGTTCCGGCAGTTCACGGTGCCCTCGTCAAGAAACCGCGGCACCATGTCCTTCACGACCGACCCGGTCCAAATCCCGTTCGCGCAGGAGTGACCCGATGGCAAAACCCAATTTCCAGTTTCAGAAGCGGCAGAAGGAATTGGAGCGGAAGAAAAAGAGCGAGGAAAAGCTCCAGCGCAAGCTGGCCAAGAAAGACTCTTTCCCGAGGAGACTCCTGAAACAATCCTCCCCGGAGGAAGAGACCGAATAACTCCGGGCGGCCGACCGATTTGCCGCCTTTTTGTTATCGTTCATCGTGCAATTCTGCCCGGCGCCGTCCCTCCAAAGTCGCTCGGCGAAATGGCGCACCATGGTTCGTCATTTGACAATTATTGTCACAAAACCAATGCCTTCTCGCAGCACTCCTCGCTCAACCAATAAGTCCGGGAGAACTTCAGGCTCATTGGCCAAAGCGACGGAATCGCCATTCCGAGCCGTTTAGAATGCCCCGGGAAACCCCTAGCCCAATGGTCAACAATCAATGAAATTGATCTTTGGCATTCCACTTGCTAAACTCCAGCCAGCAGAACAAAAAATTTAATACCGATACACGACAAGACTAAACCACCCGAGAGGGTGGGGCGGAAAGCCTAGGGTCTCACAGAGACAGCCGGGATGCCGAAATATCCAATGGATAACGGCCCCGGCTTTTTTTGTGCAGACGCCGCCGGAGCCGTTACCAGAAAAGGGGGAAACGTCCAGAACTACTTACGGATGGAGATCCAGGCATACACAATGGGACAGAATGTCCCGAGGCAACAACGAAAGGAGTCATCATGAAGTTTAGCAATAGGGCACCAATGTTTTTGTTTTTCGCAGCAGTACTGGCAGTATTTCATGTTGTGGGCACCGAGGCGCAGGCACAATCATCATTCTTTACCGGCAGGGGCTGCGTCACTTGCCACAGTGCCCCGGCAGTCGCTTCATGCAACGGGTGTCATTACCACGGCAACAGGTCCTTGAAGGCCGCCACCAACAAAACGTCGTATACACCCGGCGAAGCGGTGACGGTGACCCTGACCAGCGGCAGCACCAGAAGCGGCTGGATCAAGGCCATCCTCTACGACCAGAGCAATACTCAAATTGCCGTATCGAACGGCAGTGCCAGCGGCATGGGCGGCTCGACCACGTTCCCGGCGACGCTGACCGCACCGGCGCCGACAACGCCGGGCACCTATACCTGGAAGATGGCCTACTTCGGCAACAGTGCAAATAACGGGAGCGCACACGGCGAGGTGGCAGTCAGCACCAACTCCTTCACCGTTGCCTCGGCGGCCGACACCACCGCTCCCGTGGTGGGCGCCTTCACCCTCCCCGCAACCGCCACCGCCCTGACCGTGCCGGTCGGCTCCCTCACCGCCACTGACAACGTCGGGGTCACGGGCTACCTGATCACCAAGAGCGCCACCGCCCCGGCGGCATCCGCGCCCGACTGGACGACAGCCGCGCCCGCCAGCGTCACCGCCGTTGCCGGCAGCAACACCTTCTACGCATGGGCCAAGGACGCCGCAGGCAACGTCT
>Ga0209172_10000271_pt1 | contig 149992 bp, 130 predicted proteins | sample LarsenN4metaG_FD_184113 | JGI IMG/M metagenome (GOLD analysis project Ga0209172, IMG submission 184113) | Hot spring sediment bacterial and archeal communities from British Columbia, Canada, to study Microbial Dark Matter (Phase II) - Larsen... ...
CAATTCGCCACTAGGAATCGTCAATTCCCCAAAATCTAAATCAGGAGTTTCTGCAACTTCCGTGGTTAATAAATCCTCACCGATGTCAAGACTGAGATTTTCACTAAAGTCTTGAATTGTCGTCTCTGCCAATTCGCCACTAGGAATCGTCAATTCCCCAAAATCTAAATCAGGAGTTTCTGCAACTTCCTTATTTGAAATGGGATCACTAATGAATTGAGTATCATCAATGACAACATCTGTCAATTCACTAATGGGAATTACCCATGCTTCTAGGTTAGTTGTTGGTAATTCATTTGTTATCGCTAGCAAATTAGCAGCTAAATCTGATTCGCTATCTTCATCAATATCTGAAAGTTCAATATTCGTATCTAAGTCGATAGCAATATTCGTTATAGCTTGTAAATCCTGCTCCTGCTGTGAATTCAAATTACTCGTTGTAGCGAATAGAGAATTATCTGTATGATCTATATTTTTCGGTAATGGAGTAGTATCATCGTGATTTTCACTAGACACATCAACTTCAAAATCTGCAAATGATAGTTGATTATCTATAGAGGATATTTCTGTAAGCTGATTAGTAAACTCAGGTACAAAATCTAAAGTTTCTGGTACTTGTGAAAAACTTTGTGTTTCTGTCGGAGAAACCTCATTGGTGATATTAGAAACGATGGATGTATTGCTTGTTAAATCTGCGGAAAAATTATTATTTTCTGAGTCTAATATTAAATCTAAATCTTCTTCTGATTGGAAAAAAGTAGCATTCAAATCATCCAAATCAAAATTTTCTAACCTAGAGTTTATAGAACTTCCACTGTCACGCAGAATTTCACCAGTCGCAGCAGCAAATAAGCTCTCCTCTAACTCTTTGGCTATCTCATTCTCTACCACAGAAGAAAATAGTTGATCTGTTTCGTCTGGAATTTCTTGTTGATATAAGCTATCTACATCTTGCTCAGGTGCAATAAATTCTAGTACTGTTAACGGCTGTTCATCAAATAAATTATTAACTGTCTCTAATCCGTTTGTAGATACTTGGCTATCGCTGTCTAAGCCTACAAATAAATTATCTAAATTCAAATTCTCTGCTGATATATTTTGCGGGTCTTGGAGATAATTCTCAATGTTAACTTCTTCAAGAATATTTGCATTTAATTCTTGTTCTATAAAGAATTCATCCAAACTATTTGATAATTTTTCTGTTTCGCTAAAACTAGCAGAAAATTCGTTATCTCTGTGTTCAGATTCACTAGCATTTAAGCTACTTGCATCAGTTGTTATACTTAGTAGATCTGCTATTGTATCAGGATGATCTTGAATCTCAGACTTAAGTAATTCATCAGATAATATTTGATTGGAATTCTTGATTTCTTCTGGTGATTTTTCTATTAATGGTTTTTCTTGATCTGGCAGATGATCACCGAATAATAATCCGAAGTCTTCGCTTCTATTTGTAACAGATTGAGATTCATGATTATCTCCATCTAGCGATAGGAAATCAGCTAGATCGCTATCATATTCCTGAATAATCGTTTCACTGATATCTACTCCTAATTCACTGGAGTCTGCAATTTCTACAACTTCCTCTTGCTGCCAACTTTCATCTAGTTCTGGTGTTTCGCCTTCAAATAAATCAGCCAGGGTATTTAACTCTGCTAACCCTACTTCTGGCCCATTGGTTTCTATTTTGGCAGCATGAGCAAATGGTGTAGCTTCGCTTTCCCAAAAAATATTGGCAGCGATATCACGTTCATCTTTAGCGTTTTCTGTAGAGACTTGATCCTCTCTTTGGGACTCAAGTTGTTCAGAAACTTCAGTGAGATTCGTTACACTATCTGTTGGCAATTCAATATGAATATTACTGTTGGAATTCTCAGCCACAACTGAGGATACTTCAGGAATTATTTGTGTAGATTCACTCGTTGTTGGTGTAATGAATGATTGTGTGACAGTAGATGGAACATCCCCAAGCAACTCTTGAGCTACTTCCATCAAAGCAGTTTCTGGAAAATCCCACAGTGCTTCTAGTTGTTGGCTAATTGTAATCTCTGTTTCTCTACCACGCAGCACTAGCTCTTGTGCTTGTTTAATTTCTGTGATGACAATTTTAGCTAAGGTGAGATAGCTATTTTCTGAATTGCCAATAGCAGTGGCTGCGGCTTTAGACAAATTACACCAATTAGGTAAATTCCAAGTTTGGCCTAGTTGAACTAACTGGTTACAGCATTGCTGAAGATTTCGACGAGATTCTGATGTTGCAGCTTGTTTAAACAGTTGCAACATTTCCCTCAATATTTGTAGTACTTGGGCTTGAAATTCACCCCAATGATCATTTGCTATGGTTGTGGCTGATTGAGGTGCTGTTTCGGGTGTAGCGGTGTGATCTGGAAGATCTGGTACATCCTGACGGAAAAATATTTCTGTGAGTGTACCTACACTATCTGCGGCGGTTGGTTGGCTGACAGTTGATGTCTCTGCCGTACTAGTATCAGCGTGCTGCACTAACAGTTCTAGATGCTGATTCAGCCATTGGAAGACTGGTTCTGTCTCTGACATCAAAGTATTAGCAGTTTCTTCTGACAAGCCAAAGGGGCCGCTTAACTGTTCCAGAAGTGCCTTGAGAGTGTCAGATACGCCAAGGAATAATGACTCTAGTTTTTGATCAACCTGAATCGGATTTTCTTTGAGAACTTTAAAACAATCTTCTAGACGGTGGGCTGTGTGCTGAATGCTAGTTAAACCAAGCATTGCTGCACCACCTTTAATGGAGTGAGCAGCCCGGAAAACTTCGTTAATCAATTCCGGGTCATTCAAGGTACTTTGAAGATTGAGTAGCCCCTGTTCAATGGTGTTGAGGTGGTCTCTGGCTTCTTCAATAAAGTAGCCTAAAATTCGCTGTTGTTGTTCAGGCAGCATAGTTTTTTAGTCAATAGTCAATAGTCGTTAGTCATTAGTCATTAGTCGTTAGTTACCGATTGTCAGTTATCAGTCATCAGTCAATAGCCAATTATGTAAACTTTGAACTTTTGACTTTGGACTTTGAACTATTGACTAATTACTTTGTTTGCATAGTGTCCACGCGGAAACGTTCTACGGAAGCAATCAAGTCGCGGGATACACCAACTAAGTTTTGCAGTGCGCCGGAAACTCTTTGTGCTTCTTGGGATGTTTCTTGAGCGGTGAGTTCTACAGATTGCATTACCTGAGCAACAGCGCGGGAGGTTTCCGTCTGTTCTACGGTATCGCTGGTAATTGAGCGCACTAGGCCATCGATGCGATTTGCCACTTGAATGATATTTTCAAGCGATCGCTTGGCTTCTTCTGCCAGTTTTGTGCCTTTAATTACCTGTTGTGTACCTTCTTCCATTGCGGTCATTACTGAGCCTGTTTCGCTTTGGATTTGCATCACGATTTGCTCGATTTCTTTTAATGACTTAGCTGATTTATCCGCTAATTGTCGGACTTCATCTGCCACAATTGCAAACCCGCGCCCAGCTTCTCCCGCCCGCGCTGCCTCAATACTGGCATTGAGTGCTAGTAAGTTGGTGCGGGAGGCAATCTGAGAAATTAACGCCACAATCTTAGAAATTTCTTGGGAAGATTCCGCTAGTCGTTTCACCTTACGGGTAGTTTCAGCTACAGTTTCCCGAATTTCCAAAATCCCCGCCACGGTGTTTTCTACAGCTTCTCCACCTTTGAGAGCGATCGCACTTGCATCACGAGCTACGGCTTCGGCTTGCCGTGCTGCTTCTGCCACCCGTTGAATTGAGTCAGTCATCACCTGTACGGAATTTAGGGTGACTGCTAATTCTTCGGCTTGTCGTAAGGCATCGCTAGATAAAGCAGTAGCAAAGGTTTCAGAGTTGGTCGCACCTTTGGTCACTTCTTTGGCGGCGACTGTTACCTGTTGGACGATGTCCCGCAGGTTTTGAATTGTCAGGTTAAAGGCATCGGCAACTGCTCCCAATACATCGGCTGTCACTTCCGCTTGTACTGTTAAATCACCTCTGGCTGCGCCTTCTACGTCGTCTAAGAGACGAATTACTTGGCGTTGTAGGTTTTCTTTGGCTTCTTCTTGTTCATCAGCTTTGCGTTGCGCTTCAAAGGTGGTAGTTAAAATTACCCGTGCCATCTCATTAAAACCAGCTGCTAATTGCCCTAGTTCATCTTCGGAATACACTGTAGCTTGCACATTCAGATTACCTTGGCGCACAGCATCAAATTGGGCTTGCAAATCTTTGGTAGTCCGACGCATTTGTTTGAGGGTGAGATTACCCATAAAAGCAGCTGTGGCAAAACCTGTGATCCCAGCAGCTAGCGACATTGCCCAACCAGTATTCCGTACTGTTTCCCGTTGTTGGGGAGGGGAAAAACTAGTAGAAGCAAAGCTGACTGTTGCTACTACCAAAGCGGAGAACACACCCACCGCACCACCTACTAGCCAAGGTTTGGCATCTAGGGTAGCGTTTTCTAAGGGTGCTAACCAACCTTGCTCAATGTTGACTTGGGGTTCTACTTTAGCAACATCCGTTTGGCTAAAGATTGGTACTGATTCTTGCGAACCAGTAATGCTAAAGAGTTCTTCATCGCGATCGCTACTAGCATTACTTACAGGCTCTACTTTATTTTGAGGAATGCTACCAATTTCCGTAGAACTGGAAAGCATGACATCACTAAAGCTAGAATCCGCATCTGCCAAATCAAATCCAGGAATATTTCCTAAATCATCGAATTCATCAAAGTCGTCTAAAAATTCTATATTACTTTTAGAATTGCCTTTACTGAGGATACTGCTAGTATCTTCATCCTCCGTCATACTTTCTGAACCAAAAGCTGATTCAAAGGCTTCAAAGTCAAAACTTTCATCAACATCAAAAGTTTGAACTTCTTGTTTGATAACCTCTGGATATGGCTGTTCTCTTTGAGAAAAATTGCCATTCATCTCTGGCGAAGCTTTTAATAATTCTTCTTGATCTGCTATGGTTTGTAACCAGTTACTAGGTTCAGATGGAGAAATATCATTTTTATCAGTACTGAGGGAATTATCTGTTGATATTGGGTTATCGTTGATGTCTTCTTTACCCAAGGATAAATCCTCATTTAATTGGCTCTGACTGCTGACTTGTACATCTGAATTAATTGGTTTTTCTTCCTCTAATTTTGTCAAGAATTCAGACGCTTTATAGTGTCCGTTGAGATTTGTCGGCGTGTCAAATTGTCCAAATGGTGAATCGACATTATTCAGGTCATCACTGGGAGAATCTGTACCGCTTTCTAAAAAATTAGAATCAATCTCTAACTGCTCAAAACTCTCCGTTGAGGAATCTTCTTGCCAGAAAACAGGTAAATCCAATTCGCCCATATCCTCTTGACTGGAGGAATCTAATTTTTGCTCACTTTGTTGTTCGTTCACCGCAAAAGGATCATCACTCACAGGCAGTGTAGATACTGATGTCGATGGTGATACCAAAGTATCTGTGGGAATTTCAAAAGGATTTTCTAGGGCAATTTCTGCTGTATCGATGGCTTGGTTAGTTTCCAAGGCATTTAAATCAAAGCTACTAATATCAAAGTTATCTATTGCTCCTAAATCTTCTAATTCTGTTGATTCAGATTCTAGGAAATTAGATGTAGTGGTCAGATTGATTGCTTCTTGATGTTCGACTGGATCTGTAATTAGTTGTTGATATTGGCTAATATTTTCTAAACTCTTGTGAGCTACCCCAATGAGTTCAAAGTCATCCGTCAATTCCAAAACTTTTTGATATTCTACTTCTGCTATATCGTATTGTTGCAAAACATAGTAGATGTGACCCCGCAATAAATGGCAGTTTGGGTCATCTGGGACATTCTGCACCACTTGATCGACTAAAGTCGCTGCAACTTCATAGTCCTGTTGCGCGTAAGCTGTATAAGCCTGTTGATATGTTTCGAGGTAATCTTCTATACTTGCTGCCATTTCCTCCCTCCCAATTTCATCCTGCCCACCGCGCACTCCGCAAAATTGCCATTTGATCTAGTAGTCTTAGACACTGATTATTTTTAGAATCTAATAACCACTCTCCACGCAAAAAGGGAGTCATGGTATCCGGTATGTTGGTAGGTGGCATCAGATTTTGAACATCTAGCCAATCCATACCACCAATTGCTTCTACTGCTAAACCGACGATTGTGTCTTGTTCTTGCACAGCAATTACCGAAATCTCTGCTTTGTCCGTGTTCAACGGAGTTGCTTCCCCTAAAAATTGACCCAAATCGGCTACCCAAATTACTCGACCTCGTAGATTTAGAGTACCCAAAAGTAAAGGAGAAGCATTAGGAATCGGAGTGATTCTGTCAGGACTCATTTCCATTACTTCTCGAATACCAGTTGCGGGTAGTGCAAACTCCTGATGCGAAGGAATGTAAAACCGCAAATGTAACTCACCTTCAGGACTTTCTACTTGTAATTCAGGACGAAAGTGATCTTGACCATTACCATTTAAAAAGTCCGGTTTGCTAACCATGTTGTGTTCATCCTTATCCTCGCAGCAGTTGTTTGACTGTTCCCACCAACTCAGTTGGTTGAAACGGTTTAGCTATGTAGGCATCCGCCCCTTGTTTCATGCCCCAGTAGCGATCAAATTCTTCACCTTTAGAAGAACACATAACCACGGGAACGTTTTGGGTTTTGGGGTCGGACTTTAATCGACGACAAACTTCGTAACCATTCATGCGGGGCATGACAATATCTAAAACCACCAGATCAGGAGGTTCAGTTTGAATGGCCTCCAATGCTTCTAGTCCGTCAGTGGCATGGGTAACTGTTAAACCACTGGCTTTTAGGAGGTCTGTGATCATCTCCCTCTGGGCAAGACTGTCTTCCACAATCAGAACTGTACTCATAAATGGCTATCTACCTCCCGGTGTAGACGTTCCTCTTTGGAACATTCCCTGCTCTCCCTGCAAATAGTTACTGTATAAATTAAATCTAAGATTTCACTAAGTCGAGTGGATAATAACTTTAGTCTGAGAGTTGTTTGATTCTGTGATAACATTTTTTACCCCATCTTCTATGGGATCAACAAGTGCTGTATTGAGTTTATTTCGTCACACCAGATCAAATATTGAGATATTTTTTGATCAAAATTAGTAATTCCGCATGATTAAAGGGTTTTGTTAACAAATCTGTGGCCCCGACCATCTTTGCCCTAACTCGATCTATAAATTTATCTTTACTAGTCAGCATAATCATCGGTATATACCGAAATGCTTGTGATTGTCGCAGCATGGCACACATCTCATAACCACTTAATTCTGGCATGGTATTGTCACATAAGATGAGGTGTGGTTGGAGTTGAAAAATTAGACTAAGTGCGTCTAGAGGATTGCTGAGAGCAATTACTTCGTAACCTTGTGGACGCAAAATCGACTCTACTGTCTCACCAATAGTTTGGCTTTGGTCAATACATAATATCTTCATCTTTTGTTGATCCTTGACTTGCGCCTGAGAATTAGTGCTTTCTGGATATGTTAGTTTCAGCCAACCCTGTTGTATGTATGGATATATTGTCTTGGCTACCGTCAAAATATCGCGATCAAGATAACGACTAAGTTGACGTAGGGAGGTTTGACCATCTGCCCATTGTTTGAGTTTATTGACTGTAGTTACTGGTAATGAGGAATGCAGATGAACTGTTTGAGCTAGTATTGGTAATTGTTCTGGCGATTGAATATATGGGTATAGTTGCTTCCACTCTTGTAATTGTTGGGTAATTTTAGCCATTAAAGGTGCAATCTCCCAGCTAGTTAGCTGTGGTACTAAGGCTGTGTCTTGCTGAAAAATAAAACTACCTCGGTGTAAACTTAGCAGGTCAAATAGGGTCTCAGATAGCAAACGATAAATAATAACGTGTGCTTTTTTGGGGTTGATGATATTCTCCTCTAGAAGCATCCAAATGTAGTCATATTCTGAAGCATCTTCTGCACTTAAATAGTCTATGTGTTCATCAGGAGATGATTCCCCACGATACTGACGTAAGTAATCATTAATTCGTGACAAATTATTATGCCCTGCTTGGGAATAAATAATTTGTCCATTGTGGAAAAATATCAACCAATTTTTGTATTCACCTGCTGGAGATACTTTACTCTGCTCGTGAAATTCATAACTTTCTATGAACAGTTGCCCAGTTCGCTGTCCTAGTTCAATTAATTGCAGGATGCTGCGAATATCAATTTCCTGTAAATTTCCCTGCATTGAATTCTAAGTAGCTCCTTTTGATGCAATTAATATTAGCCGATAAATATAAGGTTGTTTCTTTTGCTTTGTTGTACTAGTTTTGATCAGAGAATTCCTTCAGCTATAAACCGTAAATTTTCTTAATACTCTTTGACAAAGCTAGTGATAACACGGAAGTCATCATAACTGTCCTCAGTACAGAATATAAAGGCAAGATCAAATCGCTGCTATGAATAGCAAGGCGCAAAATTTAGCGTCTATAAATATATTTGTGTGTTTTGTTTTCCTCAATTTAGGGTAAATAAGACAAGTTAGCAGAATAATCTAAAGTATATTTTCAAACAAATACATCAAGTACCAAGAGGACTAGCGGTGTGCTGTATTTAGCAGAAGTACAAAAGCAGAAAGGCGGCTTACTGAGTGGTAGTTCCAAAACCGAACTGAAACTGCTAGCTTGTCAGCGAACCGACCAGAATTGGAGTCCTGTGTCGGAGGAAATCATACCTGCTGAGGAAGCTAGCAAATTGAATGATGGCGCGCTGGTGCTAGTAGAAGTAAATCCCAATCGTCAAGTACAGAGAATTCAAGAAGCTGGTAGGCCACTGGTTAATATTTTGCAAAATTTTTCTCGTCAGCTAGAAAAATATAAGCTCAAGGAAGACGAGATCGATCAATGGAAGGAATCATTGACATTTCAGGCGCAAGAGTTAAATCGCCGTGAAATGGACATGGAGGTGCGATTAGAACAGTTGCACAACATGGAAGAGGAGTTTCAACGCTTAGAAACGCAACAACAGGAAGTTGAAACTTCCCGTGAAACAATTGAACAGTTACAAGCAGAAATTGATCGCAATCGTCAGGAATTAGAAGGCGCGTGGGAGCATCTGCGGGGTGAGCAGCGTCGTTTGGAGGAACGTCTACAAGAGGGAGGAGTATTAGACGCGGCCCAAAGTCGTAAGATGAGCGATTTACTTGATCGCTTATCTAGTCGCGTTGCTCCGATAGAAATCCTGCGGGAACATCTGCATACAACCCTTGAAATCGTTGAAAAGCAACAAGCAACTCTCAACCCACATTGGGAAAAATTTCAAGAACAAAAAACCACAGCTGAGCAACAGCAAAAAGAAGTAGAACAACTGATGCAAACTGTGAGCGATCGCCAAAACGAGCGGCAACAAGCACAACAAACTCTAGAGCAACAAACTGCCCAATTGAAGGTGAATACAGCCGCGATCGCTAGTAAACAAGAACTTATTCAAATACTTAAACAGCAGTTACAATCTCAGGATGAGTTATATCAGCAAATTTACTCTATAGCTGCAACTTCTGGCGGTGCATCGTTAGGTCAAAAAATTGATGTGCAGGCTCTAGAAAATATGCCTCTGGGTGAACTGCAAAAGACAATACAAGATTTATCAGAAAAGTTAGAAATAGACTCTAGTTTTGTTCATGATCAAGAACAAGAACTGAAATATAAACAAGAAACCATAGACGAACTACAAGGCAAGATTAATCAAGCATCCGGTCAAGATGTCAGCAATTTGCAAGCTGAACTAGCTGATGAGCAAGACCTTTATCAGATGCTCAATGAAACTTTAGTAGGACAAAGACGCAATCTGTTAATGCGGCAAAAGCTGATCAAGCAACACCAAAACATCCTCCTACGGCGACAAGGACAGGCTATTGCTAATGCTGATGAAGAAAATAGTATTGACTTGAGTCCGATTATTTCGCAATTGGAACAACAGCGTCAACAACAATCCCAAGAACTACAAAGATTGGAACGTGAAATTGAGCAAATGCGTGCAGCGATAGAACTAGACCAAGGGATGATTGATAATCAAACCCACAACATCCAAGAACAGCAGCAAGAACTGAAAAAGATGGAAGAGAATCTTCTTTCTTTACAAATGGCTAACACTGAATGTTGGGGTCGGGTAAATCTTTATCAAGAAGCACTACAACCCATTCAAGATTGCTTAGATGAGATGCGGCACAAGCTACAAAGCATCGGCGAATCTTTGGGTCAAATCCAAGAAACTAGTGATCATCAACTCCAAACTATTACTGAAATTCGTCACACTATCGGTAGTTTACTATCTCAACCAGAGTTGTTAGCATCTTAGGTGACAGGTGACAGGTGATATACCTAGTCTCCATCCCCAGTTTCTAATATTATCCAATCGCCTTGGACTTGAGCGATCGCACCACCAGGAAAGGGATCGGTTTGTGATCGGTTGGGGGCGGTAATTAAGGCAGTGAATTTTTCAATATGCTCAAAATTGGGAGAGTCAGGAAGAATCTGTTGTAATACCTGACGCATCACACGCCGTTGCAGTCCTAATGGTGCTTTTCGCAATACCTGACGGTTTAAACGTAGAGGTAAGGAATTTCCCTCATTTTCTTTCCCTAGTCCCCAGTCCCCGATCGCCTCTTCCCGTAATTGCTTGGCCGCTTGTTCTAAATATTCCACATCTGCTTGTAGTAGTTCGGCAGTTTGGGCGATCGCTAATTCTGCTTTGGGGTTAAAGTGTTGTTGTAAGTATGGAATTAATTCTTGCCGGATGCGATTACGGGCGTATTTTAAATCTTGATTGGTGGAATCTTCCCAAATTGGCAAATTAAACTCTTGACAAAAATGCTCTGTTTGCTTGCGAGTTACTTCCAATAAGGGACGCACTAACAAAATTTGCTCAGTGAGGGGACGTTGCCAAGTTAATGCTTGCAAACCATCTGCACCAGTTCCCCGAATTAAGTTGTACAGCAGAGTCTCGGTGCGATCACTGGCGGTGTGACCTGTGATTATATATTGATAATTGTGAGCTTCGGCGATCGCTATGAAAGCTTGATAACGCCAATCACGAGCCGCAGCTTCACTATTTATAGGTTTAGCAGCAGTTTCTAAATAAAAAGATACACCCCAATTTTTAGCTAAATTTTCTACATGATGAGCATTAGCTTGAGAGTCCTCACGCCAGCGATGATCACAGTGGACAATACCTACATCCCACTCCCATTTGGGTTGTAAATCTAACAGTAATTTCACTAAACACAGAGAATCCTGTCCGCCTGAAACTGCTACTAACAGCCGTTTGTGCCGTTCACATAAACGACGCGATCGGATAGTACGATGTATTTTGGCGTGTAGTGCAGTCCATACCATTGGCAGTTTTTTAAGACGTTAAGCGATAAATAAGCTTAACTATGCTAATCATATTTTGTCTGGAATATCACCATAATGTTTCTTGATCAATTTGTTTGAGTTGTTGATGAATTTGATAAATTTCATCTAATGGTGAATCAGGTTCATCAGGACAAAATTCTAATGCCAGTCTTACTTTCCCTTTAATCCAACCTTGTGAGCTAAATCTCAAAACTTCACAACTTAAACCCTGAGTATATAAATTTGCTTCAACTGTTCCTTCTGCACCAATATATTCTTTAATTGCTGTAATTAAATCACGGACTTTAAAAGTTTTCGCAATCTCTAATTTACTGAATATATCTGGTTCTATATTGACAACTTCATCATGATTTAGTCGCTCAAATCCGTCTGTCATAAGAATATCCCGCAACTAAATTTATATTTTCTGTCGCTAGGATAGGTTATCCGTAATAAAATTATGATTTTATTTCTATAGTGCAGGTCAGTATTATATTTTCGGTTGTAAGTGTATAAAAGTTCTAAATTTTTGCGCTAAAATTAACGGTTATTATCCAACTGCAAAGTCAGTATAATGTCGGAATTTTGGAGGATCAAATCCCAAAACTATGTCCTGTTTAGGCACACCGAGTTCAACCAATTTGTTTGCAATACCAACTTCTGTACCATCCTGTTGAATCCAAATTTTGCCATCGATGATGTCAAGATGTAGAACAGTACCATATACTCGTTTGGAATTACGCCAACCAACATAGACTAGTTGGTAATGGTCATGCTCAGTATCGAAAATAGTTTGAGCTTGAATGCGTTCATCCCATACAAGTTTAGCGTGTTCGTTTAGCAGGTTTTGGATATGTTGTCGGTATTCATCGACGGTAGCCATTGTTGAATTACCTCCCTATCAATATCGTAGATCAATAAAAGCATCTGGTTTTGCTCAACAAGTTCCTGAATAAATGAAGTAACAAAAAAACGCTCGTAAATATCGCTGGATACTGCCAGATATAAAACACGTTGAGAGTCTTGACTTTTTAAGGCTGTTCTGTATGCTATGAACTGCCCCATTGCTCCGTAAAATTCTGAAATCTTTGATGCTCCCAGGAAACTTTTGATTTCTACAGCAATTTTCCAGCCTTTTCTTTCTGCTGCAATTACCTTTTCTGCACCCAGATCAATTGCCAGGTCAAATGTACCAGCTTGTAGTGGATAGGGGTCATGTGTAATTAACCAGCCATCTTTCTGGAGAGCGGTTTTGACAATTTCATGAAAAGCATCTCTAGCAGACACGATTAAAGTTTTATTTGTGGACTATAATATTTTGACCAAAAATGCTGAATAAAAAGAGAGGGAAAAGCTGTCAAATTGACAAAATATTATTCGTCAATTTCTTTTAGTTTTTCTCTCAAATCTTCCAGTGGAGAATTTTTTTGACTATTTTCTAATTGATTATTTGCTTCAATTTTATCCTTATTAGATTCATCAGGATGAAATTCAAACCGCATTTTCAGTTTACCCATGCGCCATTGTTTGCCAGGTGATAAAAGATAACATTCTAATCCTTCATCAAATAACTGAGCTTCTGAAGGAGAGCGTAATTTACTCCAAATTTGCTGAATTGCACCCAGCAATTGAAACGCTATTTGAGTATTGTAAACATCTTGAATTTGTTGTTGATAAAGATAAATAACATCATTTTCAAGATTTATTTTTTCCCCTTCATTCTTCATACTCATCTCCTGGAACTATATTCATATTTCCCAAAAGAGAGTCATAATCCTCACAAATCCCCTCTCCACACATGAAGAGGGGATAAGAATTTTAAAAAAACCAGCCGTAAGAATGTAAACCTTTCCCTAAAAGATTGACACCCAGGTAGCAAATCCAAACTATGACAAAGCCACTGGTAGCTAAAATTGCTGGGCGGCGACCTTGCCAACCACGAGTAATTCTAGCGTGGAGATAAGCGGCGAATACAAGCCAAGTAATTAATGCCCAAGTTTCTTTCGGATCCCAACTCCAGTAAGAACCCCAAGCTTCATTTGCCCAAACTGCACCAGCGATAATCCCGATGGTGAGTAGAGGGAAGCCCAAACCAATGACACGATAGCTAATATTATCGAGGGTTTCCGCTATGCTAAGACGTTGAGGTGAGAGGGTCTGAGCCGATGTTAAGACTGGAGATTGAGCAGCAGTAACTAAGTTTAAAACGGCGGTGTTGCCATTACCGTTGTTATTGGTTTCTAAACGGGCGAAACCATTGTTTTCTACAGGTGGTGTTGCTGGTTGTGCAATTAATTCACCCGCTTTGTGCAGACGGTAGCCATTGGTGCGATAGCCACCATTACCAACAGAACTACCTTGTAATTGAATGTTCTGACCACGAGTGACAACCAAAAATGCGATCGCTAGCAATGAACCTACCATCAAAGCTGAGTAGCTTAACATCATGACGCTAACGTGCATCATCAGCCAATTAGACTTCAATGCTGGTACTAGCGGCTCGGATATTTGCATTTCTGATGGTAATGTCAAAGTAGCAAAAGCAGTGATCCCCATAGCTACTGGGCTAGTGAAAACACCTACTAGGCGGCTACGGCTGGAATTTTCTGCAATCAGATGTACTGTAGTGATTCCCCACGCTAAGAAAAATAGGGATTCATACAAATTACTCAAAGGAAAATAGCCAGCTTCTAGCCAACGCGCTCCCAGAAGAGTAGCGATGCACAAATTAGCGATCGCCATGCCAGCTGTTCCTAACGCATTAGTGATGCTGAAACTGGGAAACGCTGCTCCCACCCAATACACCAGCATGGTGATAAATAAGACAGCAAATGAGGCATTATCCAACCAATTCTGGAGTAAAACCAGATTCATAAAGTGTTCTCCGCAGGGGACTCTTGAAAATTTCGATTCTGACTGTTCTGATCCTATCTGTTTCAGGAATTCAAAATTAAAAATTCAAAGTTTAAAGTTCAAAATTCCAAATCGGGCATTGGGTTAATCTCCCCTGCGACCTGCCTTATTTATCAGCTTTCTTGAGTGTCAGAAAAATATCATAGCGGGTGCTGCGATTATCGCTGATGGCTGATGTCATACCTATAGAACGGGTGGCAGCTAGTAGGGTTTGTTGTTGGGGTATCAGTCTGGGGAGGGGAAAATTTTTCGCTGTCTGTTCTACATCTATATAGAATTGGCCATTTGTGGGATTGGGTTCTGTTGGCACTGTCTGCTGAAATGTCAGGCTGTTAGCAAGGGTGGTACTAGGTTTGGGAAGAATTTTATCAGTTACAGGTGCGCCTATGGACAAAAAAGCTACATCTCCATGTAACCAGCCGTGAGTAGCGGTGAGTGTGCCAAATGGACTGATCCAATTCACAACGGGTTTACCTGCTACCGTTGCTGATTGAATTTGGAACTGGTATTGATTTTTCATCACGTCATCTAGCTGTTTTATGGATGTTTCAGCTAATTGGCGTTCCTTTGCTTGAATCATCAGTACCAAAGCAGCACGAAAATCTTGAGAAGCCCCCGGTTTGGGAGTCCCAGGAATGATTGATACGGCAAACTCACCTTTCATCCAACTGAGCAAATCCCGTTCTAAATCAAGATTGGTAAGAGATTTTACCCCACTCCGCAGTTGTTCTGGTGTAATGGGTGAGAGAGGATTACCTTGGGATGTTAAAACATATTCACTCCATAAACGCTGTAAATTACTACCAGACAACATCATTAAGGTTTCTGCTGGTACGCGATTTTGCATTGTACCTGCTTGATTTTCTACTGCCAAAACCCGCTGACTACTAGGATTTAGCCAAGAAACTCCTTTAATGCGTAACCCTTCCGCTTCTAATGTCAAAGTTCCGGCTAAACCTTGGTTATTTTGTAGTTGAGCTAAAACCTGAGCAGGTAAGCGACGATTAGGAGCTATAGCTGCTATTTTTGCAGCGTTGGGTACGTTGATGTAGAACTGTGCTAAGGGCTGATAGTTGGCAATTTTAGGAAAATTATCAGCAAAACCGCCTATTGTGGCTAAAGAGGTTTTATTTTTGTAAGCATCGATCGCTCTTTCTGTGGTTTGGAGATTATCTGTAATCACCAAAAATTTTCCATCTAGAAATGCAGCCGATAAGTTTTCTCCTGGCTGTCCTTCGCTTTGTTTGATATTAATCCCTTGATAAGTGCGGTCAATCCATTTACCTTGTGTGAGGGGTTTTGGTTGAGCAAAGACCGCTTTAGCTTTTTGGGGGTTTTTGACTGGTAATACCATCACCATTGACTGCGGATTATTGCCAGTGTTATCGATGGTAGATACTGGTTTTGACGGTGATTTATTGATTTGGGGGGCTAAAATTGCTAAGGTGACTGCATCACCTACCCACGGTTGAATGTCTTTCTCAAAGTTGTAACCGTAATTGGTAAGAAAGCGATCGCGTAACTTAACTAAGCTTTGATTGACTTGTACTTGGGATTCTTTAGTCCCGAATTCCTGCAATTTCTGCCATTGTTTGGTATCTGTAGTCAAAGAGACAGCAAACAACGCATCACTAGGAATAATATTCGCACCCGTGAGCAAATCTCTGTAGAATAACTGTCCTTGACTAAAAAACCAGTACGCTGTACTACCTATAGCAATTAATAATCCTGCGCTTGAAAGTGTCAATCTCAGAGAAGATTTCCTACGTTTCTTCTTGGGATTAGACAATATAGGTGATGTCATAAAACCTACACCTCAATATTGGTAAATTTTTGATTAGCTTTATTTAGTTAACTCAAATTAAAAATGTCTATATTTATATAGCAAATAATTTGATAAATTTCGCCACTTTAAATTTAGATATTTTCGATACTTCGGTAATCAAATGCTTGAATATGATTTTCTAATTAACCTTTTTGATACTTAGTGAGGCTTTTCAACATTTTTAAATCAGTCATCATAAACAATTCAACTTTACTAATAAATTTTAGAGGTGTTTCAAATACAATAATTATGACGGTTTTACATTATTCAGCACAAAATAATTTAATTTCAACTCTCTTTTGCAGTGTATATAAAATGCTTTATTTACAAATAGTTACAGGTTATTTGTATTTTGCAGAAACTAAAATTTAATTTGGCGATCGCCCATTAGTATACAGTGACATCAGCCAGCTAAAGCAACGCACCCATAAATAATTAGTAGCTAATTTGACATCTAGAAGTTGAGATATAACATAATACAAGTTACATACATAACATTCTCTACGGTAGGCTATGTAATTTAACTGCCTATACTCCTCAACTCTAAATCGACCCCTTTATGTCAGAAGTCATTGACAAGAAATCTTTGAGTGAACGTGATATCTGTACAAAGTACATTAAGCTTGGTCTAACTAATCGGGGATGAGATATCAACACTCAGATTCGAGAGAAAGTGACGCTGACAAAAGGTAAGGTGGTGATTGTTAGGGGTAAGCTTGCTAGTCGAGGTCAGCAAAACGCACTGATTACGTGCTGTATTACCAACCTGGTTTACCACTGGCAGTAATTGAGGCTAAAGATAATAATCACAGTGTTAGCGCAGGAATGCAAAAGGCGATCGCTACTGGTGAATTAATTGATGTACCTATCATCTTTAGTTTCAATAGCGATGCTTTTATGATGCGCAACTGTCCAACCGCTCTTTCTGGTTTGGTTGACTTATCCCTGCTTAGATATCTTTCCTAATTCTGATTTATTGCTGGGATTCAATTACGTAATTTACGTTTAATGTAAATTAAAATCTTATAATTCCGTAGACATTTGTAGGATCGGGTTCACCAGTATCATCGTTAATTGTTCATGATATTTGATTAACCCGCACCTACCGAGTTTCATTAGCCCCAAGCATAAGCTATTTTTCAGATATAGAAGGTTTTCCTAATTCACATCAGGCTTAATTTGTGCCATTAATTAATTTAAACCCTTTTATACTTCTGGATAATGTAACTGTTTTCCTACTTGTTTAATCCAGAAATTAACAGAAGAGGAATATTTGAACTGTTGCTACTACCCCAATAACGCAAATCTCTATTGTGCAAAATTAATTAACCTGAGCGCGATTGCACTAGGCTTTGCCATTTTGGGGACTTAACTGTGTTGCACCTAAGTATTTGGTTAAATAAGGCGAAAAGACTTCATAAATCAAAGTCAAGGGTTGACCATGATGCCAAAATAGATAATGACGACCCCAAAAAGGCCCCTCTACATCAAATCCTACTTCTAGGCCAGGTGAACATCCATAATAAATGCCACGCACATCTCGATATAACTCAGTACGCAGACGAGCGAGGCTAGCCCAAATAGGTAGGGAGCGGTTCTGTAAATATTCATCCACATGGCTAGCTTCCCACCATGATGTAGCATAAGCTAATCGCTGACCACTAGGAGTGCGTAGCCACACTTGTCGCCTCAACCTTGGCCCTGGTAAGGTTTGAATCAAGTCTGGTGCATCATCCAAATCCATACCAATTAACGACATATCAATGACATCGACTTCTGTCGGCTCACCTGTAAGTAATTCTAAGTGTCTTGTGGGTGAGCCGTCGCCAAGTAGCAGCATTTGCCACGCCGGAGCAAGCTGAGTGTGGGGCAAACTTTCTTTAATTACTTCCTCCCCACCTTGCCAAATAGGGGTTAGGCGATGCCACGCAGCTGGTAGTGTTGAGTTGTTACTTGAAGTAAATATTGCAGTCAATGTTCTTTACAAAAGTTCACCTACTTCTATAAAAGCACAAAAAACTGGAATCAAGTCAACAGTCATTAACAACTAAAGGTATTAGGAATGTTGCAAGCAGAAAATCGTTACTTTGACACTCTGATATGCCTATACAAAAAGACACTAGTCTACAATCTTTAGCTTTTGACTGCTGACTAATGACTTTTGACTAACAATAAAAATGCGGATGGCGAGACTCGAACTCGCAAGGCAAAGCCACACGCCCCTCAAACGTGCGCGTATACCAATTCCGCCACATCCGCATGAGTTTCACGATTATCAACTATAGCACAATAAACATAAATAAGTAAAGGTAATTAGGAATTTAGCCAACTTTACCAAAAATTTAATTTGGGAGTATCGCAAATTTCCCGAAGGAGGATACCAGACTGACAGAAATGTAGTATCTCCACAAGTGATACTAAATGGGGAGTGGTGATTAGTGAGTGGTGAGTAGACAGTGAATAAGTATACTCAGAACTTGTGGCTCACGACGGGCTGAACGCCCCGTTGGCGCAGCCTCTCGTAGAGAAAAAAGCTAACAGCACTCACATTGTGCATTCTACGTTTAGATGAGGCTGGTAAATCTCCTGTCATAATTTGAGATAAAGCGATTGCGCTGTTGCAACTTGGATGGGAGACAATTTCTATCTACTGGTACTGATATCGAAGCTCGAAAATGAAGTTTGACAAAATATTAATTGCCAATCGGGGAGAAATTGCCCTTCGCATTCTCCGCGCCTGTGAAGAAATGGGGATTGCGACGATCGCGGTTCACTCGACTGTTGACCGGAATGCTCTGCACGTCCAATTAGCTGATGAAGCGGTTTGCATTGGTGAACCTGCTAGCGGTAAAAGTTATTTGAATATTCCCAATATCATTGCTGCGGCTCTAACGCGCAACGCTAGTGCTATTCATCCTGGCTATGGTTTTCTGTCAGAAAATGCCAAATTTGCGGAAATTTGTGCTGACCATCACATTGCTTTTATTGGGCCTACCCCAGAAGCAATCAGGTTGATGGGGGATAAATCCACCGCCAAAGAAACCATGCAAAAAGCTGGCGTTCCTACTGTACCAGGGAGTGATGGCTTGGTAGAAACTGAGGAAGAAGGATTAGCGATCGCCAAAGACATCGGCTACCCAGTCATGATTAAAGCCACAGCTGGGGGTGGTGGTAGAGGGATGCGCTTAGTGCGATCGGAAGATGAATTTGTCAAACTCTTTTTAGCCGCCCAAGGTGAAGCAGGTGCAGCTTTTGGGAATGCTGGTGTTTATATCGAAAAATTTATCGAACGTCCCCGCCACATTGAATTTCAAATTTTGGCTGATAATTACGGCAATGTAATTCACCTAGGTGAACGGGATTGCTCAATTCAACGCCGCAACCAAAAGTTACTAGAAGAAGCTCCCAGTCCTGCGCTTGACCCAGACCTGCGGGACAAAATGGGACAAGCCGCAGTCAAAGCTGCTCAGTTCATTAATTACACCGGTGCGGGTACTATCGAGTTTCTCTTAGATAAATCCGGTAAGTTTTACTTCATGGAGATGAACACCCGGATTCAAGTAGAGCATCCTGTAACAGAGATGATTACAGGGGTAGACTTGCTAGTTGAACAAATTAGAATTGCCCAAGGGGAAAGACTCAGGCTGACTCAAGACCAAGTAGTTTTGCGGGGTCATGCGATCGAATGTCGCATCAACGCTGAAGACCCCGACCATGATTTTCGCCCAGCCCCTGGACGCATTAGCGGTTATCTTCCCCCTGGTGGCCCTGGCGTGCGGATTGACTCCCATGTTTACACCGATTACCAAATTCCACCATACTACGATTCCCTCATCGGTAAATTAATCGTTTGGGGGCCAGATCGTGCCACAGCTATTAACCGCATGAAACGCGCTCTCAGGGAATGTGCAATTACTGGATTGCCTACCACAATTGCATTTCATCAAAAAATCATGGAAAACCCCCAGTTTTTAGCGGGTCATGTCTACACCAATTTCATTCAGGAGATGAAACTGTAGGGATTGGGAACTGGGGATTAGGGATTGGGAATCGGGAAAGGAGTTGAGCATAAACATTGGAGAAATATCTTAATTTTCAGCTTAATAGCTACCCCTTCCTGATCCCCAGAGTTTGATAAAGCAAAAGAGGCTGATTCTTTGCTGATTTTGGGTACTCTCTAACTAAGGTTTTGAAAAAGTTGTCCAAATTTAGATATGGGGCAACCATGATCATTATCTAGAGAGAGTGCTAAATCGCTATGAATAATCGAGATAATAATCCTGAACACTCTGTTGCTAGATATGTGGAATTTCTTGATTTTAAGGTTATAACCATTACCTAAAAGCTAACGAGGTCAACCTTCCACTTCTTCTTGCTACCTGTTATTCTGGTGCAATATTTTTAGATGGTGGTGAGGGTATACCAATTTTGCCAACTGCCGAACAAGCTATCAGGTGTGTAATATTGTGTCAGTCATTGACTAACACCTTTACCCCTATCTTTCTTGTCCGCCTTGATGAGCGAACAGGTAATTTATTCCTGTTAGCGGGGGATAACATAGAAATAGAAATCTATCGCAATGGTCTTTGGAGGTTCTTGTGATGAAGCCTGACTTTAGTAACCTGACAAAAGGTGAGCTAAGAGCTTATGTCATAGCTCATCCCGATGATCAGGCTGCATTTCATGCTTTTGTTGACCGCTTTACAGCTGAAGCACCTTCAGAGACTTTTGACATTCCTAACTCAAATGCTGAGTTTGAAGAAGTTGAAATTCTCATCAGGCAGAAGCTAAATCAACTAAAGATGGGATAGTAAACCACCAGAACTAGCACTGAGTATCCAACAACAGCTTCACTTTTCACTACCTCCAAATGCTGCTAATATTTCTTCCGGCAAAGGGGCATCAAAATCTTCTGGAACGATAAAACCCCCTCGATCCATTCCTAGACTAGCTCGCCGATTCGATGAGATATGAAACGGAACTAACTTGGCAATGGGAATATCTCGATTGAAAATAATAATCTTTTCCCCAAGTTCCAGACGAGACAACAGACGTGAAAGATTCGTTTTGCAGTAATGAATATTGACAGTTTCCATGTTTCCCAAGAACTTAGTCTATGGACTAAGTTCAGTTTGATTGTAGTGATTGTGCAGGATGAAATAATTTTGCGATCGCCATTTTCTGTTTATGAATAGGCGATCGCATCATGGGTGTGCTGAAAACTTATGCCAGATTACCTAACTAACACGAGACATCATGGTAATTAATCCTTGCTGACCTAAGAGGATTTCTCGCAGCAAGCTCAATATCCCTACCCAAATAATAGGGGTGATGTCAACTCCACCTATGGGTGGGACGAGTTTTCGCAAAGGGATTAAAAATGGCTCAGTAGGCCAGGCTATGAGATTGAAAGGCAAGCGATTTAAATCTACTTGCGGATACCAAGTCAGAATGATGCGGAAAATGAAGAGAAAGGTCATTATCCCTAAGAAGGGGCCAAGAATCCAAGCAGTTAGGCTAACACCAGTCATGGAATTGATCTGAGCTACTATTTTGTGGACAAAGGAAAACAGAGAGAGAAAATTATTAAATTTTAAGCTTTGTAAAGCTTTTTCTATTTAAATTCTAACCAAATGCTACTACTTATGAGCGCATGTCGAAAAGCAGCTACACCCAAGATGGCATTTAAGTTTTGAGGAAGTTTGGCTTGGGTTGCCACATCAGACCTATAGGCTTCTCAAGGAAGTAATACACTATTAGAATTATGATGAAGTGTGTAAAAAAAGGTTGAGATCCATGACACCATCTTTAGCAAATTTTCTTTGGAGTCTGGTTTGGGGTACTGCGATCGTTGTTATCCCAGCTACAGTTGGTTTGATTTTCATCAGCCAAAAAGATAAAATCCAACGTTTCTAGTTTGTGGGAGAGGTATTTCAACTCTCTTAACAGTGCTTGTCTGTCAGTGAGTTTACTCAACTGGCAGACTAAAACCTTTCTTTAGATTGCGGTAAATAGCTTCAGAGCTTCTTTGCCAGTTGCTTTGAAGCTTAAATATTATATTGTGATTGCGTAGAGTAGTGATTTTAAGCGTGGCTCGTTAACATAGATTTGATATTGGGAAAAGAACAATGCTAAATTTTGGGCTGAACTCAGCCAGTGTTCTGGCTCAGATAAATGTAGGGTCAACTCCAGCCACATTTTTAGGAATTTTCCTGGCTGTGGCTGGGGCTGCACTATATTTTCTCCGTACTGTGCGTCCAGAACTGTCCAGAGATCAAGATATATTTTTTGCGGCTGTGGGCTTGCTGTGCGGCTTCATTCTGATTTTCCAAGGATGGCGTTTAGACCCGATTTTGCAATTTGGTCAACTGCTTCTAGTGGGAACAACGGTATTTTTTGCCGTTGAAAGTATTCGGCTGCGGAGTATTGCTACTCAACAAGCCAAACGCAATACTCCGATTGTGGATGAGCGAGAGGTCAGCAGGGATTACAAGTATGGTGGAAGAAGGGGAAGATACGAGGCGGAAGTGGAAGACGATTTAGAACCACTACCTTATCAAGAGGAAGAAGAAGAAGAACGTCCTGTACGCGCTAGAATTCGCCCTGGTAGAGATGATCGTTCTTCCCGTGATGATTATTACGATGAGCCAACCCCCCGCCGTACTAGTAGCGATCGCCGCAGCACTAGCGATCGCCAAGAATCAACAGATAGATCATCCCGCAATCGTTCCACCCGTCCATCTACTCGGACTACTGAAAGATACGATCAAGAAGATTGGGGTACTTCCTCTACTAGAGAAACTGATGACTGGGAAAGTTCTAGCAGAGAAACCAGAAAACCTTCTCGGCGGAATAATAACAATTCCCCGCGTTCAGAAGTAAATGAAGATACACCACCCCCCAGACCAAGAAAACGTCGTCCACCTGCTGATAGTAATCCTCGCCGACAGATAGAGGATGATGAAGCTATCCCAACTGATTATGTACCGTATAAACCCATAGATGAATCAGATATAAATTCTGATAACTCTACAGATTTCGATGATATATAAAGCAGTCGGGATAGATGTAAGCTTATAAGCGACGGAAACAAGTAAATATCTGAGGTGAAAAAATTTACTTCTCAGTTTTGGCTTCAAAGACCAATTTATTGGGGCCTATTTTTTGGTTTGACGGGTTTGCTATCCTCTTGTGGCTCTGGTGATATACCTCTTGGCCCTACTTCTCTCAATAGTCGCTACACAGAAGAGCAACCAGCCTTAAGTGGTAATGGTCGCTTTTTAGCGTTGATTTCCAATCGTAATAGCACTCACCAGTTACTTGTGTATGATTTGCAACAACAAAGCTTCATTTCCATACCAGGACTGAACCGACGTGAGACCATTATCGAAAGTCCTAGCCTCAGCTACACAGGACGCTACATTGCCTACCTCACGAGTGACCAAGGTAGACCAGTAGTGGCACTTTACGATCGCGCCACACAACAATCACAAATTGTCACCCCAACTTATCGCGGTTGGGTCAGAAATCCAGCTATCAGTCCAGATGGACGCTATATTGTGTTTGAAACCGCCGCCCGTGGTCAGTGGGACATTGAAGTTCTTGATCGCGGGCCGACTATTGAGTTAGACATTCCTAACGGTGCGACTGTGAATCCGCCGCAGTAGGATTGGGGGCAGGGGAGAATCAATAATGATTAATCACTAATGACTAAACCTATTATTTTTATTCCTATACTTGCTTGTGCAGGTTTATTAACGGGGTGTTTTGGCTATCCTCGATTGGTGAATTATCCCTTTGATCCGGGGGGGAGGAGTATAAATAGTCTGGCATCGGAACTCAATCCGCAAACTTCGGGCAGATATATTGTGTTCACTAGCGATCGCCGGGGTAGTCAAGATGTTTATCTGTTTGACACTCTGACACGCAATTTAATGGATTTACCGGGTTTAAATGCCTTGGATACCATTGCATCTCATCCGAGTGTTTCCGAAGATGCTCGTTATATCGTATTTGCCGCTAGTCGTCAGGGGCGATCGGCAATTTTTCTCTATGACCGAGAAACACGTCAATCACGTAATTTAACTGCTAACCTGCAAGCAGAAGTCCGCAACCCTACAATTAGTGCTGATGGTAGTAGGATTGCTTTTGAGTTTAGCAATAACGGGCAATGGGATATTTCCGTCTATGACCGTTCCGGTCAACCTGTGAACGTACCTCAAGATCCCCGATAAAGAAGCTATTACCGCCGTGAATTCAAAATTCCAAAGAAGAAATACTTATTTGTCAAGCTAAACCCAACGCCTTATCACCAAACTTGTTGCTAAAATCAATTACTTGAATCTGCTCTGGAAGAATTTCTTATGGCTATTTTAGATTCCAAAGGTCGCGTGTTCGGAAAAATCAATATACTCGACTTATTTGCTGGGTTAGTTATTCTGTTAGTGATATTTGGGATTTTCGTTTTTCCTGGCACTGGTGGCTCAATCGCTCAAGTTGGGGCTAAAAAAACGCCGATAGAGGTAGATTTAGCTGTTCGTGGCTTGAATGTACGTAATCCTCAACAGTTAACTGACCAAGGTTTTAAACCGGGTGGCAAAACGAAAGTTATTATTCGCAATCAACCTTACGGTGAGATTGGGATTAAATCTGTGCAAGTACTACCTAGAACTTTAACAGTTGGTCAACCAGACGGTTCTGTCAAAGAATTACCAGACCCCAGAAGCAATAATTTTAGTACAGATATGCTTTTGACTTTAGAAGGTCAAGCAGAAGTTACGAAAGATGGGCCAGTTTTAGGCAACAGTAAGGTAAAAATTGGTATGCCTTTTGAGTTAGAAGGTTTTAATTATAACTTTAATGCAACTGTAATCGATGTCAGATTACAGAAGTGATTAGGCATTAGGGATTGGGGACTGGTTATCAATATAGTAAAAAGGCAATAGAGAAGAATCTATTGCCTTTTTACTTCTCTCGCCTTGAGCAACATCAAGTAATTGAAATTCCACCAACTCTGTCTCCATTGACAGCCATACGTACTACAAATTCATCACCAGCATCGGCAAAACTCAATTTCCACAAATAGGTTTGATATTCCCGTTGTTTGAGTTGACCAAAGTAAGTGGTTGTATAACCTTCAGACATACGTGGAATGAGTTGAGAACTAACCGAATCAAACATTTCTTTGGTAATCCCTGCTTGATAGTCAACATCACCAACTGTTAGAAAAAGGTCGTAATTTCCTGTGGCGATCGCATCCAAAATAATCTGCACACAATCAATCACATTCTGCGGAGGATTTGTTTGATTAACCATTATGCTCTCCAATTATTAAATGATAATTAGTTATCCAAAATTGAATTGTCTATCGAGACTGGGGTAAAATTTTTCTTCATTTCCCCTATACCCCTAATTCCACCAATTGCGGTTTTCCCCAAATAATGCGTTCTTGTTTATAAATAGCAATTCCTGGTTTTGCACCCTTGGGTTTGTAGACGTGTTTTGGCTCGGTGTAAACTACTGGTACTTGGTCACTTTGACGGGCGCGACTATAGTAAGCTGCAAGGTTGGCGACAAATTGTAAGTCTGTGTTGTCTGGTACAGCACCAGGTTCTAAACGCAAGAGTACATGACTACCAGGTATTTCTTGAGCATGAAACCACAAGTCATAATCTCCAGCTACCCGAAAAGTTAATTGGTCATTTTGACTATTGTTGCGACCAATTAAAACTTGAAAGCCATTAGGTGTAGAGTAGTTACGAAAGTTGATGCTCGTAGTTTCATTACTACGACGACGATAATCTAATTCTTCTAAATATTTTTGTCCAATTAATTCATCGCGGATTTCTTCTAAAGCTTGTAAATCTTCTGCGGTTTGATAATTATCTATCTGAGAAATTGCAGCTTCAACTTGTTCTAAATAATCAATTTCTGTTTGGACATCTTGTAGTAATGGTTCTACAGCGATGCGGGCGCGTTTGAGTTTTTGGTGCTGCTTGTAGAGGTTTTGGGCATTCTGCACAGCATTTTTATCGGGTTGGAGTGCTATCGCTACAGGTTCACCAGTCTCAAAGTCTTGCAGGTTAATGGTTTTCATCCCTGCTTGCCATTCATGCAAGTGCGCCATCAATAAATCAGCTTTTTGGCGATAATCATCAGCTTGATCTGATTGTTGCAGGCGATCGCTAAATGTCTGCGCTTTATTCCGTAATTTACCTAGAATATTATTCAATTTCTGGGTTAATTGATGGCGTAATTGCGTAAATAGCTGCTGATTGAGTTTTCCAGTGTAATACTCATTAATTAATGTCTGAACATCCTTAGCCGGAGTAACTCCACCCCAACCCATCACTGTGTAGCCATCTGGAGTCCAAGCTGGCTGAAAATTGCCCTTTTCTAAAGTTTGTAGCCATAACTGCCAGTTTTGCCAAAGTCTTTGCCAATCTTCTGGCGTGAGGCTATCAGTGTTAGTGTCTGGTGCTATATTCGCCGCCAGCAACATCGATTCAACTAAGGCTGCACTTAAACCGCTATAACTTTTGAGTAATTGCTTTTTAATCGCACCTGGGACTAAGCTAATCCGTTCTTGCCAACGTGTGGGGGATTCATGCAAACTAGGCACAGGGCCAGTCAATTTTGGCGGTGTTTCATAAGGTTGTCCCGTTTGGATGGGGCGAACACTAGACTGTTGTTGACTGACTTGATGAGCAGCCGTAATGATGAGATTATTAGCTTCCGTGAGGATGGCGTTGCTATATTTGCCCATAACCTCTACATAGAGATGATATAGTGCCTCTTCTCCCGGACGACGGGCAAATTGTAAGTCTATCACGCGTTCCCAGGGTGCGATCGCCTCAATTCCTACCAAAGCCAAACCACCCAACTGATGTATTAATTGTTGGCTAAAAGTAAAAGTATCTGGTGTGCGTGGTGGCGGGTGGCCAATACCAATGTGTGCAGCTTGAGGATGCCAAGATACTTCTAGCCAACCTCTAGTTTTTAGGGTACGGAGAGCTATAGCAATAGTATAGCGATCGCGCTGATACACTTGCTCTAAACGTGAGGGTAGCCAGTGCGTGCGGAGTTCACTGCAAGCGGCTGTCAGGGTCGTAAAGTCAACTGGTTGCACAACAATCAATCGTCCGCCTTGGGACTGCTAAGGTCGATGCTCAGTATATGCTATATCTTTTTGTTGAGTTGTCTTTATTTTATTAGACCTTAAGCCTGAATAATTGAACTAGTAAAATTCTTTCCCATCATGAATCCTATTCAAGTCTAGAAATACTAGCTGAAGCTGAAGCTATTTTTCTGTCTGTTGACCAAACACTTATAAAAGAAAAAATTTCTTTTATATCCTTTCCCTCAAAATTTATTTCTTCAGGAATAACTGATACCAAGTTGCGTTCCGTTGTAGTAATTTCTCATCAGGGGAAATTGCTATTCTGCGGTCATCCACTTCTTGTCTACGCTACACTTATTGATATACTTCAGTCAAAATATGTGTTACTCATTATTCCTAGATACACATACTTTTATCCCATTTAATTTATATTTAGTATATTAATTTGAGTGCGTCAGAGTAAATAAATACAAATAATTGCTTGATGTTTGATATATATTCTGCTGACTGAATCTTATTTAATTTCGGTGGATCAAATCATCATCTAGATAATTTAATCAAGTAATCATCAATAAGTATAAATACATTGATGGTTACTCTCATAATATAGAGAAGTATGATCATTAATTTAAGACTCGACCAAGAGGTTATATTTAAGATGCCTAAATGGAAAGTTGTAACAGAATTTACCTTTAATGCTGCTCACTACATTAAAGATTACAATGGCCCCTGCGGCCGAATGCACGGGCATAATTATCAAGTCCGTATCGAAGTTACATCTACACAACTACACGCTTCACAATATTGTCCACATCCAGTGATGGTAGCTGATTTTAGAACCTTACGTTGGCCAAAGCAGGATTCAACAAAAGGAGGGCTTGATCATGGTGTTCTCAATGAAATTATGCCCCCTGAATATGAAACAACTGCTGAAATGATTGCTAAGTACATCTACGACGAAACTAAGAAGAAATTACCGCCAGAAACACAACTAAAAGTACATGTTTCTGAGACACCTAATAGCTGGGTAGAGTACGAAGATTGAAATTGTGTTGAGTTTCACTCAGGGAATTCCCAGTAAAAAACATTCAAATTTTAGGACGCGCTCGAGACAGCATAACGCACTATTGTCTCTAAGAGTGCGTTACTACTGTATATTTTATGCTTAAAGCTCCCTAATTTGACCGTTAATTGGGTATTAGAAGGATTTTTTCTACTATCTTTCCCCTTCAATCATCAAAAATCATTAGTTCTTCTCTCCTTAATATCCTTACACCCCTAATTTCAATATTTGCAAAATAGTGCCACTTATCTATTTTTGGCTCTGAAATGCTAGAATTTTCTTAAATAAATCAGTGATTTAATCATCTGTAACAGGTATTTGTTCTGAGTACATTTTATTGAAGTGTGCAGTAAGGTGTTAATATTTCAAATCTCTTTGACCTTACAATCAAATTCCAGACTCACAAATAGACGACTTTTAACTTTTGTTAATTATTTAGTGTAGTGTTTACATTCTTAAACTTAATCAAGTTTTAAATCTCTATATTAAGTTTTTAATAATACTTGTCTCGGCTTGTACGTTAATTCGTGATCTGTCGCTGTAATTGTGTAATCTGAAAACAACTGAGCTTAATGATCAAGATAGAGGTCTGATGACTCCTAAAATTCTGCGTCAGCTATGGGCTGTGGTTGAAAATTCCCAAACCAAAACCCTTTTGCAGATGGACGATGCTAGCTTGGTGCAATGGTTGACACACCAGACCACAGCCCAAGCATTGTTAGAACCGAATGAAACCGATTTCCTGACTGACTACATCCAATCTCGGCTGTCTTTAATACGTGATATTGCTTATGAAAGACAGTGTTTATAGTAACATATGGATTATAGTATCGTCCATAGTTAGCCAATTTGGGATTTGAGGGAAACACTTTTAGATTGACTGCACCCACAAGGGGATGAAGTTTAGTAATTTTAGGTTGATATGAGCGATCGCATCAACTTCTCCGAAAAAAAGTGGACACATTACAGCTATGAGTGCTTTTGTGGCAAATAACCTTCTACTAAACAATCGCCACCAACGACACGCCAACGCACACGTTCTAAAATAAGAGCTTCTGTCATAGAGGTTAAACCTAAATCACCTACAGGTGTAGGTGCATGATTACCGCCAATAATTTTGGGGGCAATAAAGGCTAAGATTTTCTGCACTGCACCTTCAGATATCGCTTTTGCAGCTAAAGTCCCGCCACATTCCCACAAAACACTACAAAAACCTCTGTCGTACAAATACTCTATTGCGGCTTTTGGTGTGAGAGAGGGTAACTCTAATACCTCTACTCCTTTTTCTATTAAGAATTTTTGGAAGTCCGGGTTAGCACCGACTTGCGTCAATACCAAAGTGGGAGCGTCTGCTGTTTGCCACAGACGGGCATCAGTAGGCAAATTGAGAGAGCGACTCATCACCACCCTTAGAGGATTGTGAGCCTCTACTTGATGGCTAGTCAGGTAAGGATTATCTTGGCGCACAGTATTACCACCAACAATCACCGCATCGCAAGCCGCCCGCAATTGATGCACTTCACTACGAGCAGTTTGGTTTGTTACCCAAGCACTATGACCGGAATTAGTGGCTATTTTGCCATCTAAAGTCATTGCGTATTTCAAAACTCCTAAAGGTCGCTTGTGCAGGATGCGATGCACAAAACCCTCATTGAGTTGTTGACAAGCTTCAGTTTCTACACCCACCAACACCTCAATTCCCGCCGCCCGTAACCTATTAATCCCACCACCAGCTACCAAAGGGTTAGGATCAACCATTCCCACTACTACCTTAGCGACACCAGCCGCCACTAAAGCTTCAGAACAAGGGGGAGTCCGGCCGTAGTGATTACAAGGTTCGAGGCTAACATAGGCTGTAGCACCACGCGCTAGTTCTCCGGCTGCTCTGAGGGCAAAAACTTCTGCATGAGGTTCACCTGCACGGGGATGAAAACCTTCCCCAATTATTTTCCCATTTTTAACAATTACTGCCCCTACTAACGGATTAGGTGAAGTGCGTCCCAAAGCACGGCGAGCAAGTTCCAAACAGCGTTGCATCATCGCCCGATCAAACTCACTGCCTACAGGCTGTGGTGTTTGTGAATGAGAATCATTGGGCGATCGCACTAAAAATTCATTATCTTGAGTGTTATTTGGTGGAGAGGCATCCGCTTGAGCAACCACTGGCAAGTTATCCATAAATCTTGGGCAATACTGTAAATATTCTGCACGCTAACTGCTTGAATAGCGATACCTAAACAGTAATATCCCTAAGCGATTATTGGGGACTGGGCATTGAAGGCATAGGGGTGTAAGAAAAAAAACTAATGACGAATGACTAATAACCCTTGCGGGTGACTCTCCTAACGTCGCTACCGCTACGCTAACGATAGTTGCTTTCCAACACAAGGCGACAGGAACGCACTATCTCACTATTGACTAGCTTTCATTTTTTCCCACCACAGATTGAGAGGATAATAGAGAACCGGGGCCCAAAGACTACTAAGAATGGCAGAAGCTAAGGTCACGCGCTGATAGTATGCCCAGATGAAATCTTTGGAGAGGCGATCGCTTCCTATACTTAGTAACAATCCAAATAGGGTTTCTGCCACAACTGCCATCACAAAGACGATCAAAGCAATAGAGATAAAATCCTCTTGAATAAAACGCTGCTTCTGGAGTATGGCAGTGAGCAATCCTACTAAACCCAACGTAATCGCATGAGATGGATTAGGTGAAGTTAGGGCATCTTGAAGCAAACCTAAGATAATCCCTGCTAAAGTTCCGGCCCAGAACGATCGCTTGACACTCCAAGCAACTACCCAAATTAATAGCCAATTTGGCCCAATTCCTAATAATTCTGTGCCAGGAAAGCGAGTAGGTAATAATAGCAAACATAACAAAACAGACCCAACTATGATGCCCCAATTCATTACCTGTAACCAAGCAGGATGCCAATCCGCCAAAGTTTTTCTTCTAGTTCGGCGTTCTGGCGGTTTTGACTTACCACTAAATGAAGGTATCTTCACCATTTTGAGAGACGTAATTTAATTAGACTTTTGTTTTTCCGGGGTGCTATTGGCTTTTGATTTTTGACTATGGGCTTTTTTCTGGATTTGCTGATTGCTGATTTTCCAAATCCGGGTTTTTAGTTTTCGGATACACAGCAACCCAATCTAGCGAACTAATTGCCGGAAAAAGTTCAACTTTAGCAATGGAAGCTGGAAGTTTCTTCAAATCTAGTGACTTGATTCGTCCCACTGCAAAACCTGCGGGAAATTTCTGACTATACATAGATGTAGAAACTACGTCTCCCACTTTCACATTTGGGACTTTTTCATAAAACTCCAACACCGCTTCCGCAGAAGAATCTCCCCGCAATACACCTTTAGCAGAAGTGCGGCTGATGGTAACACCAACTTGACTTTTGAGATCACTGATTAACAATATGCGACTGGTGTTGGGAGTGACACTTTCAACTAAACCGACTAATCCGCCTTCAGCCTTAACCACATAACCTTCTTGAATGCCAGAGTTTGCACCACGGTTGATAGTCACTTGTTGCCACCAGTGATCTGCACTGCGTCCTATCACCCTAGCGGGAATTGGTCGTGATGAAGCTGGCTCTTTTTCAACGTACCCTAGTAAGTCTTGCAGTTTTTGATTTTGACTTTCTAGTTCAGTAATCTGTGCTTGTAGCTCCAAAAAACGCGCATTCTTGAGCAATTCTTCTTGGCGTTCTTCAGGACTCATTCCTGTGGGCAGCATTTGCAAAGGACGAGTAATTACCTGGTATACTTCCAATAAAAATTCGCCTTGAGTCTGGCGCAATATCCAAGCACCGCCCAAAGCTAAAGCGACCAAACTGAAATGTAGGGTTTTGCGCTCCCACCAACGACGTACAGTAACCATCTATAAACCTATTTCTATAAATTAAAAGATACTGGATTCTATTTATATAAAACCCAAATTACAGCGAAATAGAACCCAATATCCAAAATTTTTTTGATTACATATTTCGAGAGCGACCGCTAAACACCCGTTCTAGTTGTTTGAAGTTTTCTAGCACACGTCCCGTTCCCAACACAACACAGCTGAGAGGGTCAGCAGCAATATGAGTCACAATTCCTGTTTCGTGGCTAATTAAGGTATCTATCCCTTTGAGTAAAGCACCGCCACCCGCTAGCATTATGCCTCTATCAATGATGTCTGCTGCCAATTCTGGGGGTGTGCGTTCCAGAGTCCGCTTCACCGCTTCGATAATCACAGATAGCGGTTCTAACATACTTTCGCGAATTTCTGGACCTTTAATGGTGACGGTTCTAGGTAAACCAGACAACAGATGTAAACCGCGCACTTCCATAATGGCGTTTTCATCATCATGGGTGGGGTAGGCAGAACCGATGCGGATTTTGATATCTTCCGCAGTTCGTTCGCCAATGACTAAGTTATGCACTTTTTTGAGATACATGATGATGGATTCGGTTAATTCATCACCAGCAATGCGGACTGATTCACTTAATACAGTCCCTTGTAAACTCAGCACAGCAACTTCTGTTGTCCCACCACCGATATCAATAATCATGTTACCAGTGGGTTCAGCAACAGGGAGACCGGCACCAATAGCTGCTGCTACTGGTTCATCAATTAAATAGACTTCTCTTGCTCCGGCTTGAGCTGCTGCATCCATCACAGCTCTTCTTTCTACGCCTGTGACACCACTGGGTATGCCAATGACAATCCGAGGTAGTATTAAAGACCTGCCTTCGTTGACTCGCTGAATAAAGCTTTTCAGCATCAACTCTGCGGTGTCGAAATCGGCAATCACGCCATCACGTAAAGGCCGCAAAGCAATTACATTTCCCGGTGTACGTCCGAGCATTTTTTTAGCTTCTTCCCCTACCGCTAAAGCGACCTTTTCGTTTTGATCGATCGCTACTACAGAAGGTTCTTGCAGTACAATACCTTTACCAGATACATAAACGAGGGTATTGGCTGTACCGAGGTCGATACCCATATCCCACGATGAGCGAAAGTTCCTGAACAGACCCACGCGTGTCTACGCCCCCTAATTTGCGATAATTCTAGACTACAACTGTTAACGAAAATAAAGTGAATCGTGCTGGATTCTATTATTTTTTTGTACCAGAGTCCAGCCTGGGAAACTATTTTGTGATCCCTTGGGGTAATTACTACCTAGTTTTCTACCTCAACCTATTTCATATCCTGTGACTAGTTCAGTATATCCGTATATTTTTTCAATTTCTTCTGGTGATTATGCTCATTTTTATACTGGGACTTGTAGTGGAGTTCTGCACAGTTTTTCAATCGGTTCACAATTGGTTATTATAGGAGTCAAAATACATAAGTACTTCTGTACTAAAAGGTCAAGCACATGAGTATAAATATTGTCACTCTAGTCGGTCGGGTAGGTACTGACCCAGATATGAAGTATTTCGATTCTGGTAGCATCAAGTGTAGATTAACACTGGCAGTCAAGCGCAGAACTCGTAATAGTGATGAGCCGGACTGGTTCACTTTAGAACTATGGGACAAGACAGCAGAAGTTGCGGGAAATTATGTCCGCAAAGGGAGTTTAATTGGCATCAAGGGTTCTCTAAAGTTTGACACATGGAGCGATCGCCAAACTGGAGCTAACCGTTCTACACCCGTGATTCGAGTCGATCAGTTAGAGCTACTAGGTTCTAAGCAAGATAGAGATGCAGGTGGAGACTTTTCATCAGAGCATTTTTAATTGAGAATCAATAGTCAATAGTCAATACTCAACAGTCAGGACTAATGACTATTGTACAGACGCGGTTATACTCTTACTAGCGTCTACGCGTCTGTACTGACTAATAACTAATTTGCAATGTCACTGATGCTTCTACTTGTTGTTCGCCACCAATGACAGGGGTGGAAGCGTCGGAGCTAGCTAACTTAGCAGCTTCCGCACGATATAACATAGGCGGTGGTGGCGCGCTTGCACCATTGATTTGAATGCTTACCACTTCTTTAGACTTTAGACCCAGGGAATTAAACACAGCTTCAGCTTGTTTTTGAGCTTCTTGAGTAGCTTCCTTTAAAGCCTGTTGTCTAGCAGATGCGATCGCTTCATCAGTAGCCACAAAACTAATACTATTAATTTGGGTCGCGCCAGCTTTGACTGCTTCATCTAATAATGTTCCAGCTTTCTCTGTAGGGATGCGAAAGCTGACAGTATTATTAGCAGCGTAACCAGTAATGCGCTGCACATTGTTGTTGTAACTATAAACTGGGTTGAGGCGAATTCCTGTAGTCTGTAATTTTTCTACATTGCGACTTCTCAAAAAATCTACTACCGCCGATGACCGACGAGCTGTTTCTTGTTGTACCTCTTGAGCAGTTTTTCCCTGAATTTCCACTCCCAAACTGACTTCGGAAATAGTTGTGGGGATAGATTCTTCTCCTTTCCCAGTGACTGTGAGAGTCCGCCAGACTTTTTCTTTTTCTTGCGCCATCCCCGGCTGTACCGAAGTTACAAATACCAATAACATTAATGGTAAAGTTGCAAAAAATTTCCCAACAGGCCACTGAGAATTCGATAAAGCAGTTTTAGACATCAAATTTACACTCCTCTCCAAAATTTTTACAGACATATGAAATCAGTCATATCGAGCTGCTTGCCATTAATGATTTAATAGTGTGGCTCGATACAATTTGTATGTTTCTACTTTGACAGTTGTATCGTCAAACTCTCAAACTGTTACATTTTTTGAAACTAAAAATTACACCCAAAATTGGTTGACTTTTCTTTTTAGCTTTTCATTGAAAATAGGAATCTTCTCATGGCATATTGGCTACTCAAAACTGAACCAGACAATTACTCTTACTTTGATTTAGAGCGAGATGGCGGTACAGTGTGGGATGGTGTGAACAATCCTCTCGCACTCAAACATCTACGAACTATGCAACCTGGGGATTTAGCATGGATTTATCACACGGGTCAAGAACGGCAAATTATTGGTATGGCTGAGATCACTAGTCAACCTTATCCAGACCCCACGTTAAATGATGCCAAGCGGGTAGTTGTGGATGTGCGAGCATTACAAAAAGTTAATCAACCTGTGACTTTATCCCAGATTAAGCAAACAGGGATGTTTGCAGAGTTTGATTTACTTAGACTTCCCAGACTATCTGTAGTACCAGTCTCAGATATTTATTGGCAATCCCTGATGGAATTAGCAGGGGATCGCCATTGAAAAAAGATGAATTCTCATACAACGCAGAGCAGCGTAAAAGACTGCCAAGACAAGTTGTCCTGATTGCTGATATGCTAGTGCCTATCTTGTTTGTTATTGTGAGCGCAAAAACGGACTTATGAGTATTAAACCCAGCTATTCCCAGCAATCAAGAAGGTTTAGTTATGGCAATTTTCCTGATTGTGGTAGCGATCGCTGGTAAAGTAATCACAGGCTTTCGCGTCTTTGGCCAGTCCCAAATCAACTTTCTATCGATTGGTGTGGCCATGATTCCTAGGGGTGAAGTCGGATTGGTTCTTGTTGGTTTTGGCGCAACCAACGGCGTTCTCTACTAAACCATGCAGATTATATTACCAATGCCCGATACCCGATGCCCAATACCCCATTGCTAGGAAACTTCTAACCTAGAATGTCCGTCCCCTGAAATTATGAATTTTATGCGTCATTAGTATTAACATCGGGAATGTAATTTATTGACAGTTTTATCTTCTTGCCAGTTTTAATCTACGCTGATTGTTTAGTTATGAGAAGGTAGCAACGACAAATTTTGGCATTATTTCAGTTAACACTAGTTGGAGTTTTTACAGAAAAATTCTATACCAGCACTCAAAACATTCAATCATATATATCTGGCTAACTCATGATTGCATCTGATGCAAATGAGGAGAAACTGTATGTCTTGATAGTCAGGTAAAAATTACGGGCATACTGAAATTCTAAACCATTAAGCTGTATTTTTATACCAATTTTTCAATTCCAGAAAGGTACCATAACTCAAGATTTAAGTGGTGAAGGTGTGACGACTGGCCAATACGTTGAGATATTGAAAGCTCTCATGAATGCGAATCAGGAGAAAGGATTGTGAAACTAGACTGGCTATTAACCGGAACTGTAGGTACGGTGTTGTTACTGTCATCGCCAACTTGGGCCACAAGTTTAAGTTCTTGGCGATTTGATGCTAATCAAAATCGTTTGGAGATTAACACCGCAGGAGCAGTACAACCCAAAGCACAACTGATTTTTAGTCCCACACGTTTAGTAATTGACCTACCGGGTATCACCTATGGCAGACCCCAGTCCACGCAACAGGTAGGGGGTGCAATTCGGGCTGTACGCGTAGGACAATTTGACCCCCAAACCACTCGCATAGTTGTAGAACTTGCTCCTGGCTATACCCTAGACCCGCAACAAATTAAATTTGTCGGCATTACTCCCCGTCGTTGGACTGTCCAGCTACCTAGACCTGTGGCTGAAACCACAGAATCTAGCCCAGGTAGTGTTTATAACGTAGTTACCTTAGATTCTGACAATAAACCAGAGTTTTCTAGTAATGTGGTCAGTGCCGCGGGTACGACTCAAATTGAAAACTTGCAAGTAACTGGAGATGGTTTTTTTGTTCGCACAAGTGGAAGTAATCCCCAGATTAAAGTAAATCGTAGCCGCGATACCATTTTTATGGATATTGCCGGCGCAACTTTATCACCACGTCTAACCCAGCGGAATATTATTGTTAACAAGCATGGTGTCAGTCGTGTAGAACTCACCCAACTGCAAACTCGTACACCGTCTGTCCGCATGACTTTACGGGTAGACAAAAATAGTCCAGATTGGCGAGTCAGTAGCAGCAGTGCGGGTGGCTTGGTAGTTCTACCGAGCCGTGTAGTAAGATTACCAGGAAATAATAATTCCGATAACTCGGAGAGTATTACTGTCCCTAGCAGAGTACCTGCAAACAGCGACGTAGCGACGATTCAATCTATTGATTTAGTAGATAACCAATTACTCATTCGAGCCGATCAAAATGTATCTGCTACCAGTGGTTGGGATAGAAATACTGGTCTGTTCCGCGTCACTATCAATAATGCCAAGTTAGCTTCTAACGTCAAAGGCCCCGTTTTGACAGCTAATAGTCCTATCCTCCGAGTCCGGTTACAAACTCAAAACCCCAATACCGTAATAGTATTAGTTCAACCAGCCGCCGGGGTACAGATTGGCTCACTCAATCGAGTTGGTAGCGAGCTATTGGCATTACAATTACAAGGCTCTCGTCGTTCAGTTACCACACCACCTTTACCTCCTATCCAAGGACAACTGCCAGATCCGCGCAATCCTCAACCTACAACCCCACAAACTCGCCCCATTCCTAAAGGAAGGTTAGTAGTGATGATTGACCCCGGACACGGTGGTAAAGACCCAGGCGCAATTGGCATTGGGGGAGTACGTGAAAAAGATATCATCTTACCTATTAGCCAACGCATTGCTCAAGTTTTGCAACAAAATGGTGTGCAAGTGATTATGGCTAGAAACTCTGACTACTTCGTTAGTCTGCCTGGAAGAGTTCAAATGGCAGAACGTGGTGGGGCTGATGTCTTTGTGAGTATTCACGCTAATGCCATCGGAGGAGGAAGATCAGATGTCAGTGGTTTGGAAACCTATTATTACGACAGTGGTTTAAGCCTAGCGCGTGTAGTTCATAGCAGCATTCTCCAAAGTGTTACCGTAAGGGATAGGGGAGTACGACGAGCCAGATTTTACGTCCTCAGAAAAAGTTCCATGCCCTCTATTTTGGTAGAAACCGGTTATTTGACTGGTCGGGAGGATGTGGCTAAGTTGCAAAGTGCGGCTTACCAAAATCAAATGGCAGATGCGATCGCTCGTGGTATTCTCCAATATCTCAGACGCTAATGATCCTAATTACGGTGCGATCGCCCAGTGGCAAAATAAAAAGAGCGTGCTAAGATACTACGCCATTAGATGTATTTTTATACCGACACAAAATTTGATGGCAGCAGCACCAAAGTTTGGACGGTGACAGTGTGAGGATTTGCGAATATGTTGAGATGAAAGTTCTCACGAATGCGAATCAGGAGAAAGGATTGTGAAACTAGACTGGCTATTAACCGGAACTGTAGGTACGGTGTTGTTACTGTCATCGCCAGCTTGGGCAGCACGTTTAGATTCTTGGCGATTTGATGCTAATCTAAACCGTCTGGAGATTTCCACGACAGGGGGCGTACAACCGCAAGCTCAACTGATTTTTAGTCCCACACGTTTAGTCATTGACTTACCAGGGACAACCTTTGGCAAACCCCAGTCCACACAACAGGTAGGGGGTGCAATTCAGGCTGTGCGCGTAGGACAATTTGACCCCCAAACCACTCGCATAGTTGTAGAACTTGCCCCTGGTTATACTCTCAACCCCCAAGAAATCAAGTTTGTCGGCGTTACTGCTAGTCGTTGGACTGTCCAGTTACCCACACCAGTTGCGGAAAGCAGTATAGATAACCCAGAAATTGCCCAACAACCACCCTCCAACTCATCTCCTAGAAATATTTACACAGTCACACCCACTAATCGCGAACCAGAGGTGAATAGTGTTGCCTCTGTTACTCAGATTGAAAACTTCCAAGTCACAGGTGATGGCTTCTTTGTCCGCACTCGCGGCGGTAATCCACAAATTCAAGTTAATCGCACAGAAGATCCACAGGTACTCAATATTGATATTGCTGGCGCATCCATATCACCAAATCTCAGACAACAGGATGTTTCTGTGAATCGTTATGGTGTCAGCCGCATTCAATTTACTCAACTACAAAACAGACCCCAAACTGTCAGAATGACAATGCTGCTGGATAAAAATAGTTCTGACTGGCGAGTCAGCACCAGCAGCATAGGTGGCTTTGTCGTCCTGCCTAATAGAAGTTCGGTCAGATTACCTAGAGAAAATAACCCAGAAACAATTTCTACCAATTCACCCGCCACAATCCAAGCGGTAGAACTAGCTGAAAATGGGACACAACTGTTGATTCGTGCAGATCAATCAGTATTTGCTCAGGGTGGTTGGGATAGATCCTCTGGATTGTTCCGCATCACTATTAATAATGCCAAGTTAGCTGCCAATGTCAAAGGCCCAGTTCTAACTGCCAATAGTCCAATTCTCAGGGTAAGGTTGCAACCCCAAGCACCCAATACGGTAGTTGTATTAGTACAACCCTCAGCTGGAGTACAAATAGGGGAACTGAATCGAGTTGGCAACCAGCTATTGGCACTAGAATTACAAGGTTCGCGGAGATTTATACCCCCAATTCTCGTCCCATCAGACAATCAATCCCAATTACCAGATACGAATACAGATAATCCTAGAACTACCCCTTCCGCCCCACGTTCCTCAGTTCCCAGGGGTAAAGTTTTAGTGGTGATTGACCCTGGACATGGTGGTAAAGATTCTGGCGCACCTGGTTTGGGTGGACTTTTAGAAAAAGATGTAGTGTTGCCCATTGGTCGCCGGATAGCGTCGATTTTAGAGCAGAATGGTGTGCAAGCTGTGCTAACACGGGATGCTGATTTCTTTGTCGAGCTGCAAGGTAGAGTGGATATTGCCGAGCGCGTCAACGCTACAGTATTTGTCAGTGTCCACGCTAATTCAGTGGATAATCGCCCTGATGTGAATGGCTTAGAAGTTTATTATTACGATAGTGGTTACGCCCTCGCGGAAACAGTCCGCAAGAGTATTCTGCAAAATATTGGCACTATCAAAGACAGAGGCACGCGCAAAGCCAGATTCTACGTGCTCAGGAAGAGTTCTATGCCTTCGATTTTAGTAGAAACAGGTTATATGAGTGGTCGCGAAGATAATCCGCGACTGGGTTCACCCGAATATCAAAATCGCATGGCAGAGGCGATCGCTCGTGGTATTCTGCAATATTTAAAGAGATGATCAAATTCAAAATATAGTACAAATGATCAATTGGTATATCTACAGAATTTAATGGTCATTTAACCAAATGTCTGCTAAATTCTGTATTTTAAATCCCCAAATATTTAATTAGTATCTGCCTGTGTATTCATCTTCCAGCTTTGAAGGTAATCTTTACGAATTCTTAGACCAAGAGCCTCAACGCGCTCCCATTGGTGTGTTCGATAGTGGTGTGGGTGGGTTAACGGTATTGCGTCAAATTTATCGGCAATTACCGAATGAATCAGTTGTATACTTTGGTGACACCGCTAGGCTACCTTACGGTATTCGTTCCCAAGCCGAAATTATTCAGTTTGTTCGCGAAATCCTAGACTGGATGCAGCAACAACGCGTCAAAATGGTGATTATGGCTTGTAATACTAGTTCTGCCCTTGCACTAGAAATAGTCCGTGCAGAATATGACATTCCCATTCTTGGTGTGATTCTCCCTGGTGCGAAAGCCGCCGTCCAACAAGGTAAGCGTATAGGTGTGATCGCCACCCCCGCCACAGCTAAAAGTAATGCTTATAAGCACGCCATCTTAGAAATCAACCCAGAAGTAGAAGTGTGGCAAGTCGGCTGTCCAGAGTTTGTCCCACTGATCGAGCAGAATCGCATTCATGACCCCTACACTACTGAAGTAGCTAGATCTTATTTAGAACCTCTAATACAACAAGATATTGATACTTTAGTTTACGGATGCACCCATTATCCCTTACTTGCACCTGTAGTGCGATCGCTCCTCCCAACTCAGGTCAAAATTATTGACCCAGCTGTCTATGTCGTCAACGCCTGTAATCAAGAATTAGACTTACTCGGTTTGAATAATACTCATCCTCCCCTACCAACTCGCTTTGCTGTTAGCGGTTCTCCGCAACAGTTTGCTCAGTCTGGAATCAATTGGCTAGGTTTTACTCCTATCGTTGAAGCAGTTGATTTTGCCAATATTCATAGTCATTAGTTATTAGTCATTAGTCATTAGTCATTAGTCAATTAGTCCATTTTGAATAAGAGCAATAATTCAATAAAAATTGTCGATAATGGCACTGATTGAGCAGCGTTAGTTTGCTAATTTCCTGACCCATAGACATATCTAAAACTCAATTTTTTGCCCCCGAATTTAAAGGTATCCACTAATTTATGGATATGACTAATGACTAATAACTATTGACTAGGCTTTTTTCCTGTGCGCTTTGCCAAACCCAATAATAGATAAACGGTTAATAAATATCCCGCAGCTAAAATAAAAATCATCATAGGCATATTCCCATAAACCATAATCGCACCAGCACCTTTTAATAGACATAATGAAATTGCATAAAAGCAGCAAAAACAATACCAACCAATTCATATCTTGGTGGCTGTAGTACGTTATGCTAAACAAACCGATAAAGCAATTAATTCTTTCGGTTTAAGCATTACTTATTAAATTGATCGCAGACCATACATCCGACAACAAATATCGTATTACTTTGAAGCAACACGATCTTGCACTCCTCAGCAGCTTACCTAGTCTGCTTGATTTTTGCTTACCTCTTGACAACAGGAATAATACTTACGCTCAACGCAAGCTAAAGACGTATGACAACACCTCTCAAGAGGGTTATTCATTTTCTATCCAAGAGGTTTCCGCAACAAACGTTTATCAAGAAAACGCTCTCTTGATTTACGATTGAGCAAAGTTATATTTGTAACTCACAACACTGAAGAAGCAGTATCACCTAAAAGTAAACTGCTGTTGTGGCGTGAATACCTGAAAAATTTAAAATCCCTAGATTATAGAGTAACACAACAACGCTAACTTTGAGCTTGAATTTCAAATTTTTTAGCTACTTACAGAGTTACAGAAAGAGCTAATTTATACATAAAAATAGCTAATATATAATTATTGATACTTAATTTAGATGAATATATGTTTAAGTATGTGTGATAAATAACTCTGAAAATAAATTTTACAAAATACTTCTTTGACTGAAAAAGGTTTTTTCGGGATTATACTTAGTCTCTAATAAATCGAAATTAAATTAAATAGTAACTATACTTAAATAAAATTAATTCTAAGATTCAGATGTCAATACATATTAAATATTTATTGTTCTTGGTTCTTTTGGATGAAACTAGTCGGATTTTATGTTGAGTAACGGTGCAAATAGAAATTTATCGTTTTGCGGCAAATTTTGGGTAGATGCCGCCAGTCAGCCAAGAGTAGCTCTTCCCTAGCTCCTAGCGGTTAATCTTAATGGCTCTATTTTCTGTATTCTTCAGAGCAAAAGTTTGCGCTGGCACAGGCTTATCTTAGAATAAACATTAGGATATGTAAACTTTCGTAACTAAAGTCAGAGTCCGCCCACCCATGACCCCAGCCACCTCCCTGTTTGCCCCTGTGGAAGCAGACCTGCGAATACTAGCAGATAACCTCAAACAGCTAGTTGGAAATCGCCACCCCATTCTGTTTATTGCCGCCGAACATCTATTCGGGGCTGGGGGAAAGCGTATTAGACCAGCAATTGTGCTGTTAATATCGCGGGCGACCATGTTAGACCAAGATATTACACCACGTCATCGTCGGCTAGCAGAAATCACCGAAATGATTCATACAGCTAGCTTAGTACATGATGATGTGGTAGATGAATCAGAAGTACGGCGGGGCGTTCCTACCGTGCATAGTTTATTTGGTAATCGGATTGCGATTCTTGCCGGAGATTTTCTTTTTGCTCAATCATCTTGGTATCTAGCCAACCTAGACAATTTGGAAGTAGTCAAACTACTTTCTGAAGTGATTATGGATTTAGCTACCGGGGAGATTCAGCAAGGAGCAAATCGCTTTGATACCAGCATCTCAATAGAAACTTATATCCAAAAAAGCTATTATAAAACTGCTTCATTAGTTGCTAATAGTGCTAAAGCGGCGGGAATACTTAGTGAAGTTTCTGTAGATGTTGCAGAACATTTGTACGCCTATGGTCGTCATCTAGGTATAGCTTTTCAGATTGTGGATGACATTTTAGATTTCACTAGTACCTCCGATATGTTGGGTAAACCCGTAGGTTCGGATCTCAAAAGTGGTAATCTGACAGCACCCGTGTTGTTTGCCCTAGCTGAAAAACCTTATTTGGAAGTTTTAATAGAGCGAAAATTCGCCCAAGTCGGCGATTTAGAGGAAGCACTGACTTTAGTTAAAGCTAGCCAAGGTATACAGAAGGCCAGAGATTTAGCCGCTCACCATACTAAGTTAGCAATTGATCATTTAGCTGTTCTCCCACCCTCCGAATCTCATCAGACGTTGATCAACATCGCTGAATATGGATTGAGTAGGTTATATTAGCCCGTTTGAAGGACTTAGGAGGCAGAAGGGCTAGTATGTTTTATTCAACATACTGCTCAACGCCATGCTACCGCTGACAGCACTCCTAACTCAGCACTCATGTTTTGAAAAAATTTTGATTTTTAGTGAGATTTTTTTGAGATTTTTGAGATAAAAATTTTTGGATGTTGGTGTGTATTGAAAACAGCCAACATCCAATTTTTTTTTAAGCAATACCAGGAGGTACATTTGTACTGATTGACTTTTGTTTTAACTGTTTTTGTATGAGTTTTTGGAATTGAGAACGCTTGACCTCATACGAATGAGTGGTTTTACCCGGTGTTTCAAAAAAAACGATACTATCTACGGGTTCTAGTGCCACCAGTTGGAACAAAATGTGGGTGGCAGGAACAATTTTGGGGGTCAAGTGAGGGTCTAGCCCAGCAGGTGAAATTAGGGAAACATCCTGTATGGTAGGGAAAGCGTAAACCACACGCTTTTCGATTCCTGGGTTGCCACGTTTGCTCAACGTAGTTAAGACCCAGCTACCCTCCCCATCTTGGAGAATATGGTACTGGGAATGACGCAATTTTTGAGCGATCGCTAAAATCACAGGAGCAATTGCTGCAACAAGATGTGGTGTAACACCATCGTTGGGTGCATTGTTAATCAGCAATTGAATTTGTGTTTCTAAATCCATAATGACTTGTTAACGTCTGTTGGGTAGAGGCAATAAAATTTATCGCCATGTGATTGATCCCATTACAGTTGGGAATAATAAAATCAGCCACATCCTGAAAGCAAGGATGTGGATGCGTTTAGCTTATAAGCAAAACAATAAAGCCAATACCCACTTTCTGCACAAGTTCTATTTAAGTTCTATGTATAGGGTCTTTTGAAAACCGAGACTATGAATTCAGCCGCAACAGCAACTATTCCAACCGCCAACGCTCTGGGAGAAAATACTATCGGTGTAGAAGTGATCTTCCCACTTGTCTACAAAGAGCTACAGCAATTCACCAAAGCCTCAGATCAGAATTGTCACGATGTAGCCAATCGCATCACTACCGAAGTATACAGGATTTGTAGCGAAAGTAAACGTATTCAAGCCTCTGGTGCTGTAGAAAATTCAGCCATGACCCTAGCCAAACACAGGCTACAACAGTGTTTGAGATATTATCAACTAGGTTCTAACCGAGGCAGAGTTGAATTACACAGTACATTAAGTGCCATTATTTATCGTTACATTAATCCCCCCCAACGCCAATTGAGTTATCAAGGGCGGCTGACAATTATAGAAGATTTCCTCCAAAGTTTTTATTTAGAAGCCCTAAACGCCTTTCGTCGGGAAAACCAACTCGGCCCTACCTACAGCCCCAAAACTCTCCTAGAACTATCAGAGTATATGGCATTTACCGAGCGTTACGGTAAGCGGCGGATTCCCCTTCCAGGTCGCCAGCAGCAGTTGATTATTCTCCGCGCTCAAACTTTTTCCCAACAACAACCTCCAGAAACTAGCGTTGATATTGAACAAGCAGCAGAAGGTAGCAGCAATGAAGGTGATGGTTCTTGGGAAGAACCCGCCGTCCAGCAGTTGCGCTCTACAATGGCCACCCAAGCAGCACCCGAACCAGAAGAAGATACACTCCGTTCCGTCGTGATTTCGGAATTAATGAGTTATTTAGAGCAACGTGACCAATCTGACTGTGCTGATTACTTCTCCCTCCGTCTCCAAGATATGTCAGCCCAGGAAATTGAAAACGTTTTAGGTTTAACTCCACGTCAGCGAGATTACTTACAACAACGTTTTAAGTATCATTTGATCAGGTTCGCTTTATTACATCGTTGGGAATTAGTACACGAGTGGTTAGAAGCTTCCTTACATACCAATTTGGGTTTAACTCCTCACCAGTGGCAAGCCTATACCTGCCAATTAGACGAGAAACAAAGGTCTTTACTAGACTTAAAACAACAAGGATTACCTGATGACAAAATAGCTAAAACATTAGGGTTATCAATGGCACAACTACAAAAACGGTGGTTTAAAATTTTGGAACAAGCTTGGGAAATTCGTAATTCCTTAGTATCCGGATCTAGTGCATCCACTCATGAATAGTGACTCAGAATCCTTACAAGATTACTTACTTGGTTTTCTGGATAGTAGTATCAACTCTCCAGAAAACCATCAGGGAAATTGTCAGGATAACGACAAGGGCGATCGCTATCCTCAGCCAACTACCAGTCAAAATAATGGTGAGTTAGAGTTGGGAAGTGTACCCCACACCTTTTTATTAGGAGAAATTCCTACTGTGCAAGAACGTTTTCAAGCCGTCATTAAGCGTCGGTTACAAATTCACATCGAAAACCACCCACCCTTGTTTCCCTGGGAAACACAAATAGTAGACTATCCAGATACTCTGGATGAACCATCACTAGTATTTACCCCTAACTGGGGCTGGATGGCGCAGCAGTCAAAGCTGAATCTCCCCATCCCCTTACCAGAGAAAGTATTTCAAGAATTATTCACAAAATGTCAACAACTGGTGACATCTTCACTACCGATAGGGGCAAAATTAGTGCAGGCGGTGGAAGACTTGTTTCCCAACGAGTCTCACACCATCAATCATCTCGCTGGCATGGTGTTACGCACCAGTTATAGATCGCCAGACACTCTAGAGACAATGCCTAATATCGAGAGTGATTACTCAGATTTAGGTTCTCATCAACAAATGGCGATTTCCCTGATGGCCGCTCAACAACTGTTAGAGAATCTGACTCTACCAGTTTCACCCAGTAAGCCAGTAATAGAAAGACTCTGGTTAACTAGTGCAGGTGTTCTCAATTTGCGGGTAGAATATCACTCCCAAGCTAACACCACGCTGTTACGGGTTCATGGCGATTTGCCCACTCAAGGAATTTTGACACTACGGGGTAATAACTCCATTGCAATGGCACAGTCATCCATTCCCGGATGCTTAAGTGTAGAAATTGCTTGCCAGCAACTTCACCCAACTTACTTTTTAGAAGTTGAGTGTCCAGAACTTGATCAGTTGCCATTAGTATTTGTGATTAATCCCACAATTTAAGTGAGATTACCAACGCTAGCACACCATTGTTGATCAACACCCACAGATAAGTACATTATCGTGGTTTTGGCATCTAAATATTTTTCTCAACCGGGGGTCATGAGGGCTTCTACAATCACCCGCAACGAGAATGAAAATTTACAAGACATCTATATTCCCAAAGGCTGCTTTCGGGGAGTTCCTGTCATCTTAAAGGAACTTCCCGAAAATCTGTCTCTATAAGGCATCTACTCTATCGCTTTGGCGAAATTGGAAATGTTTAATTTAACCAGGTTGAATCGATTTTGGCATCTGCCTGTCAGTTACGGGCGACACAATCATCAGGAATCGCCATCAGTGGAAGTGGAAGACTCCATTTCCTTGCGGGTACTAGTGCTAGCGTTGGTAATTACAGGTATTACATCTGTGGATATTGCCGCCGATACGACATTTAGTTTGTGGGCAATACCACTGAGTTTTTTAGGTGCGGGTTGGAGTTATTACCGCCGTCGTCAAGCTAATGTCACCATCAAGTTTTGCATTGCCATTGGGATGTTAATGGCTTTGGGAGCTTTTTTTGGCAATATCTTTGGCGAATTGAATGATACACGCTTGGCTTTGGCTGAGTTATTAATTCAACTGCAAATACTACACAGTTTTGATGTACCTAGGCGCAAAAACCTGGGCTATTCCATAGTTATTGGATTAATTTTATTGGGTGTGGCGGCAACGTTGAGTCAAACTTTCGCTTTTGCACCCGTCTTATTATTATTTTTAGCGATCGCTCTCCCGACTTTAGTGATGAATTACCGTTCACAGCTAGGGTTAGGTAAGGAAAAAGTCAAAAGGCAAGAGGTAAAAGAAACAAAATTATTTAAGCAGTTACCTACATATTTTTTACTGTTTACCGTAGTTGTCGGTTTGGGATTGGTAGTTTTTGCATTTTTACCCCGCTTCCCTGGCTATCAACTGCGAACTTTTCCGGTGAGTTCTCCTATTGAGGTAAAAGGTGGCTTTACGGGTCGTAGCATTATCAATCCTGGTTATGTCCGTCAAGGTAATGCTGATAATCAAGGGAACGGTGATAGTGCTGCATCTGATAGCAATGGGCAACCAGGAAAGCTAGATAGCGGCTTTTATTATGGTTTTAATAACAAGATTAACCAAAACTTGCGGGGAGAGATGACACCCAAAGTTGTGATGCGGGTGCGATCGCAAGTCGAAGGATTTTGGCGGGTGCTGGCTTTTGACCGCTACACGGGTAAAGGCTGGGAGGTTTCCCGCAACGATGATGTAACTACTATTAAGCGATCGCCTTGGTCTTATCAAATTTTCTTACCACCACCCGCTATATCCGGCAAAACTAAGGAAGTAATACAAACTTACACTGTAGTCTCAGAGTTGCCTAACCTGATTCCGGCGATGTCTTATCCTAGAGAAATTTACTTTCCTACGCCTGTGATTGCAGTGGATAAAGAGGGAGGATTGCGATCACCTGTGGGATTAGCAGAAGACCTCACCTATACAGTGATTTCTGATGTGCCGTATCGTGATCGGACTTTACTCGGAACAGCTACTACAAATTATCCCCCCAATATTGAAAAATATTACCTCCAAATACCCCCAGAAATTTCCACTAAAGTTAGACAGCGAACTGAAGAAATTTTAGCTAACTACAATCGTGAGCGAGTAGGGAAATCGCAAAAAAATTTAGATTCTACCTATGAAAAAGTTCTGTATTTAGCGCAGTACATCAAGCAAAATTATTCCATCCCTGAGAACCCATTAGATTTACCTTTTTTTGATGACAAAGAAGACTTGGTAGAAGCATTTTTATTTAAACATAAAGGCGGCTATCCAGACCATTTTTCTACAGTCCTGACAGTGATGCTGCGTTCCATTGGTATTCCGGCGCGGCTAGTAGCAGGTTTTGGTGCAGGTGAATTTAATCCCTTTACAGGAATGTATGTGGTAAAGAACACTGATGCTTACGCTATGACGGAAGTTTATTTTCCTCAGTATGGCTGGTTTACCTTTGACCCCATCCCCAATCATCCGTTGATTCCAAATTCCCTGGAAGAAACTCAAACTTTTAGTGTGTTACGCCAATTTTGGCATTGGGTGGCTGGGTGGCTACCTTCGCCGGTCACGGGCTTTTTTAACAATGTATTCGGAGCAATTTCTAGGTGGATAGGAAAAGCGATCGCTTGGTTTTTCGCTTTATTCACTCAAGGCTGGTTAGGTATATTGACTGGTCTAATATTAGCCACTACAACTGCTTTTTTAGGCTGGCTAGGCTGGGTACAGTGGCGAAAGTGGTTAAATCATCGTGGCTTGAGTAAATTACCACCAATGGAACGTCTCTATCAACAAATGCTGCAATGGTCACATCAAAAAGGTTTAGGTAAGCATCCAGCACAGACACCTTTAGAGTATGCCCAAGTATCATCTGAGCATCACACCCCAACTAATGCTCAAGTCATAAATGATATTTGTCAAGCTTATGTTAGTTGGCGTTATGGAGGTAATACTCCCAACATACATAAATTGCGACAAAAATGGCAAGAATTGAAAAAATCTACCATTCATCAGAGGAAATATTTTGATGAATAATTACTCATAATTGTCTCCAAGATATGTATATTTTGGAGGCGATCACAATGCCGACAAATCACTTTTAGATACTTTTAATAACTAGCTCTAGCACTAGCTATTATTGGTATGCTTTTCTTATCTCTAGAGGCAGATTTTTCGGCAATTTAACGGAGACACTATCGAAAAAAGCAGATGTTAGGAAAAAACTAAAGCTGTATAGAATGAATGCGTTGTAACTCCCTTTTTTTAGGGATAACATGGGAATAAATTCACTACTAGCTTTGTACACCACATTTGGTGTCAGTTTTTTTATGGATATACAGTTAATTAACATTGGTTTTGGTAACATCGTTTCGGCCAACCGAGTTGTTGCCATTGTGAGTCCTGAATCTGCCCCGATTAAGCGGATTATTACTGATGCTAGGGACAGAGGTCAGCTAATTGATGCTACTTACGGTCGCCGGACTAGGGCGGTAATCATTACCGATTCCAGCCACGTAATTCTGTCAGCAATTCAACCAGAAACGGTAGCGAATCGCTTCGTGATTTCTAGGGAGCATCATACAGTGGAAAATTGATGCAGGGTCGCCTTCATAGACACCGCATCAGCAGTACCATGTGAATTAGGCGAGGTTTCTGTCACTAGTGCTACAAATTCGTTAGTTAAGGATTGCTCTGGAGACACATACCAGATTAAATTACTAATCTACTAACGAATGATGTCTCTTGATTAATTCACAGGTTAAACGGATGATGCAAGTTTTACCCATCCAGAGTTGTGCTACTACCAAAGACAGTGCTGTGTCAGGCAAGTTAATTGTGTTAACCGGGCCGAGTGGGGTCGGGAAAGGTACGCTAATGCGATCGCTCTTACAGCGTCATCCGGAACTGTATTATTCTGTCTCCGCGACGACTCGCGCCCCCCGTCCAGGGGAAATTGATGGCAAAAATTATTATTTTATTAGCCGCAGCAAGTTTGAGCAGTTAGAGGCTCAAGGCGAATTCCTAGAATCAGCAGAATTTGCTGGTAACTACTATGGCACTCCCCGCGAAGCTGTGCTGCATCAAGTACAGTCCGGCCAGTTAGTAGTTTTAGAGATTGAACTCAAGGGAGCAAGACAGATTCGGACTTCCTTCCCGGAAGCTTTAAGTATTTTTATTCTGCCGCCTTCCTTTGCAGAACTAGAGAAACGCATTCGTGGACGGGGGCAGGATTCTGAAGAGGCGATCGCCCGTCGTCTACAACGCGCCCATGAGGAAATTCAAGCGGCTAATGAATTTGATATCCAAATCGTCAATGATGATTTTGAGACTGCTCTCAGTGCCGTTGAAGCGGCTGTGTTTGGCAAATAAAGCTTTTTTGTCCCAAATGACTTATTGGCAATTGGGCATCGGTAATAGTCAAAAATCACTGACAATCACCAATGCCCAATTACCAAAAATTTAAAATTAGCCTATTAGACCTTGGATGATAGCCAAGTTACTGGTCAAGAAATAAGCTACTACTGCGCCACCAATACCACCAATTAAGAAAGCACTGGCAAAGTTATTCCAGCCTTCTTTGGAATTAAAAGCATCTGGGGGATTGGGTACAGTCACGCTAGCCAAAGCTTTGGGTGGATTGCTGTTGGAATACAAAGATAGACAGGCTGTGAGAATAACAACCAAGCCTATGGAAGCCAGCAATCCCGCCAAGTTAGCATTATCAGCATTACGCAGTGGGCCTAGTTTAGCGAAGGGGCCAAACAACAAGTAACCATGTGCCATACCAACTTCTAAGCCACGTCTAAAAGGGGTCAGACCTGGACGATAAGCAGGTAAGTTATTGATGAACCACTTGACTGCGGGAGAGGAGTTGACTGGGGTTTCTAGATTACCGATTTGGGGATCACCTGCGGGGAAAACAACTTCCCGATTTCTAGGATCACTGGGAGAATTTTTGGATGCGTCTACTGCTTGCATACTGTATGTTTGCCTCTAAATTTAGAAGGGTCGCATTTTCATCAAGAAAAATCGAGGGAGTATCAAGGTAGTAAGGGGAAACGAGTAAAAAGGCGAGCCACTGCGTTGGGCGGAAAATGCCCAACTTGTAGCAAGTGGTGTCAGCGACGCTAGAAGCGTCAACCGTTGGCGCAGCCTCTCGTAGAGAAGGGTAAAAGTAAAAAGACAAGAATCTTTTTACTTTTTACTTTTGCCTTACTTCTGAACTCCTGACTTCTGAATTTATGGTAAGGGGTGGAAAAGTAAGTCAGGGAAAAAACGATTAAACTCAATCAAAATACCCGCTGTAATTGTCAGCCAGATAGTAGCTGCAACCGGTGCAGTGGAAATGAATTTAATCAAATAGCTTTGATCACCTTTGTCGGCCATGATTTAATCTCCAAAACAAGTGAGTGAACTAACTTGGATTAGCGAGGAGAAACAGTGATTTCTGAGTCTTTCGCGGTTAACTCGCCAGCTAAGAATTCTTTCAATGCGGCGGCTGGCCAAGCAAAACCTGTCGCAATGATAGAAAATGCTAAACCCAAATCGATTTGGATTTCTTTCTGCTCGGTGTCAGCGTCTTTCTTGATGGCTTGTAAGTAAGCACGACCTACCCAGCCAATCCAACCAGCAATATACAAGAACAGGATGCTAGGAATCAGGAAGTCGCCAGCACGATCGAGGCGACCATCCACGATTAGGTGAGGATAGCCTTCTGGCCCACAGAGTGCCTGAGAATAACGTTCAAAACGTTTTTTACCAGATTCTGGATCGGCTGTAGTATTACGGGCGTTTTTCGCTAGTGCTTGAAATGCAGGATTGTCTTTACAGGGGGTCAGGTTTGCTCCCAAAGCCTGGGCTGGGGGGGCAAAACTGAATGAAAGACAAATCACTAAAATCAAAGCAAACAATCTTCTCATGGATTTGTTTCCTTTTATTGCAAAAGAAAAAGTTTTATGTACAAAACGAAGCGGCTTGTACAGTCTTTATTTGCTTAACTAGCAAGTCATCATACTCTTGGGCGGGAATCGAGTAAAGTTGAAGTAAATAAAAGTTAAAGCTTCTCAAACAAGTCTCAATTGTGGTAAACACCTGGAATGGTAACTGTTTTAGCAATAGAAACTAGCTGTGATGAAACTGCCGTGGCAATTGTTAAAAATCGTCAAGTTTGCAGCAGTATTATTACGTCTCAAATCCCAGTACATCGGCAGTATGGTGGAGTCGTGCCGGAAGTCGCATCTCGCCAGCATTTGGAAATCATAAATTTGGCGATCGCTCAAGCTTTAGAACAAGCCCAATTAGATTGGGGACAAATTGATGGGATAGCCGCCACTTGCGCCCCTGGGTTAGTGGGAGCATTGTTAGTAGGGTTAACTGCTGCGAAAACTTTAGCAATCTTGTACAACAAGCCATTTTTAGGAGTTCATCACCTCGAAGGTCACATCTACGCGACTTATTTGAGTGAGCCAACTTTAGATCCCCCTTTTCTTAGCTTACTGGTTTCCGGCGGACACACAAGCTTGATATATGTTAAGGAATGTGGAGTTTACGAAACTTTAGGTGAAACCCGTGATGATGCTGCCGGAGAGGCCTTTGATAAAGTGGCTAGATTATTAAAACTGGGTTATCCAGGGGGGCCAGTCATTGACCAACTCGCACAAACCGGAAATCCCCAAGCATTTGCTCTCCCAGAAGGCAGAGTATCACTACCAAGTGGAGGTTTTCATCGCTATGATGGCAGTTTTAGCGGGTTAAAAACGGCAGTTTTGCGATTAGTACAGCAGTTAGAAAAAGATGCTCAAACAGTACCAGTAGCTGACGTAGCCGCCAGCTTTCAAGAAACGGTGGCTAGAGCATTAACCAAAAGAGCGATTGCCTGTGCAATTGATTATGGTCTAGATACCATTGCTGTAGGTGGTGGAGTAGCAGCAAACAGTGGCTTAAGAAAAAACTTACAAGCGGCGACTGCTGAACATAATATCCGCGTTCTTTTCCCGCCTTTAAAATTTTGTACTGATAATGCCGCCATGATCGCCTGCGCTGCCGCTGACCATTTATCCCGTGGTCATATTTCACCCTTGGCACTGGGTGTAGAGTCTAGACTGCCGTTGACTCAAGTCATGAAGCTATATCAACCATGACTTGAAAGAGTATAAGGGCGGGGTGTAGGAAGAAAGCAGGGGAAGCAGAGAGACTGGGAATTTTAGCTTTTAGATTGAAACTAAATCCAAAATTTCCAATCCGTCTGGAAAATTTTCCTAGGGCGGGAAATCCGCCTACAGAAATTTTCACAAAATCTGAAATTGAATTGCCCAATGACGACACTTGCTACAAGTCGGGCATTGCCGCCCAACGCAGTGTCTCCCCAACGCTGCCTCCCCAATTCCCATTCACTATTGACTATTGACCCTTATGGGTGACGCTCCTAACGTCGCTACCGCTACGCTAACGATAGTTGCTTGCCGACGCAATGTGACAGGAACCCACTATCTCACTATTGACCCCTGCTTTGTCAGTATTCCCCGAATATGGTCAGCAACGGCATCTGGCTGTTCCAACATTGCCAGATGTCCACAATCAGGAATTTCAATCACATTATCGCCACAGTATTGAAAAAGTCTATGGAAACTGGCCAAATGACGCACATATTTAGGTTCCATGACTTTATCGTCAGCACCAGCTAGAAAATAAACTGGTTGTTTCAACTGTGATACCAACTTGGGTAGACGATTCACTTCTTCTTCAGTTGTGGACTCTAACAACGATCCCAGTGCTGCCTCTGGATCAGCCACAACAAAATCAATGACGCGCTGGCGCGCCCAATAGCGATCTAATGGCCGAGATACATTATTTCTGGTAAACAGAAAATCAATTAAAGGTAATTGAGACAACCAGCGAGGACGGACTTGTAAGAATTTCTGCCCTGCGGAACGAAATTGCTCAAAAGCTTCTTTAAGATAGATACCACCGCCGGCATTGATACAGATCACACCCTTAATAACTTCAGGCATTTGGGCTGCTGCCCAGAGTGCGATCGTACCTCCCAAAGAGTGGCCAATTAGCCAAGCACTGGTAATATTTAACTGTTGCAAAAGGGTTACTAAATCCTGAGCATAGGCAGCTGGTGTATGGAGAGACTCAAAAGCAGAATCCAGATTGCGAATAGAGTTAGAAGATGAACTGGCAGAACTTTCTTCCTTCATAAAATCAGTATCTAGATGATACTGCGATTCGCCAAAACCCCGTAAATCATAAGACAAGCACTGGAAGTCAACTGACAATCGAGAAATCACAGGTTGCCAGTATCCACGACTGTTTAACCAACCGTGAATGAACACCAAAGCATGGGGACAGGACGTGGGAGCTGTTAGCTCGTATGCGTGTGGAAAACCCAAGATTTCAATAGTTGCCATATTTATATCGTACCTTTAAGAGTGGGTGCGACTAGATATAGAGGGGGACAAACTATCGAAAATTCAAAATCTTCTATGACAAGCAAGCTACAAAATTCAAAGAACGAAAGAGATAGGAAGCATTGACCTGTGAACTTCTTATAGCTACTTACCTAGCAATCTTTGACGTACTCCTTCAGCAATTTTATGCCCTAAATACTCAGGAATGAGGCTTTCATTTGGCCCTAATAAGTAGAGAATTAGGCGTGTACGTCCCCGCCAAACTAATAAATTGGCATTGACAACTAAAAGGTCTTCCTGCCAAATGGCATACATGACTTTGTAAAATAACCCTGGTTGATTATCCGCCTCAATGACTAAAGCTGGGAGATGAAATACTGGATCGACATAGAACTCAGTCTGCACCTGTTCTAAACCAACATCCAAGTTAAACTCTACTGCCAGCATCTCTTCCACCTCGAATCTTCCACCCAATGCTTCACGAATAGCACGACAGACATTGTCTGCGGTTTTCTCTGTTAAAGCTTTGCTACCACGAGATACCAAAAGTTTGATAAACACAAGCATGGGTGGTCTAATCTGTCCATACAGACTCAGACTATGAATTGTCAGTCCATAAGCTGCTAGCACACCAAAAATATCACTCAGGAGAAAAGACTGATTGCGGTAAGCAAAGTGTAAAGCACTTTTACTACCTTCTGGTTTCAACTCGATTACAGCCCGTTTAGTTTTATAAAGCCGATAGGCTAACCGTAGGTTTTGGAGTTGAATTTCACTGCTGACAAATTGCTCATAAAATTGGGGAAACGCTCGGTTAAAGCGTTTTAAGAGTTCCAGTGTTGAAGATTTTAAACCAGAAGCCATCTTTGGGGTTAAAACTCGCTTGCTTACATCGCCTGGGAATATGGAATAGGGAATAGAAAATGATGGTTAGATGTAATAAGCTCAAAAATCACAAGATTTTTTCTTTGCCTTTGAACTTTTACCTTTTACCCTTCTCTACGAGAGGCTGCGCCAACGGGTGACTCTAGGAGAGCCACTAACGCTTCGCTAACACCACTTGTTACAAGTCGGGCATTGCCCGCCCAACGCTGTGGTTCACCTTTTTACTCCTTCTTCCTAGTCTTCCCCATCTTGCCCTTGACTCACCTTCAGTGGTTAATACCTAATTCATTTATTTATATACAAATCAATCCTAGTATTTTTGCCTTATGAGGAAATTCTCCTAGCCTTTACAACAAAGTGCTAAAGTTGAAGATGATTGGTGTGAAACACGCAATAACTACCTGCTCCTATGGAAAACCCTAACAATCTCTAACAAATCCGAGACGAAGGGTCAGAAATAGTACGGGTCGCGTAAACCGTGAATCAACACTTTTAAAAGTGGAAGCCAATTCAGTTATACTACCCGAACCACGTCGGCATGGGTTTTTGGAAAACTTGGTTTAGTAATTCTGAATCTGCGACAACAAGTAAAACAACCTCTTTTGAAGAGCATACAGTAGACGCTACAGGCAACTCTTGCTCCAATAGCGATGCCTCCGCAGCCACGCGGGGTGGAGAACGTATTGTTTTCAGCACGGAGCGAGATATTGATCTGTATGAACTAGAAGAACTGTGTGATGCTGTCGGTTGGTCGCGTCGTCCCCTAAGGAAAGTCAAAAAGGCTATTGAGCATAGTTTTCTCGTAGCCTCAATGTGGCAAGTGCGAGGTAATCAAAGACGACTGATTGGTTTTGCCCGTGCTACTTCAGATCATGCCTTTAACGCCACTATTTGGGATGTGGTAGTTCATCCAGACTTTCAACATAAAGGACTGGGTAAGGCATTGATGAAATACGTCCTCAAAAAACTCAGAAGTGAAGAGATCAGCAATGTGACACTGTTCGCTGATCCTCATGTCGTAGATTTCTACCGTACTATGGGTTTTATGCCAGATCCAGAAGGTATCAAAGGTATGTTTTGGTATCCTCATTAATTTTTTGATCAGGCGCGATTTCTAGCATTTCGACTTCGTTTGATTTTAAAGCCGAGCGGAGTCGAAACCGGAAAACGTTGTGGATTATCCGTTGAACATCTCTGTTGATTGAATGCAGGGCGCACTCAAAGAAGATCACTGTAGAGGACTATGAAAAAGTGAAATATTGTGGTATGGTGTAAAGAATAGTGATTAATTATCAATCCTTTATCGGGATGTAGCGCAGCTTGGTAGCGCGCCTGCTTTGGGAGCAGGATGCCGCAGGTTCAAATCCTGTCATCCCGATTAGTCAGAAATGAGCAATAACCCCATGTCTATGACCAGACTGGGGTTTTCTCATAGGTAAAACCAGAAAATTATAATTTGGCATGCGAATGTGACGTAACGCTTACATTTAATCTAATAAAAACTACTAAATTAATATGTATTTATGCTTAAAATTACTATGAAAATCTTCAGAACCATAGCCTATTCTGATAGAATCATGAATTTTTTTTAACAATAAAATAATACCTATTACATAAGATTTATGTCTCAAACCCAAGTGTAATATTGCCCAGCATAGATGGAACGATTAATGATGAAGTAACGTCATGGAAGTGCGAGTAAAGACCATACAATGGCGTTGTCTACATTCACAATGAGCTACATCACGAGCATCTACATTAATTGGTAGTCAATGGTCAAACTAAACTCACAATTAGTTTAATCTAGTAAAGTCAAAGGGTGACAAAATCAGCATTGCCATTGATCAAGGTTGGAAAATCTGGTGTTTTGAGATTAGATTGTGAGCATTTGCAGTAAAAATGAATTTTTCCCATCTCACATAGATTGCTATATAACTGAAAAAAGTTAGTACCAAATTGGTGCTGTGCAAATCAAACGATTTGTCTAAACTGAATTAAAGTCTTGATGGAAGGAGTACTCATGAAAGCATTGGTTCGTTGGGGAGCAACATTAGGTCTAGTGGGAAGTACCCTGCTGGGAACAGTATTTATAGGGAATATTCCGGTATGGGCATTGTCAGAACAACAAATCAAAGAAAAACTAGATGCTGTACCTGTATATTTAGTAACTAACGATAAAGGTTTGCCCTTGAGTCGTTCCTTACCAGCTGCACAGAATGGTCAAAAACCTGGAGGTTCAGTGACGGGTGTTTATCTAAGCCGCCAAGATGCTCAAGCTTTTATTACAGAGCTGCGGAATGCCAAAGGTAAAGATCCCAAAACAGAAGAAATGGTCAAAAGCCTACAGGTAACAGCAGTACCTCTGGGTGTGATTTATCAGCAATTACAACAAAGTAAAAAAGATCCTAATCGTCTGTTGTTTGCTTTTAAACCTGTAGATCAGGAACTTAAGGGAGCAGTGGATTTACTGCGTCAAAGTGGTCAGCAGGTAGATAAGTTTAATAGTGTACCGTTGTTTGCTGTGAGATTTTCTCCACAGCAGGGTTATGTCCCCATTCAACTAGGCTCGGCAAAAGAACAGGTTGTACCCATCTTTTTCAGTAAGCAAGATGCACTCGGTTTGTTAAATCAAGTGAAGCCCAAGTTTCCTAAAGCTGATATTCAGGTCATTGATGTAGACGGAATGATCGATACTTTGCAGAAGAAAAATGATTCTTGGTTGAACCAAGTTGTTTTAATTCCATCCCCTGAATCGAGGGATTATATCAGGACTTTACCAAGAGATAATAAAACGCCTGCCAATAGTAATAACAATAATTCACGGCAGACACCGAAGCCCAATCAACGTTAGGCATGGTTAATCAACAGCTAAATGTAGTTTCTGGTTTACAACTTTGGCAATGGCGCAATAAAGCAATCAAAGCAGCGATCGCTGATCAGATTTCAGTAGCGGAAGTAGATTGGCTACTGCAAGAGGTAGCAGGATTAGACCGCTTGACACTGCGTTTAGAGTCTTTTAAAGACCAAGTTGAGATTTTCATGGCTTTGTCTTTAGAAGAGTTAGACCGACTGTGGCAAAGACGCTTAGATGATGGTTTGCCAGTACAATACATTGCTGGCAGCACACCTTGGCGAAATTTTAGATTGAAAGTGTCGAGCGCAGTCTTAATTCCCAGGCCAGAAACTGAATGCTTGATTGATCTAGCTATGGTAGCGGCTGCTGACAGTGCAGTCGCGCCACAACTACAACGAGGACATTGGGTAGATTTGGGGACTGGTAGTGGGGCGATCGCTCTAGGGCTGGCGAATGCTTTTCCAGAAGCAACAATTCACGCCGTAGATTTTAGTCAAGAAGCTTTGGCGATCGCCCAAGAAAACGCCGAAAGTTTGGGTCTAGCTGAACGAATACAGTTTTATCATGGGTCATGGTGGCAACCGTTAACAGCCCTCAAAGGTCAAGTCAGCGGTATGGTTTCCAATCCACCCTATATCCCCAGTAATATTGTACCGACACTGCAACCAGAAGTAGTAAACCATGAACCACATTTAGCTTTAGATGGTGGTGCTGATGGCTTAGATGACATTCGCCAATTGATAGAAGTCTCACCGTGTTATTTACGACCTGGTGGCCTATGGCTAATCGAAATGATGGCGGGACAGGCGGAAGCGGTAAAAACGCTTCTAGAAGAGCAAGGTAGTTATAACAACATCCAAATTCACAAGGATTTAGAGGGCATTGAACGCTTTGCTTTAGCTAATGTGAGTGCTAAGTAGAGGCGTGATTATCCGCCGCTCTTACGAGTGTCTACGCATCTGTACAAGAATGCTGGGTTATGAGTTATGAGTAGTGAATGATAGTTCATAAAACTCATAACTCATAATTTATGACCAAAGTTTCTTTAGAAAAATTAATAGCTGGTGTTCATGCTGGCGTTGTAGTTAGTTTTCCTACTGACACTGTTCCCGCACTCGCAGCTTTACCAGAAAAAGCGGGATTAATTTTTACCACTAAACAGCGCAGTCAAGAAAAGCCTTTAATTTTGATGGGGGCTAGTGCAGAAGATTTATGGCCTTATGTTCAAGGTAGCTCAGAAGAGTATCAAATTTGGCAGCAAGTGGTAAATCAGTACTGGCCGGGAGCATTGACATTGGTGTTACCTGCTAGCGATCGCATTCCCCAAGCGATGAATCCCCATGATCCCACAACCATTGGGATTCGAGTTCCGCAAAGCGCGATCGCTCAAGCAATTTTGTTACAAACAGGCCCTCTAGCTACTACTAGTGCTAACTTATCAGGTCAACCTGCTTTACAAACTATGGCAGAAATTGACAGTCAATTTCCTGACGTACTGACTTTAGAATTTACAGGTACAGAATTTTTCAGTGAAAATACTATACTGAGTCAGCCATCTACTGTTGCTAAATGGACAGGAAGCAGTTGGCGAATTTTACGTCAGGGTGCGATAAACTTAGACGTTTAGCGTTTAAATCAGTTGAAGTGGGAAACAGAAGTTTCCTTTTTGTGATCAATTAAATAAAAATCAAAAGTTAATCTCTGCCAAATTATGAATTGGAGTAACTGGTTATATCTGGGAGTAGGGTTAATCATAGGGTTAGGTTGTGGCTGGTTACTCACAAAACGGTCTGTCAAGCCGATATCTAGAGAATTACCAATAACACCAAAAGATCAACAGCCGGAATTGTCAGTCCAAGCGACTATCAAGAACACACAACTAGCCTATGAAATGGCCAAGGAAATGAGCCAGTTCAAAGGGGGATTCTTAGCACGGACTACCCATGAATTGCGATCACCTCTCAATGGTCTCATCGGGTTACATCAGTTGATCTTGTCGGATTTATGCGAAGATGCAGCAGAAGAGCGCGAATTTATCGCCCAGGCTCATGAACGGGCTTTAAAGCTGTTACATCTGATGGATGAAATTCTCAATGTTGTCAGGACAGAACACGGTACTAACAAATTAGATATTCAGCCCCGACCTGTAGCTGAGATTTTACAAGAAGTTTATAACTTAACTTATATGCTGGCAGTAGATCGCAATTTAAAGCTGCAAATTTTACCTCCAGACCCAGAGATTTGCGTTTTAGCAGACCAAAGGTGGTTGAGGCAAATATTACTAAACTTAGTAGATAATGCTATTTCTCAAATGGCAGAAGGTAGTATTTGTATTTCTAGTGGTGTGAAGAGTGGTTTTGTGCAAATATGGCTAGATTTCCCTCATCATGCCTTAGTTAGCTACGAGTCTATAGATTTACTGAAATCTGAAGCGGATGATGTGAAGTTAGAAAAAACTGCTCTTTCTCCTGGTATGAAGCTATTACTCAATCAAAAGCTGTTAGCAACAATGGGGGGTCAGTTGGAAATCTTAGCATCTCCCATTGCTGAGAATGCAGAGCAGTTGACAAGACTACAGATATCTATGCCCCTAGAGATTCTTGAAGTTGAACTTCCACAGTAGTCATATTGCTAATATTGGTGTGGTTATGCAAGACCATAGTTGTAGTGCTGTTAGTCTGGAAACCAATCTTTTCATAGAACTTTTGTTGATGAGTAGTCATCAAATAAACACGCTCAACCTGCATTTGAGGGTGACTCAAAACAGTTTCAACTAATTTGCTACCTAATCCAGTACCTTGGTATTTTGGGTGAATGACCACATCCCAAATCGTCGCTCGATAGATGCCATCAGAAGTCGCTCTAGCAAAACCAATCAGTTTTTCTCCATCCCAAATAGAAATTACTGGATTGCTATTGGCAATAGCTATACTCAAATCCTCAACACTACGTCCTTTCGCCCAGAAAGCTGCAAGATTAAATAACTCTTGGAGCTGGTAAAGGTCTATTTCAGTATGGCGATGTTCGCGAAACTGAATCTGAGGGTGGTTCATCATGTAGGCACTCCGATGTGGCAGTATTTTTACTGTCTTTTAATCATAATTGTGCAAGATATCAACGAGTTGTGGCATTCATATGCAACTAAATTAGGAAAATAAGGCGTGGGGCATTGAAAAAAAGAGGAGCAGCTAATTACTGTTGACTAATGACACACCCACTTCCATAAGGGATGAGTAGGGCCTTGTTGGCGGATCTGAAATACTTGTTTTTCTAAACGTTGCTGCTCTTGTTGTGGTAATCCCAGTAAGATATTCCGACTTTGCCAAACTAAAACAGAAGTAGTCATCCCAACGCAAAAAGCTAACCCTATAGCAGATAGGGGGTGATAGAGAAGCCCGTACCGTAGTGCTACCCAAGTAAAGTATTGTTGCCACAAGCTAATTTCTGAGCGGAGATTCCACAAGCATATAGGGGCAATTGCCAGCCATAAACAGCCAACAAATAGCCATCTGCCATAAACAGTTAGTTGGTGTAGCTTTTGGACTTGTTGAGCTAAAGATTGTTCATTGTCAGAAATTTCTGGTTCTTCTGGTTGAATCATAGGCAATTATTGGGAATTGGGAACAAATAAATTCAAAATTCAGAATACTCTACGATTAGGTTTACGCTTCCTTTTGTGGAAGCGTCTCTAAAAGTGAAGGAAAGCCAACGGCTTCAAAATTAGAGAGTTGTCGGGAATTGAAAGAGAGACAAGAGAGTAACTAATGATGAATGACCAACGACTACTCCAAAGATGTATCAGTAACTCCGGCAGTTTCTACTACTGTAGATTTACCTGTGCGTTCTCGCCATAAAGTCAGGAGGGTGCTGGCGATGAAAATACTGGAATAAGCCCCGGCGGCAAAGCCGATAATGAGAGCTAGAGCAAAGTTTTTCAGAGTTTCGCCACCAAAGAAAAAGATGGCGAACAATGGCAGCATGGTAGTTAAAGTGGTATTAATTGATCTGCCTAAAGTTTGATTCACCGCATCATCGACAATCTCAGTAATTGGTTGGTTAGGGTTAATTTTTAAGGTTTCTCGAATGCGATCGTAAATTACTACTGTGTCATTTACAGAAAAACCAGTAATTGTCAATAGCGACACAATAAATAAGCTATCTACTTCTGTGCCGAAAACTAGACCAAAAATTGAGAAAATTCCTGTTGTGATCAGTACATCGTGGAACAGCGCCACGATCGCAAATACGGCGTAATCTAATTGAAACCGAAATGTTAGATAAATGACAATGCCTGCAAAAGAAACAATCAGAGCGATGACACCAGAAGTAAACAACTCTCGCCCCAAGGTAGGCCCTACAGTGTCAATTTGATTTTTTTGTTCGTCAAATGTGCCAACTTTTTCACTTAAGGCGGATTGTAATTTAGTACGCTGGTCACGGTCTAAATTTTTGGTACGAATTAAGATGCCGTTTTCTTGGCGTGTTTCTTTGTCAGCAACTATCTGAATACTGCTATCGCCCAGTCCTTGGTCTTTGGCAACTTCCCGTACAACGTTGATATCTATAGGCCGATCGCAGTTTCCTGGTTTGCTACAATCTCGTTCAAATTGTAGTCTTGTACCGCCGACAAAATCTAAGCTGGGACGTAAGGGGGCGCGAATTTCGGGGTTTTGCCAAGAAATCACCATTGAGATGATACCAGCCAAGGTGATGGCGCAAGAAATAGTCCACCAAAGCGATCGCGATTTGTTAATACTGAGTTTCATTTAGCCACCTCTGCCTGATTTGATGACCCTGATCCTGGCAGGTTAGGACAGAAAAGTTCTGGTTTCCGCAGTGCAGGAATAGAAATTGCCACAAACATTAAGCTGCGACTGCAAGTAATAGCACTAAACATACTGACGGCTACACCTAAACCCAAAGTTAAAGCAAAACCTTTAACTAAACCAGCCCCTAGGTAAAATAGTGCAGCACAAGCAATAACTGTGGTGACGTTGCCATCTAAGATGCTGGAAAAAGCCCGATAAAAGCCAGATTCGACGGAACGATACAGCGATTTACCGGCCATTAATTCTTCCCGTGTGCGTTCAAAAATTAGCACGTTCGCGTCTACCGCCATACCAATACTGAGAATAAAACCAGCAATTCCTGGTAGGGTAAGGGTGACATTCAGTAGACAAAAGCTAGCCCAAGTCAAGATAGCGTAGATAATTAAAGCCACATCTGCAATTAATCCTGGTAGTCTATAGTACACCACCATAAAGATTAATACTAAAATCAAACCGCCAATCCCGGCGTAGATACTGCTTTTGATGCTGTCTTGTCCCAAGGTTGCCCCAACTGTGCGGATTTCTGCAATTTCTACTGGTACGGGCAAAGCACCACCACGCAGTTGTACACCTAAGTCGTTGGCTTGTTGAGCGGTGAATCTACCTGTAATTACCGCCGAACCGCCGGTAATCCCAGTATTGGCAAATTCTACTCCGACAACAGGCGCGCTAATCAGTTCATTATCTAGAAAAATACCGATGCTGCGCCCTGTACCTGCTAGATTTTTGGTGAGTTCTGCAAATAGTTCACCACCTTTTTGGTTAAAGCGAATAGCAACGTTCCAATTGTTACCCTGTTGGGTGGGTTCGCCGTAGGCATCTGTGAGATATTGTCCATCAAGCGGTGGTTTGGTGCTTTCAAATAATTCAGCGATCGCTTGATTGTTGTTCTTTAAATCTTCTAAATTTTTATTAATTGCAGCTTGGTCTTGGCTTTTTTTTAATTCTTCTTGCTTGGCTTTTAATTCAAAGCGTGACGATTGAAATGCCAATAATGGAGTTTCTGTATTGGGTTTTTGCAGGCGGAATTCTAGCTGTGCTGTACCTCCCAGAACTCGCTCTGCTTGTTCTGGGTCATTGACCCCTGGTAGTTGGACAAGGATTTTATCTACACCCACTGTTTGAATAATGGGTTCAGAAACACCAAGACTATTAATCCGTCCTTCAACAACTTTTTTCACACCCTCTAATTCCCGGTCAGTGATTTGGGGAATTTGGGCTGTAGGTTTCACTTGAATCGTAAGCTGTGATCCACCTCGTAAGTCTAGCCCCAAAGGTGCAGGATATTTGAAACTGAACACCAAGGCGGCTATGACTAAAACTAATATTAACGCTAAAAGCGATCGCTGTCTCTGCATACCGTAACTCGCAACTGACAAACGCTATAATAACGCTCTTTGCATCAGTTATGAGTAGGTGGGAATAGGGTATGGGGCATTGAGTATTGGGAATAGAGTATTAGGCATGGGTGTAAAATTGCCTCTGCGCCCCTATAACCTTCTACCCCTACACCCCTACACCCCTACACCCCCAATTCCTAGACTCGCATGGCAACCATTTTCTGTACTGCTTCTACAATTTGCTCTGGCTGCACAATGGTTAGACGCTCCAGAGTACCGTTGTAAGGTGTGGGGATGTCTTGGGAGGATAATCTTAATACTGGGGCATCCAATTCATCAAATAGGCGATCGTTAATGGATGCGACTAATTCCGCGCCAATACCGCCGGTTCGCATACATTCTTCTACGACAATGACGCGGTGGGTTTTCCGCACGGATGCACCGATAGTCTCAAAATCTAAGGGCTTGAGTGATATTAAATCGATTACTTCTGGGTCATAACCTTGTTTTTCTAAAGCTTTGACAGCTTGCACGACATGATGACGCATCCGGGAATAGGTCAGAATTGTGACATCTTTACCGCGACGAACAACCTCTGCCTTATCTAAAGGCAGGAGATATTCTTCCTCTGGCAGATTTTCTTTTAAGTTGTAAAGTAAAACGTGTTCAAAGAACAAGACTGGATTGTCGTCACGGATTGCTGATTTCAGTAATCCTTTAGCGTTGTAGGGAGTAGAACAGGCGACAATCTTCAATCCTGGAACGGCTTGGAAGTATGCTTCTAGACGCTGGGAGTGTTCTGCACCTAGTTGTCTTCCTACACCGCCAGGGCCGCGAATCACCATTGGAATTTTAAAGTTACCGCCGGAAGTGTAACGCAACATCCCGGCGTTGTTGGAGATTTGGTTAAAGGCGAGGAGTAGAAAGCCCATGTTCATGCCTTCAATAATGGGTCGCAATCCAGTCATGGCTGCGCCTACTGCTATACCAGTGAAGCTGTTTTCGGCGATGGGAGTATCTAAAACTCTTAATTCACCATACTTTTGGTATAGATCTTTGGTGACTTTATAAGAACCACCATAGTGTCCTACGTCTTCACCAAGAACGAATACACTGGAATCACGCGCCATTTCTTCATCAATGGCTTCCCGCAAAGCGTTGAAGAATAGTGTTTCTGCCATTTAGACCTTTTTTACAACTATCGTTTTAGAATCTTATCGCGCTACCGCGACTAATACCGTGAGCGATCGCACTAGTTAGGGATGAGTTAGAAAAGCTCAAAATCAAACTGCAAAATCGTAGCTTTGTCCGGGAACGCTAAGACAAATTCCCTTGAAATTATCTCTTAGCTTGTGGCAGATTTACGTCTGAAATTGGTTAAGTAGTAATTATCTAGCAGTTAACTACTTGCAAGTGAAACCAAAGCTCTCTAAAAGCTATCTAAAATTTTGGACTTTGACTTAGCAGGCTATCAGTTGCAAACCGGCGAATCAGTTACCTGTGTTACCTGATTTTCTGGAAAGCGTTTTGGCCTGCCTGGTTTGCGCTTGTGTCGTTGATTAATTGACTTTTCGCTAGCGATCGCCAACTCTTCAGGGGTACATTTAAATATCCGCAAGGCTTCCAAATATTTTTTTGGGGTCATTGTTGGCTCAGTCCGACCAGCTTCCCAGTTGCGGACGCTGGTCTCACTGATTGCAAGCCTGAAGGCAACTTCGGCGCGACTGACACCAGCACGCTCTCTCAGGACTTGCATATCCATATCTCATGCTCCCCTTACAGAAATTAAAGTTTTTTGTTAAATCAATTGACATTTGTTGTCAATTACTACAATCAAAACAAGAATTTATTATTTATATTTATTTTATAGGCGATCGCTGCACTCTTTTACAAAATCAGCCACTAATTTCTGTAACATCTCATACTAAATTGCTTATGACCGCAAGAATAAAGGAAAAATAGCTGGGTCGAGCCGCACCAAAGCGAAAACTCGCGCTTAAACAATTTTATTATTCATGGATAGACTAGTGCGTAGGTTACATCAGCACGAATAACTTGCTATGTAGAATTTGATACAAATATCTTTGGTTTTAAATATAAAAAATTCATAAGATTAACTAGAACCAAATCTGAGAAGTATCATTTTGAATTTAATCAATCACATCCCACCATCAAATAAATTCGTAATACTTAAATCTCGGAATGGTTTAAAGTGTTGAACTAAATAGTTATTGCCCCAACATTTCAACTATGGTCAGGTGGCTCACCCAAAGACAAGTGTATAGGTGACAACTGACGCAGACCAGAAACTAAACTTAGTCCACCCATACCAATTACCAGCCAAGATACAAATGATTCCAATGGTTCGACCTCCCGCGCTGTAGTTGCTGGATGCTTAGGGTCATAACGCACACCTACTATTTTGCCTTCACTGGCGCGGGAAGAATTATAGTCACCCGTAAAGCGTACAGGATCACCCTTAACGAGAAACTCGATTACTGGCGCGTAGGTGTCTTTTTGTTTATCATTGCGATCGCGCTCACGACGATACACAGTATCCACTACCCTACCTTGTGTTTCTGTTAGTGTTGCACGCTCATCAGCCATTTGTTTGTTTGACCAAAAACCCGCCCCAATAAACATCAGTCCAATTACTAAACCAAGAATTCCACTAAATTTATCTTCAAACGTAACTTGACGAAGTTGCACATTCATAGGATTTACGAAAATAAAACAACAAGTTTCTAAAGTGTTAGTTATTTAAATGACAGAGAATTAACTATAAATTATGTGCATGAATATAAGTTTTTATAAAAATTAGTCATTTTTGATATTAATCAATACTTTGCTAAATAGCCGTCATAAACTGCGTACATAAGAAAACATGAAAAAGTCTTTCCCTTAAACCCCTGTACCCTTACACACGGCAGTTTGCTCAAGTCGGGAAACCCCTTCGGTTTCACCACTTTGCTTATACCAGGAAACCCGTCCACCACAAGTGGTTCACTGCCCACGCAACTGCCTACCCTACACCCCTTTTTCAAGTCATAACAACTTAAAAACACAACCTATGTTAAGTGATTTTAAAATACTATGATTCATTTCGTAGTGAGAATTTAGTCCTTTTTTGAGAACTAAAGTTCTCACTACAAACCTTGAATTATTTACTCTGTTCTACTTAGCAGCGTTATCATGATTTTTGAAATTAAAAGACGTAGCAATGCTACGTCTCTACATTATTTTCTGATGCCTAAACATTACACAGATAATCGCAACCATCTCGCCGCATCTTTAGCGTGGTAGGTTAATATCAAGTCTGCACCAGCACGTTTGAAACTAGTTAAAGTTTCCATAACTACGCGCTCTTCATCAATCCAACCATTCAGAGCCGCGGCTTTCACCATTGAATATTCGCCAGAAACGTTGTAAGCAGCTACAGGTAAGTTACTTGCTTCCTTCACACGCCAGATAATATCCATGTATGCTAAAGCGGGCTTGACCATGAGCATATCCGCACCTTCAGCAATGTCTAGCTCAATTTCTTTAATTGCTTCACGCGCGTTACCTGGATCCATTTGATAGGTTCTTCTATCACCAAATTGTGGTGTTGAATCGGCTGCATCTCTAAATGGGCCATAGTAAGCCGAAGCATACTTAGCAGCATAAGACAAAATGGGTGTGTCTTGGAATCCTGCCTCATCTAAACCAGCACGAATTGCTTGAACAAAGCCATCCATCATCCCCGAAGGCGCAATAATGTCAGCACCGGCTTTAGCCTGGGATACAGCTGTTTTTTTCAATAGTTCTAAGGTGGGGTCGTTAAGAACCCGTCCTGTCAAATCGCCGACTTGCAAATAACCGCAGTGTCCATGACTGGTGTATTCACACAAACAAGTATCAGCAATCACAATTAAATCTGGCACTGCTGATTTTACTGCCGTTGCTGCTTTCTGTACAATACCGCAATCATGCCAAGCACCAGTTGCATCTGTGTCTTTATCAGCAGGAATTCCAAATAAAATAATGGCGGGAATGCCTAAGTCATAAACTTCTTTGGCTTCTTCGACAATTTTGTCTACCGAAAGTTGGTAGACTCCAGGCATGGATTTAACCTCGTTGGCAATGCCCTCACCTGGTACAGCAAACAAGGGGTAGATTAAATCATTTGTCGTTACTACAGTTTCTCGTACCATCCGGCGCAGTTGGGGATGAGTACGCAGACGGCGGGGGCGATGTGTGGGAAACATAAATTTCTGTGAAAAAATACGAATATGATGGACACAAAACAAAGCGTCACAAAAGTCGGACAAAACTCCGCTATTGTCAGCAAGACTACAGACAGTGCTTAACTGTCCTTTGCCCTACTCCTGCTCAAGCTGTGGGGCAATTTTGTATTTTACAAGAGGCAGGAGTCAGAAGAATTTTAGATTTTGCAGAAAGTCTGAGTGGAGGTTTCCTCTATTCAGAACTTTACAAGGCGGATTTGGGATTTTCGATTGAGCATCTAAAATTCGTTGATGTCTGTTTCCAGCATGAAGATAGACGAATATCAGAATTTGCCTCCCTCATCAATTCAAATCATTGAGATATGAATTAACTTTCAATTATCTACTTCTAAACTCTCAATTTTTCGGAGAGTTTTATGATAATTTTTATTAAAAGTTGATCTAGCGGTAATCAAGTGTAAATTTCAACGTCAAGCAGCGCAGAGGTAAGCGAAGAGTTGGCTGTGAGCTTACTCACTTGCTGGAATTGCACTTGAAATATTCTGGTGGAATTAATGCCAAGGCTGTTACTGAAAACTTCATCTATAGTAGAGCCTTGTATCTTAATTGTGAAGGTGCAATTTTAATGTGGGGTATTGTGAATTTTAAATTACTTATGACGAGCATCGTTGTTTTAAGATGAAAAGACTCGCTAAAGTAGAAAAACATTAAGTTAAGTTACGTAACAAGGAAGTAAATACAGTTTTATGTCAACTGAACTTCAGACAGAACTGGGTCAAGCAGTTGAACTTCGTCGCAATTTTGCGATTATCTCTCACCCGGATGCTGGTAAAACTACGCTAACAGAAAAGCTACTACTCTACGGAGGGGCAATTCACGAGGCTGGTGCAGTTAAGGCTCGTCGGGCGCAACGCAAAGCCACTTCAGACTGGATGGCGATGGAACAACAACGGGGTATTTCTATCACATCTACAGTATTACAGTTTGAGTACCAAAATTGTCAAATCAATTTACTTGACACACCTGGACACCAGGATTTTAGTGAAGATACTTATCGGACTCTGGCGGCGGCTGATAATGCGGTGATGTTAATTGATGCGGCTAAGGGTCTTGAACCCCAAACTCGCAAATTATTTGAGGTTTGTAAACTACGCGGTTTACCAATCTTTACATTTGTTAATAAATTAGATCGTCCCGGTAGAGAGCCTCTGGAATTATTAGACGAAATTGAGCAAGAGTTGGGTTTGCAAACTTATGCGGTCAATTGGCCGATTGGCATGGGCGATCGCTTTAAAGGTGTGTTTGACAGAAAACAGCAGCAAATTCACCTGTTTGAACGTAGCGCACACGGTAGTAAAGAAGCCCGCGATACAACTGTAGAGTTGGGTGATCCGAGAATTGAGGAATTACTGGAACAGGATTTGTACTACCAACTCAAAAATGATCTAGAACTATTAGAAGGGGTAGGCCCAGAGCTAGATTTAGATTTGGTACATCAAGGCAAAATGACTCCTGTTTTCTTTGGTAGTGCCATGACGAATTTTGGGGTAGAGTTATTCCTGAAATACTTCCTCGACTATGCCCTCAAACCGGGTGTACATATCAGCAGCGTCGGTGAAGTACCCCCTACTTATCCAGAATTTTCCGGGTTTGTTTTCAAACTGCAAGCCAATATGGATCCCAAACATCGCGATCGCGTCGCTTTTGTCCGGGTCTGCACTGGTAAGTTTGAAAAAGATATGACAGTGAATCATGCCCGAACTGGCAAAATTGTCAGGTTATCAAGACCACAAAAACTCTTTGCCCAAGAACGGGAATCGATTGATGTAGCTTATCCAGGTGATGTAATCGGTTTAAATAATCCAGGTGTTTTTGCGATCGGCGATACAATTTACACGGGGCAGAAGCTGGAATATGAAGGAATTCCGTATTTTTCACCAGAACTGTTTGCGACTCTTCGCAATCCCAACCCCTCTAAATTTAAGCAATTCCAAAAAGGCATCTCCGAATTGCGGGAAGAGGGTGCAGTACAAATCATGTATTCCGTTGATGAAGCTAAACGCGACCCCATCATGGCAGCTGTGGGGCAGTTACAGTTTGAAGTGGTGCAGTTTCGCCTGCAAAACGAGTATGGTGTAGAGACCCTGCTAGAACTATTACCCTACAGCGTTGCTCGTTGGGTAGAAGGTGGCTGGGAAGCTTTGAATCAGGTGGGACGTATCTTTAACACCACCACAGTCAAAGACAGCATGGGTCGCCCAGTTTTACTGTTCCGCAATGAATGGAACTGTCAACAGTTACAGGGAGATCATCCAGAGTTAAAACTCAGCGCGATCGCCCCAGTGTTTTCTAGTCAAAAGGTAGTTGAAGAGTGATTGTTGAGTAAGCAATTCATAATTTTGAATTTTGAATTGATTTGCCTCCCGCCTCCTCCTAGAACCCACTGGATTGATGTACACGGCATCTGATGATTCGCGCTTTGCTATAACCGTGGATCAAATCACACAGATGGAGTGTCAAAATTTCTATGCCTTCACACGCTAAATCGTCTTTGGAGGCTGGTTTAGTTGCCCTCAAACAAGGAAATTATCAAACAGCAATTGCTCAACTAGAACCTTTAGCAAGTCATCAGGGCAATGAGACTGCTAGTTTGCAAGCGAGGGTAGGCTTAGTGATGGCCTATGCACGCAGTGGCGAAGTTCGTAAGGCGATCGCCCTGTGTCAAACTCTCACTGACAGTCAAAACCCCAAGGTACAAGAATGGGCAAAAACGGCTCTTGTACACCTGACCAAAAGCAAAACCAAGCGCAGAAAACCAGACGACCCTCCAGTTAATCAGGTATCACAACAGACACCAGCTCAACCCCGACCTAATTACGCCTCTGCTCTGCCCTCTGTGGGTTTTCAAAATTCATATAACGGGCAGAATTTAACTGGCAATCCCTTGATTAGCAATACTGGTTACGCCAAAACTAAAGAATTTGGCGTTTATTGGCGGCAAGCAAAACGCGCCAAGGTCTGGCAGCCTCTACAAAAACCAGGTTTAATTCCCTTGCGACTGTTAGCAGCAGGAACATTTATGGCACTGTTTTGGGTGCTACGAGAACTGCTCAAGTTTGCAGTCGGTACAATTAACTTGACTTTGGTGAAACTGCCTTATTTAGAGCCAGTGCAATTGCTCTATCGCGATCCTACTCCACTCTTATTTACGGTTTTGTTCATAGCGATCGCCATCTCGCCTTGGTTATTGGATTGGTTATTAGGCGAGTTCTACGGTCAGCGTGAGTTATCTAAAGATATCTTACACAACCATAGCCGAGAAACTCCCCGTGTATTACACCGTTATTGTCAACAACGCCACTGGCCATCGCCGCAACTGCGAATCTTACCCACCGCTGCACCTATAGCTTTCACCTATGGCAATTTACCCAGAAATGCCCGTATTGTAGTCAGTCAAGGTCTGTTAGAACAACTTGCAGATGATGAAATTGCTACCATCTATGCAGCACAACTAGGACAAATCAGTTACAAAGATTTTGTCCTCATGTCTTTAATGCTACTGGTGACGTTACCAATTTATAAAATCTATCAGCAGGTTTCAGTTTGGGGAAACACGACAGCTAAGGGGATATGGCATTGGCCGTTTACTATCGTCTCTAGTTTTACCTATGGGTTGTGGTGTGTGTTGACTGGGACAGCATTACTTTATTCACGCTTGCGCCCTTATTATAGCGATCGCCTCGCCGCCGAAATCACCGGTAATCCTAATGGCTTGATTCGCGCTCTACTCAAAATTACCATTGGCATTGCTGCTGATATCCAAAAGACAGAATTCACCAGTTGGCAATTAGAAAGCTTAAATTTGTTACTACCAGTTAGTTATCAACAAAGTGTAACTTTGGGTAGTGTTGCAGGTCATCTCAACTTTGAATCGATGTTGATGTGGGATAGCATCAATCCCTATCGCCGTTGGTTAACGCTGAACAACACGCATCCGTTAATTGGCGATCGCATTGACCGTCTTTGTGAAATAGCTCGTCGCTGGCATATTGACCCTGAACTACATCTAGCCAGCCAACAATCCCTCAGCCAGCAAGCATTGACCGTTACCCGCCAGTCTTTCTTATTGCAAATTGCCCCATTCCTCGGAGTACCCTTAGGTTTAGTGTTTGCAGGGTTAATTTGGTTAGCTTGGCAAACAGCTTTTACACTCAAATTTATTAATCTCAAATGGATCTACGAAGATTGGTCATTTGTCACAGGTTGTCTACTCATCTGCTTTAGCATTGGCATGGTGATCAGGATGAATTCCTTTTTTCCCGACATCAAAGCCAATAGCGTCCAGACCGAAGAGCAGTTACCTTACTTGTTAGCCAATCCTTCCAGCATCCCTATTGATAGCATCAAGGTGCGCTTTGTCGGCAAATTATTAGGTCGTCCTGGTATCAGTAATGCTCTAGCACAGGACTTAATTTTACAGTCCAGCACGGGTTTAGTGAAACTACACCATGTTTCCTGGCTAGGACAACCAATCTATCATCAAGAATTAATCGGTCGGCAAGTAACTGTAACAGGGTGGTTGCGTCGAGGTGCAACTCCGTGGATAGATATCCACACGCTGCAAATTCAAAGTGGAAAAACTCTCAATAGCCCTCATCCCATCTGGTCTACCGTCATCGCCGTTGCAGCTCAAGCTTGGGGTGCTTATATTTTTCTCACAGGCTAGTTGCAACAAAGGAGCAGGAATTTTAGATTTTAGATTTTCGATTTTAGATTGAATCCAATCCAAAATCACCAATTCAAAATCCAAAATTGAATTGCTCAATGCCCAAATGTAAACAAATATTGCAAATTTTGTTCTTAGATGTTACATTTATTTACAAATCTCTTGGTAACTGAAAATACACAGCGTCCCAGCTTGGTAACTGCCATTAGCTGTATGCGCCTACCTATTCATGTTTATCCTCCTAAACACAGCAGCAAATTAACCAGCCAATGGCTGGTTTTTGTTTCCCAATTTCAATATTCCTTCTTGAGAAAATATGTGTTTTATGCTACGATGCCCTCATAAACATTGCAAAAAAAAGTATCTGCTGAACTAGCTACGTAGAAAATACCGTGGTAATGTAAGGGATGGTATTTAATTCTGCGGGCGAAGGCATTGAAAAAAATGCTTACGGCAAGAGACAGTTAAAAACAAATTTACAACTTTTAGAATTAAGGTGGTACTAGCATAGCGTTGTATGCGCTTTTGGATTCAGTTAAGTTTGATCCCAACAAAAAACTGTATTGTAAAGGTTGACAGTTTGGAGTAAAAAAATTGGTTTATGGCAGTCTTGGTCAATAGCATTTAAAAGCCAACACCAAGCCATTGTTTTCTTGCCTTGCCATGTTCAATCAACTCTGGAGGTATAGTTCATGTCCGTTCGCCTATATATAGGCAATTTGCCAAAAGAAGAAATAGATCGTCAAGAGCTGCAAGCGGTTTTTGCCGCAGAAGGCGACGCTGTGACTACTAAATTAATCAAAGATCGCAAAACTGGCAAATGCCGCGGCTTTGGTTTTCTCACAGTCAATAACGACGAACAAGCTGACCAAATTATAGAAAAGTATAACGGTCAGCTGTTCAAAGAAACACCCATTAAGCTAGAGAAAGCTTTACCTCGCACTAAAGGTGAGGAAGGAGAGGAACAAGCAGCCCCAACATCTTCTGCGGGTAGTACTCCTAGCCCCAAAGTCAATAAAGAAGGCTCTCGCCGTGAGAAAGGTTCTAAGAAATCTCGTCGCGGTGGTGGTGGACGCGAAACTAGTACAAGCACTTCTGATTCAGATGCAATTCGTCCCGATCCACGTTGGGCTTCGGAATTAGAAAAGCTCAAGCAAATGCTAGCTGCTCAAACCACAAACTAAGTGCAAGGATGGCAAAATTAAAAATTAAAAGTCAGAGTTTTTTGATTTTTAATTTTTAATTACTCAAGTTTCCGTCATGCCTTAACTGAGAGTTAATGATAGCTATGATTGTGAGTGCGAAGATGCTGCACTTTACCGTAGGCGATCGCTCTTTGAATATGCAGTATCTTGATTGACTTCGTAAAGTTAAGCAAAGCTCTGCCAAAAACTGTGATACCTACGGTAAGCGGCTCTAACTTGCTCAGTTTTAGTTAACTCATCAAACTTGTCTGAATCTTCCAGAGTGATAATTACCAGAGTGAGGGCAAGAAAAAACTCCTCGACTGGAATCTAATCTCATCACAGCAAGCTATGGTGACACTTTCTTTTCCAACAGAAGGAGTCCAATTTTTTGAAAGATTAATAACCTCTTTAGTCTGATTACATGTTGAATTAAGGCTAGAGGGGTTTTAATTTGTGAATTTATATCCCCATAACAAGAGAAGAGTACGTTTGTATAGGATTCATATTTGATTTCTGAAAAACCAAATTCTCTATAAACTTGCTATACAAAAGTTTGTTGCTCAGTATCCTTAGTAGGATTCAAGCACGATTCCTATAGTTCAATAATTGATTAAACCATCTGGAAAAATTTGATTTGGAGTGAGATTTAGTTCGGGGAAAGTCTGAGAGATAATCTGTTCCTTCTCTTGAAACTTACTAATCTGAGAGTTATTACATTAAAAATATAATATCTAAATTAGGAAATTACTATCAGCTTTCCTACTAGGGTTAAGCTTGTAGGTCATAGCATTCAATACATTTGACTCTACTTTGTTTTACTCCAAATGTAGTAATTTTAGTTGTTTGTAAGATTTTGATTGAGCAGATATAGATTTTGTAATTAAATTACAGAATGCGCCTTAGTTGAAACTATCACGAATAATTCTGGCTACATACTGTCTGAAAATTAAATATTGGACGGCTAGATAATTTAGCCAAGATTTTCGGAAAATTCTGTATTATAAACTACAAAAAATATTATCGTTCATTAGTATTATTAGGCACGCTTTACAATCAAGTGAATTAATATAAACTAAGATAATTATTCCGTATTAACTCTGATAATTCAAGCAAAATTAATCTGATGTTAATGAATTCATAAATATTAGCCAAAAATAATTAAGTGTAAATACTGTAGCTTAATTGCAGCATTTACAAATACAAATAGTACATATACGCAAACTAAAATAGGACTAATTCAGGATAAAAACTGATTAATTCATATTGGGAAGTAGCGTATATCTGCGTATTAATTGGTAGTTAAATAGAGCTTCATCTATCAAGAGTATTAGATACAAGTATGACTATTTATATATAAACAAATTAAATAGAAATCCTGCAAAAGAAAGTATCATCCCAACAATAGATAGACAAAAATATTTGACATATTAAATTAAAATAAATATTACTCAAAGTTCCTACACAATTCGAGTATTTACACTGTCAGCAACATGGGAACTGCTCGCAACTTTATTCACATCAGCAACACACAAACTATGAACGCTCACATTGGAAAACGTATAGCTTTGATTTCTGTACACGGAGATCCAGCAATTGAAATTGGTAAAGAGGAAGCTGGAGGACAAAATGTTTACGTGCGCGAAGTAGGTAAAGCCCTAGCTGAATTAGGGTGGCAAGTTGATATGTTTAGCCGCAGAGTTAGCTCTGAGCAAGAGACAATTGTGCAGCACAGTCCACTTTGTCGAACAATTCGTTTAACAGCTGGGCCAGTAGAATTTGTACCCAGAGATCAAGGATTCAAATATTTACCAGACTTTGTACAGCAATTACTAAAATTTCAGAAAGAAACTCACATTAAATATCCAGTTGTACATACAAACTATTGGCTTTCTAGTTGGGTGGGAATGCAATTGAAAGCCCTCCAAGGTAGTAAACAAGTCCACACATATCACTCTTTAGGAGCAGTCAAATACAAAAGTGTAGATACAATTCCTTTGATTGCAACTAAAAGATTGGCAGTAGAAAAACAAGTTTTGGAAACAGCAGACAGAATTGTTGCTACTAGTCCTCAAGAACAGCAACATATGCGATCGCTAGTTTCTCCAAAAGGATATATTAACGTTATTCCCTGTGGTACAGATATCCAACAATTTGGTTCAATAGATAGAGAAGCCGCTAGAGCAGAACTAGGGATTGCTCAAGATGCAAAAGTGGTGTTGTATGTAGGACGTTTTGATCCGCGCAAAGGGATAGAAACTCTAGTCCGTGCAGTCAATCAGTCTCAGTTACGCAACTCTGGTAAACTCCAACTGATCATCGGCGGTGGTAGTACTCCTGGTGCTAGCGATGGTAGAGAGCGCGATCGCATCGCAGGCATTGTGCAAGAATTAGGTATGAGTGAATTTACAATTCTTCCCGGTCGTCTTGGGCAAGAAATTTTGCCTACTTACTATGCAGCGGCGGATGTATGTGTCATTCCCAGCCATTATGAACCTTTTGGATTAGTAGCAATTGAAGCGATGTCCAGTGGTACACCAGTCATAGCTAGTGATGTCGGTGGTTTGCAATTTACAGTAGTGACAGAAAAAACTGGTTTATTAGTCCCACCAAAAGATGTAGAGGCTTTTTCTGTTGCAATTGACCGAATTTTAATGAATCCAACATGGCGAGATGAATTAGGTCAAGCTGCCAGAAAACATACTGCATCTAAGTTTAGTTGGGGTGGTGTTGCAGATTGTCTCGATGAACTGTACACCCAAATTTTAGATATATCAGTTCCAGAACCAGTATTAGTTAGTAAATAAAGCTGCATTTTCTCAAAGAATAAGTATTAGGGGACAGGTAAAATAAATAATCTCTGAGAGACGAAACTAGCAAGTCAAACTAGACTTGTGAAGTGTGTTTAATTCTCAGCAATCTTGGCTATTAATGCTTTTACCTCTTCCCTTTTACTGTTTAGTAATTACTCCTAATTAATTATCTACTATTTATTAGTAAATATGCTGATGTAATCAGCATATTTTATAGTTCTTTGACCAATTAAGTCAAGAAATTATGACTTGTATTTTTAAGCGATTGGGCATTGAGCAGGAGGAGTAAAAGGTGTAACGGATTTATTCCTTTTCCCCTAACTCCAGAAATTCTTGAATTTTGAATTTATTTTTCTCCTGCGTGGTAAGAGCTACGAACCAATGGTGCAGAACGCACATGACTAAATCCCAAATCCCAGGCTATTTTGCCAAGTTGATCAAACTCCTCTGGTGTCCAGTATTTTTGGACTGGTAGATGATCTAGAGAGGGGCGCATATACTGACCAATCGTGATGCGATCGCATCCTACTGCCCTTAAGTCTTTCATGGTCGTGATCACCTCATCTACAGTCTCGCCATGTCCCAGCATTAACCCTGATTTAGTGGGAATTGTCGAGTCGAGTTCTTTGACTATAGCCAGCACTCGGAGAGAGCGATCGTACTTAGCACCCCGGCGGACTGGCCCAGTTAACCGCCTTACTGTCTCAATATTATGGTTAAAGCAAGCTGGCTGGGCCTGTATAATCACTGCTAAACGTTGACGTTGTGTCGTTTCTTCTGCACCTACACCTCCCCAAAAATCAGGGGTTAAAACTTCAATTTGCGTATCCGGGTTCAATTGTCGAATAGCTGTCATGGTATTTACAAAATGACTTGCACCTTGATCTGCCAAATCATCACGGGCAACGGAAGTTAAAACCACGTACCGCAATCCTAAAAGCTCTACTGCTTCCGCTACCTTTTGTGCTTCCTCTGGATCGAGAGGCATGGGTGCATGACCTTTATCTACTTGGCAAAAAGCACAAGCGCGAGTGCAGGTCGGCCCCATCAATAAAAATGTGGCTGTTTTTTGGGCGTAGCATTCACCCCGGTTAGGACAACGGCCTTCCTCACAAATTGTATGAATTTGCCGTTGTTTAACAATGCGTTGTACTGTAGAGATTTCACTGGCTTTACCTATAGAACGCCGTAACCAACTGGGCATAGCCACAATTTCTGCTTTGATTTGGGCTGATTGAGAGGAAGTCATAATTGATTCAAAATTTAAAATTCACAATGGGGGACTAGCTATTGGAGAATCCAAGTAGCTTGAGGATGAATAACACCTCTGGAATAGCCTATTCACTAAGGCTTTTCATCCAAAATTGACATAAGCTCTAAATCTTACAATGACACAAAATCTTCCCTACGCAACTTGAAGTTTGTTAAAACACTAGCGGTAACGAGATTTATACCGAAATATACTATCCCCCAATTAACAACAATGTTGAGTATAGTGGGAGCATTCTCACAGTCAATTGATGTGACCGTTATTGAAACTTAAATATTCTTTTAGAGCAATCAGTCGTGGCAAGTAACAAAATTCTAGTTATCGATGACACTACCGTTGTCAGGGTAAAAGTAAGAGAAATGCTACCTCCTGGCAATTTTGAGGTATTGGAAGCAAAAGACGGTTTGGAAGGTCTAAATTTCATCCGTCAAGAAAAACTCAGCTTGATCATGTTGGATTTTTTGTTACCCAAGATGAGTGGGTGGGATGTTTTCCAACAAGTTCAAGCTCATCCTGATTTAAGAAAAATCCCGTTGGTTATTATGTCTGGTCGAAAGGAAGAAGTAACAGAGAAAATTACCGAACCTTTTGAGTATTTTGAATTTTTAGGTAAGCCTTTTGATCAAAAACAGTTAATTGGTGCGATTAAGTCAGCAATGACTAAAGCTAAATTACCTCGACCAGAACCTGTGTTTGCGGCTGCTAGCACAGTCAAAAATAATGCTGCAACTACTGCTACGGTCACAAATGGGGCCGTTGCAACTGCTAGCGTCACCACAACTGCGGTAGTTGCTAATACAGAAGTTAACTCTACTTCTGCGGTTGAAGTTCAAGCATTGCATGAAAAAATCGACAAAATGCAAGCAGAGATTGAGGGATTGAAGAAACAGTTAGCTCAGGTGGTAACGTTTATTAAGCAAAAAATCAAGTAGTATGAGGGCTTAGTAATTCACGAAAGTCTCCTAGGAATACCATTTCACGAAATATATGATGCAGCAGTCCTTTCCCATACCCATAGCCTATTCATTTTTTGGCAAAATGTTTGAAAAGGTTATGAGATCAAAAAATTCATAAAAGCGTCACCATCATGAAAATGATTGGGATCTATGTTGATTAAAGTCCGCTCAAGCGGACTTATTTTATATTTAACTAATAATGATTGATAATCAAGCAGTTTTGAGGTTATTATCAATCAAATATGGGCTTATGAAAAATAATATTTCAAACATAGCCAATGCAACTACTAAGTTGATTTTAGAGAGCTAGTAATCAATGCACCTTGTTATATTAATACTGAAAAAATGGGAAAAATAGTAGAAGGCATATACTTAAACGAATTTTTAGCTACTCTTTATTCGTGAATTTCACATTTCCTTAGATAGCACTCTTGGTTAGATTCAATTTCTCTAGCTAAATTTACATACTACCTTATGAGAAATTTAGGATATGACTATTTAATTATTAGCTTCAAAGATTAATAAGGCATTATTTCCAGGATTGATAGATGAATAATTCTCTAGATAATTCTATTCTAATTGTAGATGATATTCCTACAAACATCAAACTTTTGTTTGAAATTTTACATCAAACAGAATTTAATGTTTCTGTCGCAAAAGACGGAATAACTGCCTTAAAAAAGGCGGAAGAGACATTACCAAATTTAATTTTACTAGATGTTATGATGCCTGGAATTGATGGTTTTGAAACTTGCCGTCTCCTAAAAGAAAATCCCAAAACTAAAAATATTCCAGTCATTTTTATGACAGCGCGTTCTGATTTAGTTGACAGAGTAAAAGGCTTAACAATTGGGGCAGTAGACTATATCACTAAACCCATTCAATATGAAGAAGTTTTAGCAAAGATTAGTATTCATTTAGAATTGAGACGTACTCAATTAAAGTTATCTCATGCAGCTAAAATGTCTTCATTAGGACAGCTAACTTCAGGAATAGCTCATGAAATTAACAAACCAATTAATTTTATTTTTGATAATATAACTTCTGTTCACAATTATGTTAAAGATTTATTAGAATTATTAACAATATACGAACAATATAATCAGAATAAATATATAGAAATTCAAGATTACATTAATAAAATCGAGATAGATGTTATTAAAAAAAACCTACCCCAGCTATTATCCTCTATGCAAATAGAGACTGAACAGGTTGAAAAAATTGTGCGATCGCTTCAGTTATTTTCCTCACTAGACGATACGGAATTTCAACATTTCAAAATCAATGAAGGTCTGGATAGTACATTAATTCTCTTAAGTAATCGCATTAAAGCTACATCAAAACGTGTAGAAATTCATATAGTAAAGAATTATGGGTATTTGCCTTTTGTAGAATGTTATCCAGGACAAATGAATCAAGTATTTATGAATCTTCTCACTCATGCGATAGATTCCTTAGAAGAACCTCCATTAAGTAGTAGAATATATAAAAACCCCACAATTGAAATTTGCACAGATGTGACAGAAAATCAAAAGTCCGTCTTAATTACAATTGCTGATAATGGGATAGGAATCGCTGAAGAAATTCAACAGAAAATATTTGACCAATTTTTTGTTACTAAGACCTTAGAGAAAGGGACATATTTTGGATTAGCGATCGCTCACGAAATTATAACAAATAATCACAGAGGGACTTTAGAGTTAAAATCTTCTCCAGGAGAAGGATCGCGATTTTTAATTACTATTCCTATCGAGCAAACAATTAGCAAAGTCTCGTAGGAGATGTTCAATTACGTAATACTAAGGATGTTGCTCTATTTAATTTTATGGGAACTATAATCTTGTAGCGTGTTAATAGAACCTACGTATAGGTTACGGAAAATTAAGGTTTTGTACAAAGTTTATAGGTGTTCAAAACCCTTAAACCCCTGTTTCCTGAAAATTACCCAAAGCAAAGAGTTTCTTGGACTAAGTCCCGCTCAAGAATAACTATACACTTTAAATCCCATAAAATGCTTTATACATCATCAGAAAATAACTTAATTTTAGTCGTAGATGATACACTTACAAATTTAGAAATTATCTCAGTAGCCTTGATTGAAAGTGGTTTCACAGTGATCACAGCTATTAATGGAGAAGAGGCAATCCAGAAGATAAAATCTCAATTACCAGATTTAATTTTACTAGATGTCATGATGCCGAGAATGGATGGCTTTGAAACCTGTAAAAATTTAAAAAATAATCCACTTACTCAGGATATTCCAGTAATTTTTATGACTGGAATCACAGATACAGATAGTAAAGTCAATGCTTTAAATTTAGGCGCAGTTGATTACATCACTAAACCTTTTCAAAAAGAAGAGGTATTAGCACGGATAAAAACCCACTTGCAACTAAGAAATTTAACCAAAAATCTAGAAGATATAGTAGCAGAACGTACTTCTAAACTTGATAATGCCTTGCGAGAATTACAAGAATTTCAAGTTCAGCTTGTCAAACAGGAGAAAATGTCTGTACTTGGTCAATTAGTAACTGGAATCGCTCATGAGATTAATAATCCTGTTAGCTGTATTTATGGCAATTTAGGCCATGCTCTCACATATTTTCAAAATATGATTAACCTCATTGAGCTTTATCAATATAATTATCCTGAACCTACAGCCGAAATTGAAGACACAATCACAGCAATGGATTGGGAATATGTACGTTCAGATTTACCTAACTTGATTTTCGCAATGAAAGAAGGTATTCAACGTATTCGAGATATCAGCAATGGTTTACGGATTTTTTCTAGGGCTGATACTGAAAATAAAGTTGATTGTAATATTCACGAAGGTATTGATAGTACTCTTTTAATTCTCAAACATCGTCTCAAGGGTTCTGATAATAGTTTTCCGATCGAAATCATTAAAGAGTATGGTGATTTACCTTTAATCGAATGTTTTCCTGGACAACTTAATCAAGCATTTATGAATATTTTATCTAATGCAATTGATGCCTTAGAAGAATCAAATGCTAAATATACATTAGAACATTCCAAGCAGATTTTTATTCATACTAGCTTAAGTGAAGATAAAAATAATGTCTTAATTACAATTAAGGACAATGGTACAGGGATGACCGATGAAATTCAGCAGAGAATTTTTGAGTATTTATTTACTACTAAACCTGTTGGTAAAGGTACAGGTTTAGGTTTGGCGATCGCCCATCAAATTATTGTCCAAAAACATCAGGGTACTTTAGAAGTAAATTCAGCGAGGGGTGTAGGTTCAGAGTTTAAAATTACTATTCCTACATTCTAATAAAGCAACTAACTTAAACTTGATTGAAGTATTCAAAGTTTACTGAGTAAAATGCTAAATTTATTATCGAGATTTGGGAATTATAAATTTGTAGAGGTTGATTTACCAGAGATTTAAATCGATGTTAAAGATAGTGGTTGGTCATAGTAATGACCCAGACTCCTTCGCTGCTGTTGAGGAAGTAATTCAGCAATGCACTACTTCCCTGATCGGAAACATTCCCCAAGCTGGGATTCTGTTTACCGCCATTGATTTTGAACATCATCTCATTCTGCAACGAATTCATCAGGCTTTTCCCGGAATTGAGTTAATTGGTGGAACTACGGATGGAGAAATTTCTTCAGTCTTAGAGTTTCAGCAAGATTCAATTACTTTAATGTTATTTTGCTCAGATGATATAGAAATTTTTGCCGGCGTGGGAGAGCAAGTCTCTACTGATCCTTTTACTGCGACCAAGCAAGCTGTAGAACAAGCAAAAGCTAAAACTACCAAAGCACCTCAACTATGCTTAACACATCCAGAAAGCCTGACTACTAGTGGTGTATCGATATTAAAGGGTTTAAAACTAGCGTTAGGGGAAAAATTCCCCATATTTGGTGGTTTAGCTGCTGATCAATCGAAATATCAGCAAACCTATCAATTTTTTCAAACACAAGTCCTTAGTGATTCTGTCCCAATTTTATTATTTTCTGGAAACGTTATATTTTCCCACGGTATTGCTAGTGGTTGGTTTCCGATAGGTAAAACTAGTAAAGTTACCAAAGTAGAGAAAAATATAGTCTATGAAATTGATGGTAAACCCGCTTTAGAGTTTTATCGCCATTATTTAGGTACACTATCACCTTCAATAGAATATCCTTTAGCAGTATTTGCAGAAGATGGGGTAAATTTTTATCTCAGAGCGCCAATTGCTCATGATGAAACAACAGGTACTATTACGTTTTTTGCAGATATTCCTGAACAAGCAACTATTCAAATTTCCGAAGCTGGACATCAAGATATTTTGTCAGCTGCTCATGATTCATTTATGAATGCCATAAATAATTATCCAGGAAAAGAGCCAGCGGGGGTACTATTTTTTTCCTGTGTAGCTAGACGGCAAATATTAGGTATGCAAACTCAACAAGAATATCAAACTACAAAAAATTATCTGCATCACTGTTTACCTGCTTGTGGATTCTATTCCAATGGTGAAATTGCCCCGATTAATTCCACAGGTCAAACACATTTTCATAATGAGACATTTGTGACCTTAATTTTAGGAAGTAGTTAAATAATTACAGAAATTATGAATTGCCAACAGGAAATTCAAAAGTTACAAAAAGAGAATAGAATCTTACAAAAAAAATTAGAAAGATCGGAAATAGACCGCATCAAGTTAGAGGAAACCAATAGAAAAAAAGAATCATTACTCAAAAAAGTGATAGATGAAGTACAAGCATCACAAAATCAACTAGAACAGAGAACATTAGAACTAGAACGAACATTAATGAATCTGCAAGTAATGCAAGATAAAATGTCCGTTCTAGGCGGATTAGTTGCAGATGTAGCTCACGAAATTAATAATCCTGTGGGATTCATTATGGGGAATATCACCCCAGCTATGGAATATATTCATGATTTGCTATATCTCATCGAACTCTATCAACATTTTTATCCTGAGCCTTCCCCAAAAATCAAAGAACAAATTCAAGTTATGGATTTGGATTATGTGTGTGAGGATCTACCGAAACTCATTACTTCTATGAAAGAAGGAACTGCACGCATTAGTCAGCTTAGTTCTAGCTTGCGAACTTTTGCACGGGCTGACACAGAATCTAAATTACCGTTTAATATTCATGAAGGTATTAATAGTACTCTTGTTATTCTTAAACATCGTTTAAAAGCTAATCAAAATCGTCCAGATATTCAAGTAATTAAACAGTATGGAGATATTCCTTTAATAGAATGTTTCCCTGGTCAGCTGAATCAAGTATTTATGAATATTTTAGCTAATGCAATTGATGCTTTAGAAGAATCTAATCATGGACTCAGTTTTGCAGAAATCGAAGACAAGAAGAATCAAATTATTATTAAAACAACTTTAGATTCTCAGAATAATACAGTTGTAATTTATATTAAAGATAATGCTTTAGGTATGTCAGGGGTAGTTCAAAGCAAAATTTTTCAACATTCATTTACTACTAAACCTGTTGGTAAAGGAACTGGTTTAGGATTGTCAATTGCCCATCAAATTATTGTACAGAAACATGGTGGAACGCTAGAAGTAGAATCCTTTGTAGGAGAGGGTTCAGAGTTTGCGATCGCAATCCCCATTTATTAACACATCTTCAAGCAAGTTTTGATGAAGTAAAATGAAAATAATCATTGATTTTGTATGTATTTTAACCTGAGTTCGGGTTAAGCCAGAAGCTCAAAAGCTTATTCTGTAAGGATTGAGCAAAAATCTAAGTGATAAAAGAAGCGATTAAAGTGGAATCATTTTGTCACTAAGTTTCACAAATGAGATTAATCTCAACAACATGCTTTATTGAGAATAGATGAAAACATAGCTTCAGACCGAACAACGAGAACTCAAGGGTTTCGAGGATTTCTTATCCCGAACTCAGGTTATTTTAGCTTCGATTTGGGGAATATTAAGTTGTGGATACTAACCAAGTTTGAGCTAATTTTATGAACAAGACCCTGCAAACATCAATTAATACTGCTAATATCTCGTTAGAGCGAGATATTTTCTTACGTACCTTGATTCGTGAATTATCGGGTACTTTACAAGATGTTGTCGGTTTAGAAGAAGCATCTGGATTTATCAGTGTAGTTGGTCAACGGATGGGTGAACAAATCAACCAACAATATAAATCCGCGTTAGAAGTCTCTCAGCTGACTCGTGAACAAATAGCTGATGTCTTAGTTGACTTAAAAAAACGGATTCAAGGCGATTTTTATATCATTGAGCAGAATGACGCAAAAATCGTATTTGGTAATAAGACTTGTCCTTTTGCGGAAAAAGTTCTAAATCGGCCAGCTATGTGTATGATGACCTCCAACGTATTTGGGACTATAGCTGCTGATAACCTGGGTTATGCCAAAGTAGAACTACATGAAACCATAGCATCAGGTGCTGCTGGATGTAGAGTTACAGTCTATCTCAAACCTACAGAAGAGTCGGAAGATGCAGAAGGTAGAGAATACTTTAAAAGTATGGATAATCTCTAAAATTTTATGGCACTTAGCTACGAACTTATGTTGAATTGGTGCTTGTATTAACTCTGAACTAAAATTCATGACTACTGAACAATTTCTGCAATTGGCCAGAGTTTTACCAGAACCTTTACTGTTAGTTAATCATGAAGGTGAGCTATTAGCTACGAATCAAGCAGTAGCTGATATGCTGGGATTGCACCGTCGTGATTTGCATAAAAAACAGCTGGTTGATGTTGTGATGGAAACACCAGAAGTGTTGAAGCATTACCTCAAAACCTGTTCAACAAGTAGAGCAATGGTTGTTGGTACTTTAACCTTGCGTCACAATGATGGCAAAACATTAATCTGCCGTAGTCAAGGAGCAGTGATTCAACCCTGGTCTCCCGAATCTGCGGCTTTAATTCTTCTGCGCCTAGAAAATAAAGCTGTGGCTAACAGTAACTTTACGCTGCTCAATAAAAAAATTAATGAGTTAGGTCAAGAAATTCAACGCCGCCAACAAGTAGAAGTTGCTTTAGCAAAAGTTAATGAAGAATTAGAACAAAGAGTAGAAGAACGTACAATTGCTTTACAAGAAACACTCAAGGAATTGCAACTGACTCAAAGCCAACTGATACAAGCTGAAAAAATGTCTGGGTTGGGTCAGATTGTTGCTGGTGTTGCTCATGAAATTAATAATCCTGTCAGCTTTATTCTGGGCAATATTATGCACGCTCAACAATACATGAATAATTTATTACAATTGGTGGAGGTTTATCAGAAATATTTACCGCATCCACCTTTAGAAGTAGAAGAACTTCTAGAATCAACAGATTTAGATTTTATTATCCCAGACCTGAATAAAGTTTTTTGTTCTATGAAAGTAGGCGCAGAGCGTATTCAAGAAATAGTCAAATCACTACGGAATTTTGCGAGATTAGACGAAGCAAGCGTGAAAAAAGTCGATATTCATGAAGGTATTGACAGCAGTTTGATGCTTTTGAATCACCGCTTACAAATTAAGCATGAGTCTTTAAAAATTCAAGTCATTAAGAATTACGGTCAATTACCAAAAATAAATTGTTATCCTGAGCAACTCAATCAAGTATTCATTAACATTATCAGCAATGCGATCGATGCACTAGAAGATTTCTCAGAATTTGTACAGGAATCGCCAACAATTACTATTCACACTAAATTAATTGATAGTCATTGGATAGAAATCACAATTGCTGATAATGGAGTAGGAATTAGTGAAAAAATTCAATCAAAATTATTTGACCCTTTTTTTACAACTAAACCTGTAGGTCAAGGTACAGGTTTAGGGTTATCTATCAGCTATCAAATTATAGTTAAAAAACATGGTGGCAAACTCAATTGTTACTCAACTTCCAAACAAGGAGCGAAATTTGTCATGCAAATTCCTGTAAATTTGTTCTCAAATATAAAAAAAGACTAATAGTTGAAATACTATTAGTCTTTTTGGTAATAAAAGATAGAATCTACAAACCTTTTGGATGCTCAGTAGATGCTACCGTTACCTGAGTATTGACAACTGCTGCTGTTTGTAAAATAGCAGTGTGAGTTACAGAATTATTTGCCAAGGTAAATAGAGGATTTGACAAAATTCCGGCGAGGGAAGTAGCAATCAATGTTACTATTAAGCCTACTTGCAAAGGTCTAAATCCGGGCAAATTCCAACTGACTGGGGGGTAATTCTTCACTACATCAGACATTTCTTGGGGTTCTTTCACCACCATCATTTTAACTACACGAATGTAGTAGTAGATGGAGACGACGCTAGTGACTAGACCTAGTAGAACTAACCAATAAAGACCTGCTTGCCAACCAGCCCAGAATAGGTAAATCTTGCCGAAAAATCCAGCTAAGGGTGGAATTCCACCTAAAGACAGAAGGGAGAGACTTAAACCTAACGTTAATAGGGGGTCTTTTTGGTATAAACCTGAGTATTCGGCGATCTGGTCTGTTCCTGTCCGTAAGGAGAAAAGAATCACACAGGTAAAGCCGCACAGGTTCATGAACAAATACACCAGCAAATAAAAGATCATGCTGGCGTAACCAGCATCAGTCCCAGCAATTAGGCCGATCATCACAAACCCAGCTTGGGCGATGGATGAATAAGCCAACATCCGTTTCATGCTGGTTTGGGCAAGGGCGACGACGTTACCCAAAATCATACTGAGGACAGCTAGGGCTGTGAAGACAAATTTCCACTCCTCGGCGACGAGGGGGAAAACTGTGGTGAGTAAGCGGATAGCAAGGGCAAATCCGGCTGCTTTAGAACCAACAGACAAAAAGGCAATAACCGGGGTAGGTGCGCCTTCATAAACATCTGGTGTCCATTGGTGGAAGGGTGCAGCAGAGATTTTGAAACCAATACCTGCAATCACAAACACCAGGGCAATCACCAAACCCAAGGATTGGCTGACATTGGCTTGAGCTATACCGTTAGCGATCGCACTCAGTTCTGTTTGTCCACCAGACAGCCCGTACAGTAATGATACACCGTACAAAAATACTGCCGTGCTGGAAGCTCCAATCAACAAGTATTTCAGAGCTGCCTCGTTAGAACGAGGGTCACGCTTGGTATAACCTGTGAGTAAATAAGAGGATATACTCAGGGTTTCTAGTGAGATGAAAATCATCACTAACTCACTAGCTCCAGAGACAAACATCCCTCCTAGGGTTGCTGTCAATAAAATCGCGATGAATTCTGCTAAAGCAGTGCCACTCTGCTCAACGTAGCGAATTGACATCAGTATGGTGACAACGGCAGATAAGGCAACGATACCGCGAAAGACGATACTGAGATCGTCGCCATTAAAACCACCGCTAAAGGAGATGGGATTGATAGCATCCCATTGAAAATATAGGGCGACAGTCGCAGCCAGTAAACCTGCGATCGCTAGATATCCAATCCAGCGTGAAGATGTCCGCCCTAAAATCAAATCAACGAGCAAAACCCCCATGAGGGTGATAATGACAATCCCCTCTGGTAAAATCGTTCCCGCATTTAATTGGGATGCAAGATTAGCAAAATCCATGAGATATATAGGTTTTGGCGATTAGACATTAAGGCTCACTGTGTTCACTCTAGCAATTTTTCTTCACCAAAGTTGCATTTAACTTACTGTCTTTTTACTCAGGCGTGATTTTAGCTGAAAACTAGTTACTGTGAGAGTAGTAGCTTTTAGTCACGCAATGTTGCTATCCATACCATTCGATTAATTTATGGTAATGGGTCATGAGGAATGGGGTTGAAACAGTTAAAAGGCAAAAATTCTGTAATTTTGAATTTTGTAGGCGCAAGCCTAGCTGTAGGATTGTGAATTTTGAATTGGTGTTACACCCCTAACCACACACTCAGGAAATTGTCGTTTTAAAGCGGAGAACACTGGACATGGGGCTTGTTCTTGTAAGTTTTCCGGTTTACTCCAGGTAAAGGGGGCTTTTTGTGCCGCAGACATCCATAATAATTGCTTGGCTCTGGTCATCGCTACATAAAGTAAACGATACTCTTCGGCTGTTTTAAGGTGTTTGGCTTGTTCCCAAGCGGGGGTGACTTCGGGGATGCTGGCTTCACCGTGGAGGGCGGCGCGAATCTGGGCGCGAGCTACTTCTGATAAGGTAAAGTCACCTAAAAATTGGCTTTGGGGGAGAACCCAAAACCTACCAGGGATGAGGTTTTCGTGCAGGAAGGGCAAAAATACATAGTGCCAATCTAGCCCTTTAGCTTTGTGCATGGTGATAATTGTGATTTGACCAGCACGGGTGTAACGGGCTTCTACATCATCGGTTTCCACTGGTTCAAAGCGTTCGGAACTGACAATTTCACTCAAAACTGAGAGCATCGACCCCATTGAGTTATTCACCGCAATTTGTTTGTTGACTCGTTCCGAGAGTTTATCTGCTGTGGCTAGTTCGGCTTGGTCATAATTTAAAGTCAAAGCCAAGAAGGAAATTAGCTGATACAAGGGCAACTCTAAGCGGGCGCGGAGTAAACTACGACAAAGATGAGAGGCTTTTTGGACTGATTCTGATTGGGGTGCAGCTAAGGGGCTGGGATAGAGAAATTCTTCTGGGAGACTGGCTAGGGCGTTGAGATCTTGGGTAGGGATTAATTGACGCTTAACCAAAACTTCCAAAGCGGTTTTGAGGTAGTCGGGAGAATGGGGACGATCGCAAAATTGTAGCAGTGCTAATATCTCCTGGGGAACATGGGAACGGCGATCGCTTTCTCCCACATCAAATATTGTTATATTATGCTCTTTACACAGAGGTTCTAGTGCTTGTGATAACCATCGTCCTTGGCGATTTTCACGCACTAACACTGCCGCACTTTTAGTTGGGTCTTGTGTTAATAACTCAATTACCCTGTTACCCAGCAACTCAACTGTGTGATGAATATCATGGGGTGTATGCAGTTCTAAACCTCCACCCACTGCAACAGGGTTGACATCAACTTGGTTAACAGGACGAATCATTTGCAGACTAAAGGGGCTAGGAAGGTGGGGAGACTTTTGATTTTTAGCCCCGTAGAAACTATTCACCCATTGCAGTGCAAAATTAGCCGCTTCGATAATCATTTGGGTACTGCGACCGGCCTGATCCATTGTTGCTAGTTTGCCAGAGCGATCGCATTCTTGACAAAATTCCCGAAAGTAAATTGGGTCAGCTGGTGTAAACGTCGAGTTAATCGCTTGGTTAGGATCGCCAACTCTAATTAAGTTGACTGTTGAATTTTGTATTTTGTATTTTGTATTTTGAATTGATTCGCCCCCCTCACTCGCCAAAATCTCTAATAACTGCGTCTGTAATGGGCTGGAATCTTGGGCTTCATCTTCAAAAACAGCGAAAACTTGGTTTTGTTCGATGCGACGCGCGCTGTCGTTTTCTAGAACCCGTAGGGCAGCTAAAATCATATCGTCGTAGTCAATGAAGTCACGCGATCGCATCAGGTTTTGATATTCTTCATACAATCCGGCAGCAATAGTTAAAATTTCATACGCGTCTGTAGTTTGTTCACTCCATTCCCGCAGTTTGGCTGGCGAAATCCCGGAACTTTTGGCTTCGTGAATGACGGTAGTTGCTAAGTCTGGTAAAACTTCAGTTCTTAGCACTGATTGACGACGTAACCTTTCTGTCTCTTCACCGTCAAATTGTTGTCCTTCCAATAACTGCAAATACAGCCGGGGATGATTGACAATCCATTGTTCGACGGCGGTGCGAATGAAGCGGTGGCTTTGATTGGGGGTGATGAGGGTGACGTTTTCTAACTCTAAACCAGATAACTCAGGGTGGCGGCTAGCAATGTTTAAAGCCAAACCATGCAGAGTATAAACAGCAAAACCCGTTTGGGGTAAAGATAATTGCTTGAGGTAGTCGCGGATTTTTAGTTTAATGTTCGCAGCCGCAGAACGTGTAAAAGTTACTACCACTAACTGACGACGAGTAGAGGGGCGTGATTGGACTGTATTTTCATATTGCCTAGCAATGGCGATCGCCGCCGCCGCCGCCATCCCCGTAGATTTCCCAGCCCCAGGAACAGCAGAAACAGCCAGTGGGCCAGATTGCCAATCAGCCATTTGTTGTTGTCCAGGACGCAGAGTTTTGCGGATGGCTAAAATTTTCTCTTGTAAAATCGCAACAGATGACAGTTGAGATGCTGGCGGTACAGTAGCGGTAAAATTAGTGTCAGGCATGGGTGTAAGAGGCAGGGGGGCAGTAGCGGGAGTAGATCATAGCGGTTTGAGTCTAATACAGACCTAACCCCCAGCCCCTTCCCTACAAGGGAAGGGGAGTAAGTTTCAAAGCCTCTCTCCTACAAGGAGAGAGCTTTGGAGAGAGGTCAAAGTGTATTGCATATAAATGAGAATCGCTATAATTCGTAATTACGTGAGGTTGGTTAACTTTGAATTTATCGTGATAACTATCTTTAATTAATTTCGATAAGATCACTATGATGATATTTAACTTAGTCTAAACCTGATGGAAATTGCTCGCCCAGAAAGTCCTCAATTATCTTGGCAACGTCCTGAAATTCTTGCACCTGCTGGTAACTGGGAGTGTGCAAAAGCTGCTGTGGAAAATGGGGCGGATGCAATTTATTTTGGTTTAGATCGGTTTAACGCCAGAATGCGGGCGGAAAATTTCACGGAAGCAGATTTACCAGAATTAATGACTTTTCTGCACCTTCGGGGTGTGAAGGGTTATGTCACTGTCAATACTTTGATTTTCCCGAAAGAATTAGCAGCAGCACAACAATATCTCCGCACAATTATCGCGGCTGGTGTAGATGCGGTAATTGTTCAGGATGTGGGTATTTGTCGCTTAATTCGTCACCTATCCCCAGATTTCCCTATTCACGCCTCTACTCAAATGACTCTCACCAGTGCGGCTGGGGTGGAGTTTGCGAAGTCTCTCGGTTGTCAGTTGGTGGTATTAGCCCGTGAATGTTCCTTAAAAGAGATTAACAAGATTCAGGAGCAAATTGCACAACGGGCGGTTTCGCTACCACTTGAGGTTTTTGTGCATGGTGCGTTGTGTGTGGCTTACTCTGGCCAATGTTTAACTAGTGAAGCTTTGGGCGGACGTTCTGCGAATCGAGGTGAGTGCGCCCAAGCTTGCCGGATGCCCTATGATTTGATTGTGGATGGGGAAATTATAGATTTAGGCGCTCGCAAATATTTACTGAGTCCTCAAGATTTAGCAGGGTTGGAAGTATTACCGGATTTAGTGAAATCTAGGGTAACTAGTCTGAAAATTGAAGGTCGCCTCAAAGCACCAGAGTACGTTGCTAATGTCACCCGTGTTTATCGACAAGCATTAGATCGGGTAATGGGGGAATTGGTAAGAACTAACCCCCTAACCCCCTTACATAGTAGGGAAGGGGGAATAAAAGCTCCCCTCTCCGATGCGGAGAGGGGTTGGGGGGGAGATCAAGAACGCTACAACTTAGAGATGGCTTTTTCTCGTGGACTTTACACAGGGTGGTTTGCGGGAATTAATAATCAAGAATTAGTTCATGCGCGGTTTGGGAAGAAGCGGGGGGTGTATTTAGGTGAAATTACCCGGATTCGTAATGAACAGGTGACAGTGAAATTAGCCGCACCCTTAAAACCTGGGGATGGTGTGGTGTTTGATTGTGGTCATCCAGAGGCGAAGGAAGAAGGCGGACGAGTTTATGAGGTAATTAATAAAGGTCAAGATGCAGTTTTGACATTCGGACGAGGTAACGTAAACTTCCGCCGTGTTCATGTCGGTGATAAGTTGTGGAAAACTAGTGACCCAGAATTAGATAAACAACTGCGTCAGAGTTATGCAGGGGAAAATCCACAATTTCAGCGTCCGATTGATGTAGAAGTTTATGGAGAAGTGGGTGAAGTATTAATTGCGATCGCCCGTGATGAATTTGGTAATATCGCAAAAGTAGAATCGGAAATTACACTGTCAGAAGCCCACACCAAACCCCTAGAGACAGAACGCCTCAATGAACAATTTGGCCGTCTTGGTAACACTCCCTTCCGTTTAGGAACATTAACCAATCATCTCAGTGGTCAGGTGATGTTACCTGTGAGTGAATTAAACCGGATACGGCGGGAAATCGTCACCCAACTAGAAGCATTACGTTCTCAACCCAAACGCTGGGAACTTAAACCTCACGCTTCTTTTAAAGACTTACTCCCTCCCAAATCTCCCCCGTCCCCCGCATCCCCATCACTGATAGTTCTAGTCCGCAACCTCAAACAACTCCAAGCCGCCCTCAATGCTGGTGTGGAAACCCTCTACTGTGAATTTGAAGACCCCCGCACCTATCGAGAAGCAGTCCGATTAGTCCGTGAAGCAAGACAAGTAAGTAATTCCCCAACCCCCAGTATCTGGGTCGCCCCTCCCCGCATTACCAAATCGGGGGAAAACTGGATTTTGCAACAAGTACGCGCTTCCGAAGCTGATGGTTATCTGGTGCGGAATTATGACCAACTGGAATTTTTCGCCGCCGACCGTTGTATTGGTGATTTCTCTTTGAATGTTGCAAATCCTTTAACCGCAGACTATTTCAAACAGCGTTATGGTTTGGAGAGGCTAACAGCATCCTATGACTTGAATATTACCCAACTGGAAGATTTACTCACAACTTCCCCTGCATGGTTTGAGGTAACAATTCATCAACATATGCCGATGTTCCACATGGAACACTGTGTTTTTTGTGCGTTTCTTTCTGAGGGAACAGACTATACCAATTGTGGCAGACCTTGCGAAAAGCATGAAGTGAAATTATGTGACCGCGTTGGTAGTGAACACATTCTGCAAGCTGATGCTGGTTGTCGCAATACTGTATTTAATGGTACTGCCCAAACTGGAGCAGAGTACGTACAGCGTCTCATAGACTTAGGGGTACGCCACTTCCGTATTGAGTTTGTGAATGAAACACCAGAACAAGTGACTAAAACAATACAGCGATATCGTCATTTATTAACAGGTGAAATCACAGGTTCTCAACTCTGGCGCGAGTTGAAATTGCAGAGTCAATTAGGTGTAACTCGCGGGCCATTGCGATAGGATTGGGTCTGGGTAAATACAGTAATTCACCCAATAGGGTGAGACGAGTGGGGGAAGCTTTCTCTTGTTAGCAGCTCTTATCCTAAGTAGACTGCTAAATTCCAGGGAGAATCAACCATGTCTCAATTCCAACTCTACAATAACTCGAAAAATAGGTCGGAGATTAAATCCAGGTCTGAGCAAAAAGCACGCGCTGCGCCTCATAAAAATCCGCCTGAATCCCAGATAGAATCAGATGCAAATGACAGACGCAAAACGGCTTTGCAAGTAGAAGAAGATTTACGCCGGATTCGAGAAAGAATTTACTTGATGCGGCCTAATGTTTTCTAATCACACTAAGCCAGAACGCAATGCGACGACAGCAGCTTGTACGCGATCGTCTACTGCTAGTTTGTTCATAATCCCTCGGACGTGAGTTTTGACAGTATTGGGACTGAGATAGAGTTTTTCAGCTATCTCTGGGTTACTCAAACCTTCCACCATGAGTTTTAATACTTCTAACTCACGTCCTGATAAATTAGCCGAGTTTCCTGTTGGTGTCGGCGGTTTGAGATGATCGACTACTCTACGTGCAATTTGCGGATCGAGGTAAGTAGCACCATCAACGGCAGCGGCGATCGCATTTAATAATCGCTCTACAGTCGCGCCTTTGATACAATAAGCGTCTGCACCGCTAGATAGTGCGGCAATAATTTCTGTCTCTGTTTGGTGGGATGTCAGCATCACGACGTGAGTTTCCGGGAGTGCAGCTTTGATTTGTTGTGTAGCTGCAATTCCATCTAATCGTGGTAAACCAATATCCATCACCACTAAATCCGGTTTCAGTTTCAGTGCTGCTTGCACACCTAAATAACCATCTTCTGCTTGTCCCACAATTTCTAGCTGGGGATGAACCATTAATGATTGTTCTAATCCCAGTTGCATCATCGGATCATCTTCTACAATCAACACCCGCAACAGTGAAGCATCTCTTGGCAAATTTAGAGTATAGCCAGCATTCAAAGACATAATTGGGACTAGGGACTAGGGATTGGGGATTGAGGTACAACTAATGACTAACATTTATTCTTCAACTCTATAACCCAATTCTGCTAACCTGACGCGAGAATGTCGCCATTTGGGTTGGACTTTGACAAATAACTCTAGATAGACTTTACCAGAAATCAATTTTTGAATTTGCTCCCGTGCTGAACTACCTATGGCCTTCAACATTGATCCGCCTTTACCGATGAGAATTCCTTTTTGGGAGTCGCGTTCAACGTGGATGGTAGCCATGACACGGGTAATGCTGGGTGTTTCCTCTACTTTATCAATGGCGATCGCTACAGAATGGGGAACTTCTTCACGAGTCAGCAGCAAAATCTGTTCTCGAATTAACTCGCCCATAATAAACCGTTCTGGTTGGTCGGTTACTAAGTCAGGTGGATAGTATAACGGCCCATGATCTAAATGTTCGATTAATAATGTTTGCAGTTGGGGTAATTCTGCGCCAGTCATAGCGGAAAATTTGACCATCGGCCATTGATGGGTAGCTGCTAACTGTTGATAACTAGCATCCATACTTTCGGGATTTTCAGGTTGTTGGTCAATTTTATTGACACCTAATATCACTGGTGTGGGACTGTCCAGTAGTAACTCAGCAATAAAGCGATCGCCTGCACCACAAGCCACTGTTCCATCTACCACAAACAGCACTAAATCCACTGAATCAATTGCTATCTTGGCATTCTGTACCAATACCTCACCCAATTGATGATGGGGTTTGTGGATTCCTGGTGTATCGACAAAAATTAATTGTGCGTCTGATGTTGTGACAATTCCTCTTAAACGGTTGCGTGTGGTTTGCGCCACTGGTGAAGTGATAGCAATTTTCTGACCAACTAATTGATTCATCAGAGTAGATTTACCAACATTAGGACGGCCGATAATGCCGATAAAACCCGATTTAAATTCAGGAGGAGCTTGGGGAATCGATACTGCTTCTGAAAAAGATGGGATGTGGTTATCAATACTCGTCACTGTCAGTTCCACCGTTAATATTTTATAGTTGGGATTTAATAGGTATAAGTCTTTACGAACACACTCAAAAAAAATCAATTCACCCTAATAAGTGCAGGGAACTAGTCTTTAATCTTAGTTTAATCTACTACTAAATATATTTAGCTCTCATTTCCCAAAAATGAGACATGCACATAAAGAATCTAAAAAATCATCTTTCTTTGAGGAGATTGCTTTTAATTCAATTTTATGATTTTTTGATGACAATTACACAGAGTTACAAATTATCTAGAATATCTATTTATCTTTAAAATACATACCATTTAAACTTGAGTGATTATTAATAAATATCAACTAATAAATTATTCCCAGCACAAATTCACCTTGATTCACAGCTTGATTTGTGGCGACATCATAGACTAAGCCATCTTCAGCAGCATAGACATCTATCACGCTAGGTAGCTGATTTTCTTTATTAAAGCTGAGAATTTGATATAGTTTTTCACCTGCTTGGATATTTGTACCTAAAGCGACTCTAGATTGAATCATCCCACCAGCGATCGCATAATATTTTTGCCGATTGCTACTCTTGGCAAAATACATTTCATGAGAGTTAGTAAATGGTAGATTTCGTAAAACGTGTTTCTGGACTAAATAATTTTTTACACCCTCTACACCTTTCGCAACAGAATCAGCATTTATCTGCATACCTGCGCCTAATTCTAATGTCCAAGCTTCGATATCAAATTTAATTTCTCTGCCCAATTGTTTAAAACAATCTTCTAAAGCTAACCAAGGTTTGATGAATGCTTCGTCGAAAGCATCACCATCATACTTATCAAGTAGAATACCAAAATCCAGCAAGAAATATTTGGCACTTTCCTCGCGATCACGGAAGTAATAAACATAGTCTAAACCTTGATTAGTAGAACTATGCAAGTCAATTAAATAGTCAGCATCTAGACTGAGAGACTGGAGTTGATAGCGAAACATTTCTGTATAGGGAACGCTACCGGGAGAATTGATCAAATCTAAATTTTGAGCAAATTTTTTTTTGATCAAACTTAAATAATTCTGGCGAATAGTTGTTATGTCTTCATGAATTTGAGATTTAGTAAAAGTGAATAAATCATGATTATGCTTCTCATAATCCCAAAAGATACGATTCCAGTCTTTATATTCATAAGCACAATGACGACCAGGAGAAAAATGTTGAGCGCGTTCGTTAGTTCCCATCGGATTGCAAACAGGAACTAACCAAATTTCCCCAATTAAGTCAGTCTCATCAACTGACAATAAACACTCAATTAACTGATGAATAACAGCATTACCAGAGATTTCCGCACCGTGAAGATTAGATTGAATATAAACTTTCTTTCCGGGTTGAGAGCCAATGAATTTATATACTTGTAAAAACAGGCGATCGCCCGAAGCCATTTGGCGTAAAAATATAGTTTCTATGTGAGGTAACATACAAAATTAATTAATAATTTAAGTAAATGATGGCTAAAAACCAACACAAACTCAAATCATATCATTCTGGAAATCAAAAAGAGTACTAGTTGGCATTGAATATGTGTACAAATATGCCTATTTATTAATTTTTACTAGTACTTAATTACTTATTTTTTGCTTAGTCTAATAATCTACACCATTCCCCAACAGGATCATTTGTTCAAGGCGGGGTATGGTTTCATAGTGAAAAATCTTGACTCGATTTGTACACCGTAAAATTTTCACTTTTCACTCTTTCAATTCAATCTGTAAATTTGGTAGTCCCTCTAATTTTTCTATCGGTTCTAATTCTGGGACTGATGGCACAAATACTTTTAAAGCGGCGGGAATACATTTAATTTCAACTGGTGTTGTTCCCACTACTTCGCCATCAATTACTACCTTTTGTGGAGGATCTGTGGTGATTTTAAATTGTTTAGCGCGCAGATAGCCAATATCATCTCGTTCGGCGGCGTTTCCAGAAGAGGCGGTTTGAAATAAATGATACGTAGCTGCGATCGCTCCAGCTTTGCTGCTAGGAGCTACAATTGTCAAATCTAATAACCCATCATCATAAACAATTCCTGCTGGGCCTTGTGCCAAAACTGAAGTTGGGGGTGCAGCATTCGCCACTGTTACCGCCGCCGCTTTGGTTTTAATGATTTTATCTTCTGTCTCAATCTCAACATCAAAGCTTTCTAACTCTCTTAACTGCTGAATACCAGCCAGGATATACGCCATAATCCCAAAGCGTTTTTTTGCTTCCCTGTCTGCTAGTTCTACAGTTTCCGCCTCAAATCCAATCCCCACCAACAAAATCATTGGCAGTTCATTGCAATAAGCTATATCTACATCACGGGTGATTCCTTGTAAAATTGTCCGACAAGCTGCGTCAATAGTATCAGGAATTCTTAAAGCAGCCGCAAAAGCATTAGCCGTTCCCCGTGAAATAATCCCAAAGGGAATATTAGTACCAGCCACCGCCAACGCCGCGGCTGATAAAGTTCCATCCCCTCCAGAGGCGATAATTAAATCCACACCTTGTTGAACTGCTGCTTTAGCCAGATCATCTGCATCAATTTCTTCAGTTGTGAATTGCACATCTAAATGAAGTTCTGGTTCTAAAATTGACCGAATTTGCGCCAAGTCCAAATCTGGATTACCTTGTCCAGCCACCGGATTAAAAATAAGGCAAGCGGAACGATTCATAAAATTGCAAGATTAGATGCGATCGCTAAACCACACAATTCTAAACTAACACCTCTGAGAAATTCCCACGTCTTTCTAGAAGCGGCAGACAGAAGAATTTTTGATGGCAAATGTGTATCGAAATAATGTTAAAAACTGTAAACAAAAATCAAAATAAACTTAACTAAAATCAGGCGATCGCCATCCGGTAAGTCACCCACTGCGGTAGTCTAGATGAGAAGTGAAAATATCGCCTGGTTTGACATATTGTTTTATGACTTCAGTTATTTCGACAGCCACACGCACAATTCGGATTGGTTCACGTAAAAGCCAACTAGCTCTAGTTCAGACCTACTGGGTAAGAGAGCAACTACAAAAAAGTTATCCTGATATTACTTTTGAAGTCCATACCATGTCTACCCAAGGCGACAACATCCTGGATGTAGCATTAGCCAAAATTGGCGATAAAGGACTATTCACCAAAGAATTAGAATTGGGAATGATCAATCAAGAGATTGATTTTGCCGTGCATTCCCTCAAAGATTTACCCACCAACCTCCCTGCAGGTTTAGCACTAGCCGCCATCACCGAACGGGAAAACCCCGCCGATGCGCTAGTAGTGCATGAAAAATTCAAAGATAAGCAAATCGATACTCTCCCCGCCGGCGCAGTCATTGGGACATCATCTCTACGACGCTTGGCGCAGTTACGTCACAAGTTCCCCCACCTAACATTTAAAGATGTGCGGGGAAATTTGAATACACGCCTCGCCAAACTTGATGCAGGTGAGTACGATGCTCTCATTTTAGCGGCTGCTGGCTTGCAACGTTTAGGCATGGGCGATCGCGTCCACCAAGTCCTTCCCAAAGAAGTATCATTACATGCTGTCGGACAAGGTGCATTAGGAATAGAATGCCGTGGTGATGATACTGAATTAATATCACTACTCAAAGTCATTGAACACCCCGAAACCCGCGATCGTTGTTTAGCTGAACGTGCTTTCCTGCGGAGTTTAGAAGGTGGTTGTCAAGTACCCATTGGCGTAAATACTGAGATAGACGCGGACAATTTAACACTCACAGGTGTAGTAGCCAGTATAGACGGACAAAACCTAGTCAAAGACACCGTATCTGGTACTGCTAGTGATGCCGAAACCCTAGGCATAGAACTAGCAAAACTGTTACGTCAACAAGGCGCGCAAGAAATTTTAGATGCCATTTTTGCAGAGATTCAACGCGGTTCTTAAGCGATTAGGCTACGAGATGTGTTTAGATAATGAGTAATTCTCGTAATTACTTCACTGAAAACCTCAAGAACCGGGGAAATAAAAATTACCATGCGGATTCTATTTGTAGCAGCAGAAGCAGCACCCATTGCTAAAGTTGGAGGCATGGGTGATGTTGTCGGGGCATTACCAAAAATCTTGAAAAAAATGGGGCATGATGTGCGAATTTTCCTGCCCTACTATGGCTTTCTTCCCGATAAAATGGAGATTCCCCAAGAACCTGTTTGGCGGGGATACGCCATGTTTCAAGATTTTGCAGTTTACGAAACAATCCTGCCTGGTACTGATGTTCCCTTGTACTTATTTGGACATCCTGCCTTCGATCCTCGTCGCATCTATGGCGGTGATGATGAAGACTGGCGGTTCACATTTTTTGCCAATGGTGCAGCCGAATTTTGCTGGAATCACTGGAAACCAGAAATTATTCACTGTCATGATTGGCATACAGGTATGATTCCTGTGTGGATGAACCAGTCTCCAGACATCACCACAGTTTTTACAATTCATAACTTGGCATATCAAGGGCCGTGGCGTTGGTATTTAGAGAAAATTACCTGGTGTCCTTGGTATATGCAAGGTCATAATACAATGGCCGCCGCCGTCCAATTTGCCGACAGAGTGAATACAGTTTCCCCGACCTATGCCGAACAAATCAAGACTCCCGCTTATGGTGAAACTATAGAAGGTTTACTATCTTTTATTAGTGGTAAGTTATCTGGGATTGTTAACGGTATAGATACAGAAGTATATAACCCAGCAAACGATAAATATATAACTCAAACCTTTACTACTGAAACCCTAGACAAACGCAAAGCCAACAAAATTGCTTTGCAGGAAGAAGTCGGTTTAGAAGTTAATAAAAACGCCTTTTTAATTGGCATGGTGACGCGGTTAGTTGAACAAAAAGGTTTGGATTTAGTTATCCAAATGCTAGACCGCTTCATGGCATATACTGATGCTCAGTTCGTTCTGTTAGGAACAGGCGATCGCTACTACGAAACTCAAATGTGGCAACTAGCCTCGCGCTACCCCGGACGCATGGCCACCTACCTGTTATATAACGATCCCTTATCCCGTCGCATCTACGCCGGTACAGATGCCTTCTTAATGCCCAGCCGCTTTGAACCCTGCGGTATTAGCCAAATGATGGCTTTGCGCTACGGTAGCGTTCCCATTGTCCGTCGGACTGGAGGACTGGTGGACACTGTATCTCACCACGACCCTATGAACGAAGCTGGTACAGGCTATTGCTTCGACCGTTACGAACCCCTAGATTTATTCACCTGTATGATTCGCGCCTGGGAAGGTTTCCGCTACAAACCTCAATGGCAAGAACTACAAAAACGCGGTATGAGTCAAGACTTCAGTTGGTACAAATCTGCTAAAGAGTATGATAGACTCTATCGTTCCATATACGGCCTACCAGAACCAGAAGAGACACTACAACCAGAATTAGCATTAACCAACCAATAATGTAAGTCACAAGCAACAGCGACTAGGAAACAGTAAAAACACAAAATACCACAATCAATTAGAGACGTTGCATTGCAGCGTCTCTAATGCTATTCCTACTCGCAATGTTCCATGCCCCATAACCCCATTCTCATCACAATTTTTCGCTATCTTTGCACAAAATATTGCCGCCTGACACTTTCTCCACAACATCTACGTCTATGTAATGTGCGGCATCCACGAAAGTAATAAATTTTACGGATTTTTTCCTGATATTTCCAGTGCTATCTTGAACAGACGAATATATACAGACTATCTAAGCTATATTTGCAAGGATTAAAACTTGTGAGAAAAAATACTATTCTCCGTAGGCATACTTATGCCTTGACGGGACTAATTTCATTGAGTGCTGTACTTGTCAGCAATACTACTGCCTTTACTCAAGTCGCTATCCAACAACCAACGCTTTCAACTACCAAATTTATTTGGCCGACCACAGGATATGTTTCTCAAGGCTTCCGCAAGTATAAGCACGAAGGAATTGATATTGCTGGGCCATCTGGAACACCAATTATGGCGGCGGCGGCGGGAACAGTCATCAAAGCTGGTTGGGATGAATGGGGATTAGGCAATGCGATAGAAATCAAACATCTTGATGGAAGTGTGACAGTGTATGGTCACAACAGTCGTTTATTAATCAGTAAAGGTCAAGAGGTTCAACAAGGGCAAATCATCGCAGAAATGGGATCTACAGGTAATAGCAGCGGATCTCATTTACATTTTGAAATTTATCCCAATGGTAAATTTGCAACTGATCCTCAGCGTTTATTAGCATCATCCATTGCCAGCAATACCCCCCCATCTCAGATATCTGCGGCTGGTGGCTACCAAACTAATAAACCTAAACCAATCGCCACACATCAATTCATGCAAGCCGTATCACCTTCTCAAGCTATATCAATTCCCGTGGCTCTTGCACCCATGACTAATACAGGATGCGATGGTGTCGCAGTTTTCAGAGGTGAAACCAAGAATACATTCGTCACAGTATGCCAAGAAAAGGGTCAGTTGTTTTATATTGGTCAATTAAAACAAGACCTCAATCAACCAATCAAGATCCCTGCCTGGAATATTGGTCAAAATAAATATCAGGCAGATAATGGTAGTTACTCTTACTTGGTCAGTGCTGATAAAGTAGAAGTTTGGCGTAATGGCAGTCAAATTCGTGCCGACGCTTTTTATACTTCTCATAAATGAAAAAACTAGTTATTTATAATGAGCAAAAATTAAGATTTTATGACTTTTGTGTCAATTTAATTAACCTGGAAAAGTTTGAGCATCAAAGTTCCTAACGTAGAGAGTTGCTTGATTATGATTCAAAAGAACTGATGCGATCGCGTCAGTTCTTTTTGCAACAATTTTTATAAATTTTCCGAGCTTCTGACCTTGCCAACAACAAAAAGCTTTATGATATAAAGTAGTTAAATTTACACAAAATAAAATATTGTCCGTAAGCTTTTAGTCAATTAACAAATATAAGGTGTTCACCAATGGAATATATTGCTTATTCCTCTATGGTTATTGCCAACGAAGAGGCAAATGGTCAGGCTGAATATATCGACTACGAATTTCCCAAATTTGATTGGAATTGGCAAAAATTACTCAAATCTTCGGCTTGGTTATCTTTAGCAGGGTGGATGGTATTTTTGACAGCAATTACTCAAGCCCCATCAGCTTTAGCAGCCTATGTCAGAACTAACGGTAGTTGCCTGAATGTGCGTCTACAGCCCAGCATGGATTCTAAAGTTGTAGATTGTTTACCTAACGGGACAAACATCACAACCGCTCAAACCGTCAATGGTTTTGTGCGCTTATCCGCTAATAGATATGTATCTGCGAAATGGGTAGGTGATATGTCTACCACTCGTCCCAACCAACCCAACAACAGCGGTGGAGTAGGTGGACGTGTCACACTCAGTCTTGGTTCTAAAGGGCAAGCTGTATCAGAAGTGCAGAAAGTTTTAGGAATTAACCCCACAGGTTATTACGGGCCAGTGACAGCGCGGCGCGTCCGGGAATTTCAAAGCAATAATGATTTGCGTGTCGATGGTATAGTCGGCCCAGAAACTCGCAGTGCTTTATTTAAAACTGCTTCTACACCAAGTACCCCAACTACCCCAACAGGCGGCCCTGTAACTCTCACACTTGGTTCTAAAGGTGAGGCCGTCTCAGAAGTGCAGAAAGCGTTAGGGATTGAACCAACAGGTTATTACGGGCCAGTGACAGCACGGCGAGTCCGGGAGTTTCAAGCCAGTAACAACTTACGCGTCGATGGCGTAGTCGGCCCGGAAACTCGCAGTGCTTTACTTCGGGGATAGGGGTGTAGGGGTACAGGGGTATAAGGGTGTAGGGGGAACCAGAGAAGATAAGGAAGATTTTTTCCCACTCCCCAATCCCCAGTCCCTAATCCCCCATCCCAAAGTATCTTCGTACAATCCCCAAAATATATTCGGCTGCGTGACCATCCCCAAAGGGATTAATTGCGTTAGCCATTGTTTCATATGCAGTAGTATTACTGAGTAATTCACCAGCCGCCGCCGCAATGCTATCACTAGCAGTTCCTACCAGTTTCGCCGTACCTGCTGCTACAGCTTCTGGTCTCTCTGTGGTTTCTCTGAGGACTAATACTGGTTTTCCGAGGCTGGGTGCTTCTTCTTGTAAGCCACCAGAATCAGTCAAGAGAAAATGCGATCGCCCAATTGCTCCTACTAGTTCCGCATAATCTAGCGGTTCTGTTAAAAACACACGGGGATGATCACCCAACAAAGCTTGCAATGGTTCTCGCACCGTGGGATTGCGGTGTAAGGGTAGCAGTAAAGCCGTATCAGGAAAATTATTTAAGATTTGTAAAAAACCTTGAGCGATCGCTTGTAATGGTTCTCCCCAATTTTCCCGACGATGCACAGTAGCCAGCAAAGTCCGGTAGGAATTCCAATTTAAACCAGGTACGTTACACGCAGGTTGAGTTGCAGCCACATTTAACAGTGCATCAATCACTGTATTTCCTGTCAAATGAATTTCACCCAAAACCCCAGAACGTTGTAAATTTTCTACTGCTAATGCCGTTGGTGCAAAGTGTAACTGGGTAAGTTGCGAAATCAACCGCCGATTAGCTTCTTCTGGGTAAGGATTATATAAATTATCAGTTCTCAAGCCAGCTTCGACATGACCAACAGAGATTTTTTGATAGAACGCGGCTAAAGTCGCAGCAAAAGCCGTAGTAGTGTCACCTTGTACTATGACTAAATCTGGCTTATTTTCCGAGAATAACCGTTCTAAACCCCTCAAACTGCGGCAAGTAATATCACTCAAAGATTGCTGCGGCTGCATAATCTCCAAATCATAATTTGCCTTCAGGTTGAACAACAGCATCACCTGCTCAACCATCTCCCGATGCTGTCCAGTTAAAATCACCTGCAAATCAAAGTCCGGTGCTTGTTGAAAAACCTGAATTACCGGAGCCAGCTTAATAGCCTCTGGACGTGTTCCCAAGATAATGCAAACGCGTTTTTGATTAGTCATCAGTCAATAGTTATTAGTCAATAGTTATTAGTCAATAGTTATTAGTCAATAGTTATTAGTCAATAGTTAGTAGGCTTAGAAAATATAATCTATCTTGTCTCCTTTCCAACCCCTACACTTACACTCATAATTCTTCCCAAAAACGAAAAAACCCGGCTGAACCGGGCAGATGCTTTTTGTCGAATTTTTCGTAATGACTAGAGTTTGATGTCGCAAGTTAGTGGGCAAGCGGCATACACAGTTGTCTGCATCTGCTCTGCTTCTCCTCCATGCAACCAGCTTAACCATTGAATTTCTTTTGGATGTACGCCCTTCATGGTCAATACACCAGCAGCAATTAAAACTGCCATCACATTGAACATAATCAAACCACCTGCTACAAGTAACACCGCACTAACAGGCATTACAGATTGCAGGACAATCGACAACAAACATCCGACCGTAGCCATCAATACAACTAATGGAAATCCGACAACCAACAAGCATACTGCCAATGTAAAAGTCCATATCAAAAAACTTTTAATCATTAACAAGGAGTAGGTCTTTTCGAGATTAGAACTCTGAGCCAAAACCATGACTTTTCCTCCTAAGTACACAGCAAGATTTAATTTCAGTAATATCTCGCTTTCGCAAGCAACTGAATGATTCAATGAAGTTTCAGTATATAAAACTCATCTGAGAAAATGAGCGTTTATTTATTAAACTTTACAATTAATTTTTTGTAATTATGAATGTAAAGTTGAGTTCACATTTCACGATAAATCTAGCTGTTGATATCTGTCTTAAGGAATAGCAGCCAAAAATCATTTGACCAAAAAGTTTATCCTCGACTTTTGAGTTCGATTTTGCTTAACATTTCTTATGCAAAATCAGTATGTTTCTCATAATTCTCCAACACGCCTCAACAAAATATCTACAGATGATTTTGCTGTTAACTGCTAGTCAGTTACGGTCAGCATCGACAAAGTTCTCTCATTTAAGAAGTCGTTGTCCCAGCGATAAAAAATCACCGCATTAAAAAATACTGCAAATTAACAATATATTTACTGAGGTTTTTTGCGAAACTCTTAGATTAAACCAGTTTATGTATAGTCTGAAATTTTTCTTCCTATTTTAGAGTCACAAACTATACAACATCAATCAACACTATGTAACGAAATGTTACTGATACTTCTCACATTAGACAAACACCTAAAATTCCCATTCCTCAGTCGTTCAGAAGATTCAGACCAGTCTTTTTGCTTATTCACAATTTCACTGTGAAATTTTAAAGATATATGACAGACTCAACCCACCCTTCAAATCCCAATTCTGTGACTGTCCGCAATGTGCCACCAACACCACCATTACCGCCACCACCACCACCAAATGTGATGACGCAACGCCAATATACACAAACATTGGATATGTCATCAGTTAATAGAAGTGCTGGGCAAGCTGTACCACCACCACCACCTGTACCTGCTGCGGCACATCGTCCTGGAATGCCGCCACCAATGCCTGCTGCCAGTGCTAATAGTTCGGGGATAACTTTAGCTGAGATTATTAAGGAAGCTTTTGATAATGGTTATTCAGATATTCACTTGGGTATCGGCGAAGTGCCTCGTTTCCGTAACCGAGGAGAGATTAACCCTACCGATTATCCAGAAACAGACAAATCAGCTTTTATGAGTTGGTTACAGGAGATTATGACTGAGGCAGAAATTCAAAGATTCCAAGAACATTTGGAATTTGATGGTGCTACTCAGTATGAATTTGCCCGCGTGCGGATTAACGTCTTTGACTCTCTCAAAGGCTATGCAATGGTGCTGCGGTTGATTCCTTTAAAAATCTTGTCTATTGATCAATTGAGATTACCCCCTATATTTCGAGATATTTGTCACTATCACAAAGGCTTGATTTTGGTGACAGGGCCTACTGGTTCGGGTAAATCCACAACAATGGCGGCAATGATTGATTACATCAATCGAGAAATGTCCAAACACATTATCACTATTGAAGATCCAGTAGAATTTGTGCATCAAAGCCGTAAGTCTTTGGTTAAACAACGGGAAGTAGGGATGCACACCCGGAAATTTGACAACGCCTTAAAAGCAGCTTTGCGGGAAGATCCAGATTTGATTCTGGTGGGTGAAATGAGGGATAAAGAAACCGTCAACACAGCTTTAAAAGCGGCTCAGACTGGTCACTTAGTTATGGGAACTCTGCACACTAACAGTGCAGTAAAAACTATTGAACGGATTTTAAACCTCTACTCAGGAGAAGAACAAGATGCCATGCGGGTAGCACTGGCGGAATCTTTAGTGGCAGTCATTGCCCAAGGTTTGTGCCGAACGACTGACGGTAAACGGGCGGCTTTCCACGATATCCTGATTAATACAGAGGCAGTCAAGGAATGGATTAAAGATGGTAAGTATGATGAAATTACCGAATTGATGAAGCAAGCTGGTTTTGACGGTATGATTACTATGAACCAGTCGTTGCTCAACCTCTATCAAGAAGGTCGCATCACTGAAGAAACAGCCTTAGAAATGTCCCCAACGCCTAACGAAATGGCTCAATTCCTCCGAGGACGAGTGTAAGGTGAGTAGGGAGTAGGAAGTGGGGGTGTAGGGAATGGAAGATAGGGTATTAGTTGCTCTCCCTTCCATGCCCTTAAAGTTTTTGAATTTTGAATTTTGAATTGATTTGTCCCCAGTCCTTAGTAATAAGTAATTAACTTGACTACAGATAAACTACTTCAACCTCAGTTATTCAAGGGAATTGCCCTATTTACGCCAGGAGGAGATTTAATTTACTGCATCGACCCCAATAAGCAAGGTCGATGGCACTCGCATTTATGCACTGCTTTGCAGGAAATTCTTGACTTACCAGAACCGCCTCATTTTCTTGTTCCTTGTTATACAGCTACAATTGACCATTGGTTAGACCCGCAAACGCAACAAGTGAAAACCTTTGCAGAAGCTTATCCATTGGTGATAAAGCATCAGGCTGTACTGAATGCGATTTTTGATACTAGTGATTTGGTATGGCAACCTGCGCCTTGGCAGGACGGCTTGTGCGATCGCATGGTATTGTCAACTTACCGCGCGGCATTTCCCCAAATTTGGGAAGATCATGACTTAATTATCAATTTAGACCTTTCCGAACCAGCCCCCAGATATGATCATCCAGCGAGGGCTGTACAAAAGACTCAAATTAAAACCTATGTTCTGCGTTTATTTGTCGCTGGACACAGTGCTAATACAGAACGTATCCTGAAGAATCTGCATGAACAATTAGAGCGATCGCTAGGATACCCCTACACGATGAAAGTAATTGACGTTTTAACTAATCCAGAACAAGCAGAGATCGATCAAGTATCAGCAACTCCTACCCTCGTCAAAGTTTGGCCTCACCCAATTCGTCGTTTAGTTGGTGATTTAGATAATTCAGAAAAACTTTTACAAATGCTAGGAGCTAAAGAGAAAATCTAGGTAAAACATTCCCCTTGTACCTCTGCATTTATGTCTGGAAAAATTTGTTGCGCTGGGAAAATCAGTTTTCCTGTGCTACGCGACGCTACGGCATAGCTTGCTTCTCCAGAGGAGTACGCAACACTTACTTGAATGAAGAACTTTTCGCTGCGATACTTTGCGGTTAAAGTTTTTCCTCAAATTACCACTATCATCAAGTCAAGAAATCTTGAATATTTAGGGGCTAAAGCCATATTTTAGGTAATTTATTGCTTTTTATCATTCAAACACTCGCTTGTCAATGAGTAAATCTTTCATATACTGAGATGTATAGTAAAGATAAACTTTTGTAAAGCGAGGACTACGAATGTACATAGTACAGATTGCCTCGGAATGCGCTCCTGTAATTAAAGCAGGAGGTTTAGGGGATGTCGTTTACGGTTTAAGTCGAGAATTAGACATTCGGGGCAATTGCGTCGAACTGATTCTACCCAAATATGATTGTATGCGTTATGACCATATTTGGGGATTACACGAGGCTTACTTAAACTTGTGGGTACCTTGGTATGGCGCGGCGATTCACTGTACCGTTTATTGTGGTTGGGTACATGGGCGGGTGTGTTTCTTTATTGAACCCCACTCGGAAGATAATTTCTTCAATCGTGGTTGCTATTACGGTTGTGACGATGATGATATGCGCTTTGCCTTTTTCAGCAAAGCGGCTTTAGAATTCCTTCATCAAAGTAATAAGCGTCCTGATATTATTCATTGCCATGATTGGCAAACAGGCTTAGTTCCCGTCATGCTGTATGAAATTTACAAATATCATGGCATGGCACATCAACGGGTTTGTTACACCATCCACAACTTTAAGCATCAAGGAATTGGTGGTGTCAAAACTCTCTGGGCTACAGGTTTAAATCAAGAATCCTATTACTTTCAATACGATAAGCTGCAAGACAACTTTAACCCCTTTGCACTGAACTACATGAAAGGGGGAATTGTTTACTCGAATGCAGTGACAACAGTTTCCCCCAACCACGCTTTAGAAGCTGAACATACAGAAGTGGGCTGTGGTTTAGGTCATACCTTGTATTTGCACCGAAATAAATTTAAAGGGGTGCTGAACGGTATTGATTACGATTTCTGGAATCCAGAAATTGACCGTTACATACCGTATAACTACACCGCCGACGATTTTGAACAAAAAATATATAACAAAAAAGCTTTGCGTGAGCGATTGATGCTCCGCCCCTCTGATAAACCCATCATTGCTTACATCGGTCGATTAGATCATCAAAAAGGTGTGCATCTTGTCCACCATGCTATTTATCATGCCCTGAATAAAGAAGCACAATTTGTCCTGCTAGGTTCGGCTACAGAACCAGGAATTAACGCTCATTTCCGCCATGAACAAGCATTTTTGCACAGTAACCCAGATGTACATTTAGAACTGGGCTTCAATGAAGAATTATCTCACCTAATTTATGCCGGGGCGGATATGATTGTTGTTCCCAGCAATTATGAACCCTGTGGTTTAACCCAGATGATTGGGTTGAAGTACGGTACTGTACCCATTGTGCGTGGTGTTGGCGGACTGGTAAATACAGTATTTGATCGGGACTATGAACAGAAATTACCACCAGAAAAACGCAACGGTTATGTTTTCTATCAAACCGATAATCATGCTTTAGAATCAGCAATGAATCGGGCAATTGATTTGTGGTATCAGTCTCATAAAGAGTTTCAACAACTAGCTATTCAGGGTATGAACTATGACTATTCGTGGAACTACCCAGGCGCAGAATATGTAGAGATTTACGACTGGATTAAATATAAGTGGTAATCCCAATGTAGTTGATGTAACTAAGCCAGTAACATAAGCATACTGGCTTTTTTTGCCACTTAATTATCAAAAATAGCTGTATAACAGCACTTATTCTGGCAAATTTCAAGAATGGGTAGGTAAAGAAAGCATCGTCGTAGACATCGCTATTATCATAGCTAGTTAATTACCAAGAATAAATCCTAATTCAAACTTCTGAAAGCTTTCCTGAATATACGCATTAAACTCTTTGTCAAAGAGGAACTTTCTTTAAATAGCGAATGTCAGTTTTTGTAGTAGCTTGACCAAATGAGTTATAAATAATCTAAGGAGCATTGAGGGTAACTGTGACAATATTAGTTTGAAAAATTTGCTCCTGTTGTAGTAAAGCACTAACAAACTTCATCAATACATTGCCCCAATTAAGAACTCACCGCAGTGAATACTTGTTTTCCTCTACTGATAACAATAATTAAAAAAAACGAAATTTTGTGTTTTAGACTACATTAGTTTGCTATTATTGGTAGTTTTACCTTGTATAAGGTTACAGAATTTACTCGTAGATGCAGTCTTTTCCCAAAAATTAAGTGATAACAATCACATTGACTCATGATTAAGATCGTTTCATATCAGTGTACAAATTGGGATGATTACCTCATTACTGAACTCTAGCCGAGTCATTAATAGGGAACACACTAATTGCCGACAGTCTTTTGAAAAAGGTTGTCGGCTTTTTGTATGAGGCATAGGGGTGTTGGCTAGGGCTAATTCATGTTCCCCAGAGAAAAATCAGACTTTTCTTTATAGACGCGTAAACGTGGTAAAAGTAGCTTCCCGTAGATAATGATTAATAACTAAATAAAATTTCCCCACATCTGGTTGGTAACTTGACACAGAATTGGCCAGAGCCACAACCAGATGTGGGGAGGTATGATCAAATTGGAGATTTTATCGATGTATGAGGTTAATACTTCACACTCAATCTAGTAGCTCAGAAGCACACTTGTATAACCAGCGTAGACTTTTTACTAAGACATCGCTTGAATGATGTAATCGAAGTAAGGAGCAGCTTGGGCTGCATCATCTGCACTTAATAAATCCAGAGATGCTTTTTTTAAACAATTGATAGCTTCTACCATTCCAGGAACAGGAACACCTAGGGAGTTATACATTTCCCGGACTCCGATTAAGCCAATGCTTTCAATTGGTTCTTTATCGCCAGCAAGTACACCATAGGTAATCAGGCGTAAGTACCAGCCATAGTCACGAATGCACAAAGCACGCTGTTTTTCACCGTAAGCGTTACCGCCAGGTGCGATAAAATCAGGACGTTTCTGCCAAAGTTGTTTGGTAGCTTCCTGAACTATCTTTTTTTCATTTTCAGCTAGGGTTGCTGCAATCCGTGTTCTTTGCTCACCAGTTTGCAAAAACTCTTTAATGCTCTTGAGTTCGCCACTGCTGGGATAGCGCAGTTCGTCGTCGGCTTTGAGAATAACTTGGCTAATTACAGTCATGATTATTTAAATCACGCGAAATATTATTTGCTAGTTTAACGAGTTGGAGGTACAGAAGTGAAGAGGGGGTTGGGGATTGGGGAACTCGGGGCCCCTCTGGAGATAAGGGGCGATGGGGATTAGTGATTGGGGATTGATAAAGAAATATTGACTAATGACTATTGACTAATGACTAAATCGATTTGGCAACAGGGTGAATTAATCGAAGTGACGATCGCAGATTTGAGCGATACAGGCGATGGTGTAGGACGTTTCCAAGAACGGGTGGTGTTTGTGCCGGATACTGTGCCAGGCGATCGCGCTCTGGTACGCTTGGTAAATGTCAAACCTAAATACGCTCACGGCAAACTTAAAGAATTATTACAACCTTCCCTGCACCGCATCCGCCCTAGCTGCATTGTGGCTGATAAATGTGGCGGTTGTCAGTGGCAACATATTGACTATGAATATCAACTTGTTGCTAAACGCCATCAAGTTATCCAAGCTTTACAACGCATTGGTGATTTTACTGCACCATCAGTAGATCCCGTCCTCGTAGCAGACTCATCTTTGGGTTATCGCAACAAATCAACATATCCTCTAGATATTTCTGCTACAGGTCAGGTACAAGCTGGTTATTACCAAAAGGGTAGCCATCAATTAGTTAACTTAAATCAATGTCCGGTTCAAGATTCACGCTTAAATCCTTTACTGGCGGAAATTAAGCAAGATATTCAACAGCAAGGTTGGACAGTTTACGATGAGACTCGCCATCAAGGACAAATTCGCCATTTGAGTTTACGCATTGGACGGCGGACAGGTGAAATGTTATTAACTTTGGTGGTCAAAGATCAAGATTTACCAAGAATTACTAAGCAAGCTGAGGCTTGGCTGAAACGCTATCCCCTGTTAGTTGGGGTGTCATTAAATTACAATCCTCAGCGCACAAATGCCATTTTTGGTGCAGAAACTCGTTGCATTGCAGGCGTACCTTATCTGCGAGAAATCTTTGCAGGGTTAGAATTTCAAGTCCGCCCCGATACATTTTTCCAAGTTTCTACGGAAACAGCCGAAGCTCTCTTACAGGTGATTCAGTCACAATTAAACTTGCAAGGTGATGAAGTTTTAGTTGATGCCTATTGTGGCATTGGGACGTTAACTTTACCCCTAGCAAAACAGGTGCGCCAAGCCACGGGATTAGAACTACAAGCAGAAGCAGTACAACAGGCGATCGCTAATGCTGAACGCAACAGTATACATAACGTTACATTTCAAGTGGGTGCAGTTGAGAAATTACTGCCAAAGATGGGAATAATACCGAGTGTAGTCTTACTAGACCCGCCACGTAAGGGATGCGATCGCGCTGTCATCGAATCTTTATTATTGTCGAAACCCGAGCGCATCGTTTACGTCAGCTGCAAAGTAGCTACCCTCGCTCGTGACCTCAAATTACTTTGTGAAGATGGCTTGTATACTATTCAACGCATCCAACCCGCAGATTTTTTTCCCCAAACTTCTCATGTGGAAGCGGCTGCATTTCTTGTGCTATCACAGTTTGACAAGGATAATTAGTCCTTTACAAAAAACTCAAATTTCAAATTTGTAGTCTATTGCATAGTAAAAATGCTAAAATCGGATTAACATCAAAACATCAATAATTTTGCTAATAAAACTAAAGTTGCATAGGCTCTATTCAGTAATGAAGAAGATTGTTTAAAGTATAAATCGGCGACTTTAAGAGAACTTTAAAAACTCTGTAATTACTATGATTTTTCAACTTGCTAACTGCACTAGCATGAATGAATTAAAGCCGTTTTATGTATCAACAATCAAACATAATCAAAAGAGTCAATGCTCCCCAGCATTTTCAATATCTATTAATCAAGACGCAAGTTTGAAGGCAGCATGACTACCTCAGCCACTATCAGGCTGTCTGTAAAAGCCAACTGATGTCTAGCTAACTGAAAGCTATGGGGTTTCTCTCGTGATTACTATTTCCCTTCGTCCAGTCGGACGTTATTGGGGCACACTTAGTTTCGCCTCAACGCTTTATCTCTGTCCAATCTTAGATTTACTGCTGGCAGAAATTCCAGCTAAATTACAAGCAGAACTGCGTCTAGGACTCCAGGAAGCTCTAGTTAATGCAGCTAAACATGGTAATAATCTTGATCCGAGCAAAAAAGTTGTAGTCCGTTTTTCCCTAATAGATAATCAGTATTGGTGGGTTATATCTGACCAAGGTTCTGGCTTTAGCCCCGCAGGTAGCGAAAATGAAGATCCAACCGATTATTTACCACCTGATGAATCAGAAAGTGGCAGAGGTATGTGTCTACTACACCAAATTTTTGATCAAGTAGAGTGGAATCGCAAAGGCACAGAATTAAGATTGTGTAAGCAAATGGAAAACCGCCCCCGTCTATCTTTGAGGCGGTAATTCTAGGAACTGGGGATTGGGGATTGGGTACTAGAAAGGAGTTACCCAGTCCCTAGTCACCAGTCTCTAGTCCCTTACGCCCATGTGTCGGACAGGGAGGGGCTGACAGAGAACGATCTAACCAACCAACAGCTTGTTCTAGTCTAACAAGAGCTTCTTGGGGTTGATTTTTAAGTAGAAATACCATAGCGGCTGCGATTTGTTCACTAGCACGAGAATTGCGGTTAGACTTGAGGCGATGCCAATCGTTAGGGGAAATACTCAGCCTTTCCATGAGTACTTGGGCTAGTTCTAAGTCGCTAAATTCATTGAGTTGATCGGTTTTAGACATCTGGCTAGGTTGAGACATAAATAACTATTGGCAACAGTTACATTTACTTATTACTGTACTACCTGTAAATGAAGCCGCCTAAAAAATCATCTCAGCAGCCAGGGGACAATCAAGAACCTGATTTGGGACAGGAACTAGAAGAGTTAGAGCGATCGCTATTGGCATTCAAAGAACGGTATGATCAAGTGAAGCGCGATCGCACCCAACAGGCACAATGGCAACAACGTCGGGAAGAATTGCAGCACAATAAGCATCAGACACCAGAAATCAAAGCAGAGTTACGGCACATCAAACAACAACTGGAAGTGCTAGAACTAAATTTAGAAAGCCAGTTGTTTTCTTGGCGTAGCCTCAAGAAACCTTTCTGGCAAGCTGTCCGCTTTGGTGGAATGGGCGTTATTATAGGCTGGATATTAAAGTCCTGTGCTGGGTGATTATGGTAAATCAAAGGATTGCAGAAATATTGCGAAGTGGTCAACCTGATGAGTCTCTAGTAGTTCAAGGCTGGGTAAGAACGAAGCGTGAACTGAAGGGATTTGCTTTTATTGAAGTCAATGATGGCTCATCACTAGCTAATTTGCAAGTTGTCATCAATCAGGATTTACCCGACTACGAAGCAATCTTGAAACAAATCAATACAGGTGCATCAGTTGAAGTCAAAGGCGTACTGGTGGCTTCCCAAGGGAAAGGACAGCGAATTGAGTTGACAGCCGAGACAGTGAAAGTCTACGGGGAAGCTGATCCCGAAACCTATCCACTGCAAAAGAAACGCCATTCTTTTGAATTTCTACGCACCATTGGACACTTGCGATCGCGCACTAACTCTTTTGGTGCAGTTTTCCGCGTTCGCAATGCTTGTTCAACAGCCATTCATCAATTCTTCCAAGAAAGAGACTTTTTGTGGGTACATACTCCCATCATTACCGCTAGCGACTGCGAAGGAGCAGGGGAACTATTCAGCGTCACGAATTTAGATTTAAAGAATATACCCCGCACGGAAAACCAAGCAATCGATTATAGCCAAGATTTCTTTGCTAAACCCACCTATTTAACCGTAAGTGGACAACTAGAAGCAGAAGTCATGGCGATGGCGTTTAGCAATGTTTACACCTTTGGCCCTACCTTCCGTGCGGAAAACTCTAACACATCCCGTCACCTTGCAGAATTTTGGATGGTTGAGCCAGAAATGGCGTTTTGTGACTTAGAAGGTGATATGGATTTAGCTGAGGCGTTTCTCAAACATATTTTTAGTTATGTGTTGGCCAAATGCCCAGAAGACATGGAGTTTTTCAATCAACGCATTGATAATACCGTCTTAGCCACAGCCGAAAATATCATTCACAATCAATTTGAGCGGCTAACTTACACAGATGCCATCAAACTGCTAGAAAAAGCCGATGTCAAATTTGAATATCCTGTAAGTTGGGGACTAGATTTACAATCAGAACACGAACGTTATTTAGCTGAACAACTTTTCAAAAAACCAGTCATTGTCACAGATTATCCGGCGCAAATTAAAGCCTTCTATATGCGCTTGAATGATGATGAAAAAACAGTCCGTGCAATGGATATCCTTGCACCGAAAATTGGTGAAATTATTGGTGGTTCACAACGAGAAGAACGTTTAGATATCCTAGAACGTCGTGTATTGGCGCAAGGGATGAAACCCGAAGATTTATGGTGGTATCTCGATTTACGCCGTTATGGTACTGTTCCCCATGCTGGGTTCGGCCTGGGATTTGAAAGACTGGTGCAGTTTATGACAGGTATGGGTAATATTCGTGATGTGATTCCCTTCCCTCGGACACCACAAAATGCCGAGTTTTAGTACTAGCATCAATTAGTAAAATTAGACAAATAAAACCCACAAACGTGGGTTTTATTGTTTAGAGGTCAGATTATTGAATTTCTTTTTGTAAAGCCTCAAATTGCTCGCAAAGGGTAATAAACTGAGAACAGTCATAAACTTGTGCGCTGGTTCTTCCCTCAAACAGTTAAAGACAAAGGATTATGTGTTATTGGTAGATATTAAAGTTTGTTAGTGTTGGATTTTGGTTGCATATACCCAACCTCTATTTAGTTATCTATCTTCTAACGCGCACATACCTGTGCATTAAGTTTTACAATTAGTTACGGAATTTTTTCTAAGTGAATTTGTCTTTTCACACCTATGTAAAATGGGGCGTTAATTTTCTATATATTTGCCTGTTAATAAAAGTCAAATACATATCAAACTTTACTTAAGAAATGTAATTTGGGCATTGTGCCGCCAGGATACTTGACCAGATTAGCTAATTCCCCTAATTGGTTGATTGCTTCTGCACCCTCGCACTTCATCAATTCGCGGTCATCCCACATTTCCATCCAAGTTATACCGTAGTCGGACACTAGAAACCGAATCAAGTGCTTTTCTTCTAAACTCACCATAAATGAGGCACTTCTCATTTGGTCGCCGCAAGTATAGAAAGATGTGAAATACCCACTATTCTCTAGTGCGATCGCTAGAGCTTGCAAGTTGATTACCAGGTCGTGTATGAATTGTTGATGTTGTTGCGCTAATCTGAGAAACATAAGTTTTCTCCTACTGCGATCGCAGTTAAGTAGGATGGAGTGAATATCTATCTTTAGGATGAGGTACAGGGGTAGAAGATTTGATGCTATTTCATTTTTCTTCACTTAGTTTAGTTTTTCCCAGTCTTTATACTCAAACTAAATTTGCAAAGCCATTCTAATAGTTTGAACAATTACTTGGGGTGGAAGTGTAACATCTATACATATAGCGTCTAATGGCTCTTCCAGCGCAGTAAACTGACTCTCAAGGAGTTCTGGATTCATATAGTGATTTTGACGCTCTCGCAGTCGTTGTTGAATCACATCATAAGACCCCTTAAGGTAAACTAATTTGATACGATGGTCTACGACCGAACGGAGGCTATCTCCTACGGTAGGGCGTAGCCCATCGCTATCTATGAGCAGGAACTGGCGGTACTTTGCTTTTAATGCCGAACAGGCTAGTACAACATTTTTATCTGCTTGCAACCATTGTTTAATTGCTGTTTGTAAATCTTGTAACCAAGGTATTCTATCCGCTTCACTCAAAGGAGTACCAAGGCGCATTTTCTCAACGTTTTCTGGCGAGTGAAAATCATCAGCATCACTAAATTCCCACTGTAAGGATTCTGCTAAGATTTTTCCTATAGTAGTCTTGCCAGAGCCAGAAACACCCATGAGCAAAATAATCATTGTTAAATATTTTTTATCATCTAGCTGGAAAAAGGGAGTAGGAAGTATTGAGTGAAGGTATAGGATTCAGTTTAATTTCTACTCCAAAACTGTGCCTAGCGATATTTCCTTAACTGAAGCGTATAATAAATTCTTTTAATTGTTGGTTTTCTGAAAAGCGTCCAACGAATAGCACATTAATAATTATAAACTAAACAAAAAGTCAAATTTTTTTCTTTCAGGCAATTCCAGAAATTTGCCCTACACCCTTATGCCCCTAAACTCCTGTTTGTTGAAAAGATAATAATGAGGCTATCAGCTATCAGCAGTCAGTTAATTATTGTAAACCTGACGGCTGAACGCTGATAGCTAGTTAAGCCATTTGATTTTCAATCGCCCACCGCGCCAACTCAGTACGGTTGTGGAGATTGGTCTTGCCCAACATATTGGAAACGTGGCTTTCAACCGTGCGCTGACTAACGTTTAATTCTTCAGCGATTTCTCGGTTAGCTAGACCTCTAGCTACAAACTGCACTACTTTTAGTTCAGTTGGAGTCAATTGCACATCGAAGGGAACTTGGATACGAGAACCATTTTCGCCTCCTTTGGTTTGGTGTTCCTTCCACCGGATAGTTTGCTTCAGGGAAGATTCTACCTGTGCTACCAATTCTTCCGGCTCAAAAGGCTTGACCATATAGACATCAGCACCTTTATTGAGACCTTTAACTCGGTCTGCACTTTGTCCTTTGGCTGACAGGAAAAGGACGGGAATCCAACTGGTGCGTTCATTTTGCCGGACTTGTTCTACAAATGTATATCCGTCCATTTCCGGCATCATCACGTCACAGATAATCATATCTGGAACCTCATGTTCGAGAATCTCTAAAGCTTCTCGGCCATTTTCTGCGGTGATGACTTCATATCCTCTGAATTCCAGATAGTCCTTCACCAGCAAGATGAGGTTAGGGTCATCATCAATCAGTAGAAGTCGTTTGTGATCTTTCATGCTGGGCTCTTTCATAGCAGTGGCACTTGTCGCGCTTCGATCCATCAAGGTCTTGAATAGTTATCCTTATATGGTGGATTGTTGAGATGTTGTCATTTTTCCCACTTAACTTACCCTTGCTTGACTTGAAGTCTCACAAGTAGTTTCCACTTTCTGTAAGACTGCTAGCTCATTGGCAATATTCCAGTAAGGATACGTAGAGCAGTAGTAATTATAATGCGCTATTATATATCCCTTTGAAAGTGGCGGGTGAAAAAACACTGATTAAATAATAATCTTTCTAGTTCACACTAGTTCACTCAGTAAGTGTTGGCTTATGATGACCCTAGCTGTCAAACAACCCGCACTTTCATTGGCTGACTACTCTACAATACCCTGCCGATGTTCAGCCTTAATCTTAAGATGTTTACGAGCAAGTAAGGGAGTTGTTGGCAAAGGATGGGTTAAAAACGCATATTCTTTCACCACCATTATGCCTATCAAGTGTTCTCGGACGATCCGCTCAATAACCTCCGGGTTTGCTTGGCGAAACCAGACACTATCCGGGTAGACAACTATTATCTATCTAGAACAACAAACTCGCAAGTAATAAACTCGTATTTTGTTGCACCAGATCACTGTATTGTTACTCATCGAGCGGCTCTCTGATTACTGTTCTATACTAATTTCCCCACTTTGCAAATAAAGTTGACCATATAAAAATATTCGTAACTTATGGAAAAGAACCCGAAAAATACTAATAATTAAGGATTTGTACTTACGGAGCTAACTCAGGGGGTATAAAAGTTAGTTATCAGGGAACAGAATCTTTAATCTTTAATTTTGAATTTTGTAGGCTTGCCTTCCCGTAGGGTATTTTGAATTGATTCGCCCGATTCCCTAATCCTAGTTCGGAAACCCGTACACAACCAATTATTGCCATTGGGGGCTTCTCTCCGATAAATTAGCACTCAGGAGTTGAGAGTGCTAACTCTGGAGAAATTAAAATTATGGCAGCTGTATCTCTAAGCGTATCCACAGTTAAACCTTTAGGCGATCGCGTTTTTGTCAAAGTAAGCGCATCCGAAGAAAAGACCGCAGGCGGTCTGTATTTGCCCGACACCGCGAAAGAAAAGCCACAAGTAGGTGAAGTAGTCGCCCTTGGACCTGGCAGACGTAATGACGACGGTAGCCGTCAAGAGTTGGAAGTTAAAGTTGGCGATAAGGTGCTGTACTCCAAGTACGCTGGCACTGACATCAAACTCGGCACTGAAGAATACGTACTGTTGTCTGAAAAAGATATTTTAGCAGTCGTTGGCTAATTATTTGTGCAGGGGTAGACAAGCATGAGCCTAAAACCATGCCCAGTCCCCAATCACCAATTTTCAAATTGACTTACACTACCTGAGATTAGACACCCATGGCAAAGCGCATTATCTATAACGAAAACGCTCGTCGCGCCCTAGAGCGTGGTATTGACATTCTAGCTGAGGCTGTAGCTGTTACCCTTGGCCCCAAAGGCCGCAACGTAGTATTAGAAAAGAAATTTGGTGCGCCCCAAATCGTTAACGACGGCGTAACCATCGCTAAAGAAATCGAATTAGAAGATCATATTGAAAACACTGGCGTTTCCTTGATTCGCCAAGCTGCTTCTAAAACCAATGACGCAGCCGGTGACGGTACAACCACAGCTACCGTTTTGGCTCACGCTATTGTTAAAGAAGGTTTGCGGAACGTAGCCGCAGGCGCAAATGCTATTCTGCTGAAACGCGGTATTGATAAAGCTACCAACTTCTTGGTAGAAAAAATTAAAGAACACGCTCGTCCTGTAGAAGATTCTAAGGCGATCGCTCAAGTAGGCGCAATCTCTGCTGGTAACGACGATGAAGTCGGTCAGATGATTGCGGAAGCAATGGACAAAGTAGGTAAAGAAGGCGTTATCTCCTTAGAAGAAGGTAAGTCTGTAACTACCGAATTGGAAGTTACCGAAGGTATGCGCTTTGACAAAGGCTATATCTCCCCCTACTTCGCCACCGACCCAGAACGGATGGAAGCAATTTTCGATGAGCCTTACCTGTTGTTAACAGATAAGAAAATTGCGCTGGTACAGGATTTAGTACCCGTTCTAGAGCAAGTAGCCCGTGCTGGTCGTCCCCTGGTGATTATCGCAGAAGATATCGAAAAAGAAGCTTTAGCAACCTTAGTAGTTAACCGTTTACGCGGTGTACTCAACGTTGCTGCTGTGAAAGCTCCTGGATTTGGCGATCGCCGCAAAGCTATGCTGGAAGATATCGCTATCCTCACCGGCGGTCAACTCATCACCGAAGATGCTGGTCTGAAGCTCGACAACACCAAGCTCGATAGCTTAGGTAAAGCACGCCGCATCACCATTACCAAAGACAGCACCACAATTGTTGCTGAAGGTAACGACGTTGCAGTTAAAGCGCGTGTAGAACAAATTCGTCGTCAAATGGAAGAAACCGAATCTTCCTACGACAAAGAAAAACTCCAAGAGCGTTTGGCTAAATTGTCTGGTGGTGTAGCTGTAGTGAAAGTTGGCGCAGCTACCGAAACCGAAATGAAAGACAAGAAACTCCGCCTAGAAGACGCTATCAACGCTACCAAAGCTGCTGTTGAAGAAGGTATCGTTCCTGGTGGTGGTACAACTCTAGCTCACCTCACCCCCGAACTCGAAGCTTGGGCTAACAGCAACCTCAAAGAGGAAGAATTAACCGGTGCTTTGATTGTTGCTCGTGCATTACCCGCACCTTTAAAGAGAATTGCTGAAAACGCAGGTCAAAACGGTGCTGTAATTGCTGAACGCGTCAAAGAGAAGGAATTCAACGTTGGTTTCAACGCTGCTACCAACGAATTCGTAGATATGCTCGCTGCTGGTATCGTTGACCCCGCGAAAGTAACCCGTTCTGCACTGCAAAACGCTGCTTCTATCGCTGGTATGGTGTTGACAACCGAGTGCATCGTTGTTGACAAACCAGAACCCAAAGATGGCGCGCCTGCTGCTGCTGGTGCTGGCGGCGGTGACTTCGATTACTAATATTCTGTAGTCACATAAGTTTAAAAAACAGCTGCTTCCTGAACGGAGGCGGCTGTTTTTTTTGTCAACTCTTACCTTTCCATAAAAATGGAAACTGCTAACATAAGATTTAAGCAACAGATATATTTTATGAGGAAATTTAACTATGACTTTGATTAATCATCAACCTAATTCTCAGAGATTAACTGAAATTGTCAAAACCTTAATCGACAACAATCATCTTTATCAAGAAAATTTAGATGAACAAGAAATGATTGCAGAAATAAATCGTACTTTTGACCCTACATCTGTTCCTGATATTAATAGTATTTCTGAAGAGGAATTAACAAAACGGATCAAAAGCATTTTATCTTTACATTTAGTTTCAGGAATGCTAAATGATTTGACTCCAGAGCAAATGCAACTTTTTGATGAATCTATAAAACGAGGTTAGATGGGTTATTTATTAGATACTAATATTGTTTCAGCATCACTAAAACAAGATGTCAAAATCAACTTAAAATTGCAAGAAATAAGTAGATTAGAAATAGACAATTTGATTAGTGGCATAACTTACTATTAAGATTCAATGAGACTATTAAAATAAAATGATACTAATAAATTAGCTTTTTATTTTTATTTATATTTAATAGATATATAGCCTTTTATTGATAAAGCTTTTAGGCTGTGCATGAATGCTTCTAAAATGAGCAATGGCGTGTTTAATATTCAATTTATTTCTACAACATGGACAACTAATAAAGTTTTTATCTTGAAATAAATCTAGTTTTTTGGCAAGCTTTTCCTCCTGGTTAATAAATGTAGAAGTATTGTCAACATCCTTCCCCCAATTGTTCCCCCAATAAGGTATATCAATATAAACACGAATAAAGTGAATAGGTAGATTACTTATAAATCGATTTTTCAAAAATTCTTCAATAGTTATTTGTAGCGCATCTAACAATTTACTTTGCTGGAATACTCCTATTTTTTGAGGTTTGATACAGTTATAGTCTACAAATTTCCAAAAAACTATAATTTTCTGGTCATTCTTATCAATATGCAAACTTTTGATCAAACCTATAATAGATGGTATGCAGGATTCTTCTGTAGGAATTATTAAATATATATGTAAATCTTGTAGATAAAGTTTAACATCATGAAACCTACCAAAAGACAATAATGAAGAAAATTCTCCTTCATTACTTAAGAATAGACTGACAGCTATCTTTAATTCATCTTCACTGAATAAAGGATATGTTGCGATGGTTAAAGAATTTGCATCTGATGCAGGCTCTTTTGGAAGTGGATAATTTTTATTTTTATCTACCTTTTTAGCAATAGCTGATAGCCAATCAACTTCCAGAATAATTTGTTTAATTTTTTTACAAACATCAGCAGGATTAATGTGATATACAGCAGTCTTTAGATTTAAAGATAGGGAATTACAATGGACACACATGCTATAATGAATCAGCTTAGTGAGCAAAGTTTCACTAGCTGGTATACAAAGATAATCTATAATTTCACTAGCAACTACCTTTTGTAAAATAATCTTACTATCATAATCATTTAATAAATATGAACGACATTCATGTATTATATACTTTTTGTTGTTGCGAAAGTAATTAATACTTTCTTCAGTATGACATTTTAATCTTAATGAATGAGTTTTCCTATTTATTTTGTTTATGCATATTTCAAAATCAGGATAATTATTATTGATAATTTTTGATAAATATCTGTGGAATATTTCTCTTCTTTGTCCTCTAGCTTGAGGTGTTAAACTACTCCAATTTTGACCAAATCCTATAATTCTTAATGGACATTCTAAATCACTTGTATCAACAGCTTTATGATGAGCAAAATGAGGTTTTTTATGATTTCCTTTTTTTAAATGCACATCACGTCCACAAACAAGACATCTCATTCCCTTTTCTTCATAAGATGAGTAATCTGTATCATCAGCGCAAATAATCAAACTATTATCTAGTATATATTTAGCGTAATACATATATATTTCATTTTTTGAACTTCAATCTAACATAGATAAATGATCAATAATAACCGAGAAAATGCGGAGATAAAAAGCATAAAATTATAAGCTGCTTACATATTTTCCCATCATAATTAATTACAAATATACTGTAGGTTACTTCAGTAAAATTTATTTCTTGATGTCTCATGCCATTGCCTAAATGACTCATCCTACGAAATACTAACCACTTATAATCTTTTATCTAAAATTCAATTCACGAACAAAAGTTCATCAAGTTTATTTTTTAAGTCTGGTGAGACCATTAATGGATTGTAAATTTCTCCCTCATAAAGTTGCCAAACATAAACAGAAATAAAATGTCTATAGACTGGTAATGTTTTTATTTCCTGCTCAATTTTTTTGTCTAACACTAATCCTGGGATAGATAAATTAGGTAAGTCTTCAATCAGTTCACTATAGGTTCTAAACTCATCTACTTCCACACCTACTAAAGCATAACGAAATCGTGGGGCAGTACGTAGATGCTTATAGAGTAAAATACCTAATTCTGTCATTAAATAAGCACTTTCAGGGCTATCTATTCCTAGTTCACTAATATTATTGGGGTAAACGCGACACCACCAATTGTTTTCGATATCTTGAAAAGTATCTGTACGACATAGGCATGGGCTACCATTTGAGAGTATCAATATTTGCTCCATAAAATGTTGAGCAAATTCATAAGCATCGCTTTTATCAGAGCCACACTCTGCCGATAAACTAAATATCCACACCATGACCGTAGCCTCCTAATATAGAGTAAGTTCGACAACGGGCTAAACCTACGCACTTCTCAAAAGTCTGTTTCTCATAACTCATGCTTGGAAGGCTGAGTTGGCTGGGAAATAAAAGTGACAATTTGCTCTCCCAGAACTGCACATACAGCACAGGTAAGTCGATACAATAATGCTCTGTACTCCTTGGTGCATTATTTCCATGACTGCCACATCTCCTGCTCCCTTCTCTCCCCAAGAAATCGCTGCTGAAGGTATTAAACCAGAAGAATATACAGAAATTGTCCGCCGCTTAGGTCGTCATCCCAACAAAGCCGAACTGGGAATGTTTGGGGTGATGTGGTCTGAGCATTGCTGCTATAAAAATTCCCGTCCTTTACTCAAACAGTTTCCCACCACTGGCCCCCGCATCCTGGTTGGGCCTGGGGAAAATGCTGGGGTTGTCGATTTGGGTGAGGGACTGCAACTAGCGTTTAAAATTGAGTCTCATAACCACCCCTCAGCCGTTGAACCCTTTCAAGGTGCTGCTACCGGAGTTGGTGGTATTCTCAGAGATATTTTTACAATGGGTGCGCGTCCCATTGCTTTGTTAAACTCACTACGTTTTGGTTCTCTAGATGAACCCAAAACCCAAAGGCTATTCTCTGGTGTAGTTGCTGGTATTTCACACTATGGTAACTGTGTTGGGGTTCCTACTGTAGGCGGTGAAGTTTACTTTGACCCTGCTTACTCCGGTAATCCTTTGGTCAACGTCATGGCACTAGGATTGATGGAAACGCCGGAAATTGTCAAATCTGGCGCATCAGGTATTGGTAATCCTGTGTTATATGTCGGTTCTACCACCGGACGCGATGGTATGGGAGGAGCTAGTTTTGCTAGTGCAGAATTAAGTGATGAATCAATTGATGACCGTCCGGCGGTGCAAGTAGGCGACCCCTTTTTAGAAAAATCCTTAATTGAAGCTTGTCTAGAAGCATTTAAAACAGGTGCAGTGGTGGCGGCTCAAGATATGGGTGCTGCGGGTATTACCTGTTCTACTTCCGAGATGGCAGCCAAAGGTGGTGTCGGGATTGAACTAGATTTAGATAAGATTCCGGTGCGGGAATTAGGGATGATTCCCTATGAATATCTCCTATCAGAGTCTCAAGAACGGATGCTGTTTGTTGCTCATAAAGGACGAGAGCAAGAGTTAATTGATATTTTCCATCGTTGGGGGCTACAGGCGGTTGTTGCAGGTACAGTAATTGCCGAACCTATCGTTAGGATTCTCTTTCAAGGTGGAGTAGCCGCAGAAATTCCGGCTGATGCTTTGGCGGAAAATACCCCACTGTATGAGCGTGAATTATTAGCAGAAGCCCCAGAATATGCCCAAAAAGCTTGGGAATGGTCGGTTGATGCTTTACCAGCTTGTACAACTGCGGGGATTGAAATTCAAGGTAATCTCAAAACTTGGTGTGATGTTTTGTTGACTTTACTAGATACACCTACCATCGCCTCTAAAAATTGGGTGTATCGTCAATATGACCATCAAGTCCAGAATAATACTGTTATCTTCCCTGGTGGAGCAGATGCAGCAGTAGTTAGATTAAGACCACTGGAAGAAATTCAAAATTCAAAATATTCTACGGGAAGGCAAGCCTACAAAATTCAAAATTTTAACTCCGGTGTAGCCGCTACGGTAGATTGTAATCCCCGTTATGTTTACCTTGACCCCTATGAAGGTGCTAAGGCAGTAGTCGCTGAAGCTGCACGTAATCTTAGCTGTGTGGGTGCAGAACCTTTGGCGGTGACAGATAATCTCAACTTTGGTAGTCCTGAAAAACCGATTGGTTACTGGCAATTATCCGAAGCTTGTCGAGGTTTAGCGGAAGGTTGTCGAGAATTAGCCACCCCGGTAACTGGTGGTAATGTTTCTTTGTACAATGAAACCCTTGATTCTCAAGGTAATCCCCAACCCATTTACCCGACTCCTGTTGTGGGGATGGTGGGACTGATTCCTGATTTAACTAAAATTTGCGGTCAAGGGTGGCAAAAACCAGGAGATGTAATTTATCTCCTCGGCTCATCACCCAATAATTTGGGCGCATCGGAATATTTAGCTACCATTCACAGCACTGTTGCAGGTAGACCAGCCCCTGTAGATTTTGATTTAGAACGTCGTGTGCAAGCAGCCTGTCGTGAAGGTATTCGTGCAGGTTGGGTAAGTTCAGCCCATGATTGTGCTGAGGGTGGTTTAGTTATTGCTTTAGCAGAATGTTGTCTTGGTGGTAAACTGGGCGCGCAAATTTATTTAGAAACTAGCCAGTTTGAACGCTTGGATGAATTACTCTTTGGTGAAGGTGGCGCAAGAATTATTGTGTCCGTGTCGCCAGCAGAACAAGAAAATTGGGAATCATATTTACAGACTAATCTGGCTCAGGTATGGCAAAAACTCGGTACAGTCGGTAATCACGATACAGGTTTAAGTGTTTTAACCACTGATAACCAAACCTTAATTCAAGCTAGTATCGAAGAGATGAACAATCTTTACCAAAATGCGATCGCTAAACGCTTAGTTTATGTAAGAGATTAAAGAATTTGGATTTTAGATTTGGGATTTTAAATTTGGGATTAGACCCCAATCCCAAATTTAAAATCCGTCGTGAAAAGTTTCCTATGGTGGGTTTTCCTCCTACAGAACTTTTCTCTTCGACACCCTACATGTAGCTTGCTTCCCCAGAGAGGTACGCAAAATCCCAACCAAATAGAATTGACCAATTCCATCAAATCGATAGCATCTTTGGACACATTTAGGGTAGTGTTTTAATGGATGGTTAAAGATTTATTAAGAATAGCGTCGCTATCCAGTTCATAGAAATAATCCCAGTGACTTGACACGCCAACCAGGAGCAAAGCTAGCATGATTCCCATCGATTCCGTCACTTTGGATGAGTACCCCCAGCATACCGACGACTCAATCAATAGTCTGGGAAATCGTCCTGACAAGCCAGAAGAAGCTTGCGGAGTTTTCGGCATCTACGCACCAGGAGAAAATGTTGCCAAACTAACTTATTTTGGATTGTATGCCCTACAACATCGGGGTCAAGAATCAGCTGGCATTGCCACTTTTGAGGGGACAACAGTACACCTACACAAAGACATGGGTTTGGTGTCGCAAGTCTTTAATGAGTCGATTTTAGAAGAGTTGCCCGGTAGTATCGGTGTTGGTCACACTCGTTATTCCACTACCGGTTCTAGTCGGAAAGTTAATGCCCAACCTGCTGTAGTGGAAACGCGGCTAGGTTCATTGGCTCTTGCACACAATGGTAATTTAGTCAATACTGTGCAATTGCGGGAAGAGTTGCTCAATAGCAATTTTAACCTATTGACCACCACCGACTCAGAGATGATTGCCTTTGCGATCGCTGAAGCTGTGAACGCAGGTGCAGATTGGTTGGAAGGTGGTATTCAGGCATTTCATCGCTGTCAAGGTGCATTTAGTTTAGTGATAGGTACTCCCGTTGGTGTAATGGGTGTACGTGATCCTAATGGCATTCGTCCTTTAGTCATCGGCACTTTACCAGAAAACCCCGTCCGTTATGTTTTAGCTTCTGAAACCTGCGGCTTAGATATTATTGGTGCAGAATATCTGCGCGATGTCGAACCAGGTGAAGTAGTTTGGATTACCGAAGATGGTTTAGCTTCCTACCACTGGAGTCAAAAACCCCAGCCCAAACTATGTATTTTTGAAATGATTTACTTTGCCCGTCCAGATAGCCAAATGCACAATGAAAGTTTGTATAGCTATCGGATGCGTTTAGGACGGCAATTAGCGAAAGAATCATATGTAGACGCAGACATCGTGTTTGGAGTTCCTGATTCTGGTATACCCGCAGCCATCGGATTTTCCCAAGCTTCTGGTGTTGCCTACGGTGAAGGACTGATTAAAAATCGTTATGTGGGACGCACCTTTATTCAGCCTACCCAAACCATGCGGGAGTCGGGTATCAAGATGAAACTTAACCCGCTCAAAGATGTACTGGCGGGAAAAAGAGTGATTATCGTTGATGACTCGATTGTCCGAGGTACAACTAGCCGCAAACTAGTAAAAGCCCTGCGTGAAGCTGGTGCAGCAGAAGTACATATGCGGATTTCTTCACCACCAGTCACCCATCCTTGCTTCTACGGTATCGATACTGATAGCCAGGATCAATTGATTGCAGCTACTAAATCCGTAGAAGAAATTGCCCAACAGCTAGAAGTAGACACTCTCGCTTACCTGAGTTGGTCAGGAATGTTAGAAGCTACAGGGGAAGACACCAATAATTTTTGTTCTGCTTGCTTCACTGGAGATTACCCAGTAGCGATTCCTGAACAGGTTAAACGTTCTAAACTGATTTTAGAGAAAGTAGTAGTTTAGAGGGTAGGAAATAGGATAAGGGTAAGGCTAATTCACCCAATTCACCATTGCCTACTGTTATGTTGACTGCAATCCCCCATCACAAAATGGGGGATTTGTTTTATCAATAAGTTAAAACAGAACTTTTAGACCGAACAGTGAGAGAGCAAGGGTTTTGGGGACTTATTATCCCGAACTCAGGTTATCTGAGGTTATTCTGATTTTTTCTACTTCTTCCTTATTTGCCAATAATTACTTAGCGGTGTTGTAAAAAATCCACCTTAGGTAACAAAGGATCGGTTACGATTCCTACACCCGTGAAACCCCAACGTTTAAGCAAACTTCCTAACTGCGTACTCGGAAGAGACTCTACAGCAAAACGATTTACTACCTCTGGTGCATGGGTGTTGAGATAGCTAAGGGCATCAAAATTTTCTCGAAAGAGTAATAAATAAACGGATGCGTCTTCACCAGGACGGGCAGTGAGATAACGACCGTCAGCTTGAGAACGCAGAATGTAATAGACTTCGGAGAGCATGGGGGCTGGGAACTAGGTATGTAGGCGGAGAAAAACTGATGACTAATGACTAATAACTATGAATCTAGACGAATGCGGGGGTCGGCTACTTTAAGTAATAAGTCTGCCATAAGGTTGCCTACATTCAGCAATACGGCACTCATAACTAGACTAGCCATAACTAGATATTGGTCTTTAGCAATTACTGCCTGTAAAGTTAATCTACCTAAACCTGGCCAGTTAAAGAACTGTTCGGCGATAAATGCACCACCTAATAACCCTGCTAACTCAAAGCCTAACAAAGTAATCAAAGGGTTGATGGCATTACGCAAAGCATGAACGTAAATCACACGATTTTCTGGAAGTCCTTTGGCGCGCGCAGTTTGGATGTAATCTTGCCGCAGTACATCTAATAATTCGCCGCGCATGATGCGTTGTAATCCAGCGAAACTAGTGATACTCAAAGCAATAGTGGGTAAAATCATGTGCCAGACAACATCCAAGATTTTACCGAACCAAGATAAATCTGAATGGTCAATGCTAGTCATTCCACCGACGGGGAATAGAGGCGCGGTATATTGGGCAAATATTAATAGGCATAGAACAGTAATGAAACTCGGAAATCCTTGGCCGGTGTAGCTAATCACCTGCAAAATTCTATCTGTGGCTTTGTTTTGTTTGACAGCCGCCAAAATCCCCAAAGGAATTGCGATCGCCCAGGTGACAATTAAAGATGCGATCGCCAACATTAAAGTAGCCGGTACTCTCTCCCACAATAGCGACGCGACTGAACGCTGGTAAACAAAACTTGTACCAAAATCACCCTTGGTGATAATGCGCCACAACCATAATCTATATTGTTCTGTCCAAGGCTTATCTAAACCAAATTGCTTGATTAGTTCTGCAACTCTCTCTGGAGAAATTTTTGGATTAGCGCGCAGTGTATCTACATAATTCCCTGGGGATAATTTCATGATGAAAAACGTCAACGCTGATGCTAACAAGAGAGTTAAAAGCGACTGCAATATCCGTTTCACAACATAAAGAAATGTTTCGCTGGTGATTAACCTAACCAACCAGTCCAGAATTCTATCCCCAGAAATTCGTGTAGAAGTCACGCTGCTTTGCTCCGCATTTAAAATTAACAATTCCCCTCAATCAACCTGAGAAGTGTTTATTTGGTTATTGTTTGGTTATGAGTCAACTGTGAAACTGTGGACTCTGGACTAATATTCAACTAGAGAAATAATTGGCACATCTGGCAAATTCTTGCGCCCTTGTAAATCTCGTAGCTCGATAATAAACCCAAAGCCAACTAATTCGCAGCCTATCTGCTGGACTAATTGAGCTGTCGCACTGGCTGTTCCTCCAGTAGCAATCAAATCATCTACAATCAAGACTCGACTACCTGGATGTAACGCATCTTGATGTACTTCTAAACAGTCAGTACCATACTCTAGTTGATATTCCACAGCATGAACTGCTGCTGGCAACTTGCCTTTTTTGCGGACAGGGATGAAACCAGCACCTAATCTATAAGCTAACGGCGTTCCAAAAATGAACCCCCGTGACTCCATACCCGCAACATAATCAACCTCAAAACCAGATTCAATACATTTTTCTGTTAAAAAGTCAATAGTACAGCGCAATCCTTCGCGATCGCGCAGTAAAGTAGTGATATCCCGAAACATAATTCCGGGCTTAGGAAAATCTGGAATGTCGCGAATTAGAGATTTTAAATCCATAATTATTGGGGACTGGGGACTGGGGACTGGTGACTGGGGATTAGATATGAGATATGGGACAAGAATAAGGGTATTGGGAAAAATCCTCCCTTGCACCCCTGCTTCCCCTGCCTCCTTGCCTCTTTTCCCCAGTTACCTGAAAAATCGTACACTATAATGTCATACGCTTGGGATTATAGTATGCGTGCCATCATCCATTGACGATATTGCGAATCTACACCAAGCTGAAGATAGATTAATACCCATACAACAAGAGAGTAATATTATGCTTTAAAAACTTAAATTTACGTAAAGGTTAACCTGGGAGTAGAAGCAGTAAGTATTGTATATATCCATTAGACTTGTTATGGCTACAAGTTTAATCTCGATTTTTAGCTGTTTATCTTAAATTAGTTGTACTAGTTTTACCTAGTCTATTAGAACCGCACAGGGTATTTTATAGAATGAATGTTTCTGCAAGCTTAACGCCGTTCAATAGTCCAAACCCCCCATCACTGCCGATGATTTTGGACACATTACCAGATCCTGCGATCGCTGGACAGGGATGTCCGGCTAGAACTAGATTGCAAATTGATCTCATCTTACTGGCGATTGAAGCTTTAGAATTGGGTGGTTCTGAAGCCATCCTGACTTTTGCTGAAGAATTAGATTTGAAAGGCATTGTCAAGGATAGGGTGAATCTATGGCGGATGCGTAGTTCTAACCCCATCAGAAGAGCGCATATTCGCCGCCCTTTAACAATTATGGAAGCCAAAGCTTTAGTCGTCATTGCCTGCTACATCGCTCGGCGGTTAACAGTTGTCATTCGCCAAATGCTGATGATTTGTCAACAGATGAACGACAAGCAAATTCCCCTTGAACAGAATTTACGTCTATCTAATTACCTAGAAAGGTTTAGAGCGCATTTCAAAAGTAGAATGAACGCTCGCCGTTTTGGTGCGTTGGCTGTAAATTCTGATGAAAAATTAAATGAATTAGCAATAAATTTGCTAGGACAATTGCTATTTTGTACTGGTACAGCTGGAATGCAGCGTTTCTGGATTAGTCTATTTGACGGTGAAGTAGAATGAATATTCAACGTAAGTACAGTTTGCCTAATTGTACATTGCTTTTAGAGGGATTAAGTGATGCTACCAGAGGCGCACACTTTCAAGAACTGCGCCCTGAACTGTCAATATTAGTAAATGCAGAATGCTATATTTCTAACCACAATCAACCCCTAGTGGGAGGAAGAGAATTTTTTGAAAGTTTGGTGAGAGCAGTCAGTGGTTATGCACAAGAATTTTTAAGCCATGTGCCAAATCCTCAAGCACATAATCAAGACTCAGAGTTAGTGGAGTTGCAAAAAATAGACGCTAACCGCCACAGGCTGATCGTTCACGCTGAGAACGCACCAGACGAATTTAATTCTGGTTCTAACTATAATCAACAACCCATTCAAATTGATTTGAATACAGTGCAGTTGTTTGATTTAGTGGAAGCAGTAGATCAATTTTTTGCTGACACCCAAACTTTACCGGAATTATCTTTAGAACTCCAGCCAGTTACTAGACGTTATGGCGGTGCTAGTCAAGCCATTATCAAACAAGCCGTCCCTGCAACTATTGGTATTTCTAGTTTAGCTGTGGCAGCGATCGCTCTCAGCGTCATTCCCGCGCCAGAAATACGTCCCCCAGAAACTAAGCCACAAGAGCAAAGTTCTAGTTCTACTACCCCAACTACCACTCCCACGACTGCATCAACAACAGCACCCATCACAGAGCAAACTCCCACAGCTACACCCATAGCTCAATCCACACCCACACCTACACCCACCACCACAACTCCCATAACTACGCCTACAGAAACTACGTCTCCAACAGCAGTCAAAGATTTAGAGACACTGTTGAGTAATGTTAATGAAATTACTGATCCCTCTCAACTCAAGGCTCTCAATCGACAGGTGTGGAATCAGATTGAACCCGCGTGGAATAGCCGTGCAGGAGTCAAACAGGATTTAGTTTATCGTGTAGGCGTGGCTGCTGACGGCTCAATTGTGGGTTATAAAGCTGTTAACAAAGAGGCAAACCAAGGTATAGAATTAACGCCCTTACCCAACTTAATTTACAGTCCGGCTAAACGTCCTCCCATCACTAATGAACCAATTGCTCAGTTTAAAGTCGTGTTTACTAGCAAAGGCGTACTCGAGGTCAGTCCTTGGCGGGGATATGCGAGAACCCCAGAAGTAATTGGGACAAAAATTACTGAGTCCAATACCATCAAAACTTTAAATCAAAAACTTTACGATACAGTCCGGCAAAATTGGAGTGGTACTCCCACCTTTAACAAAGATTTGAAGTATCGAGTTGCTACAAATAAAGACGGTATAATCGCCGATTATGAACCCTTGAATCAAGTAGCTTTTGACTATTTCCGGGAAACCCCCTTACCCAAGATATTCCAAGCTGTTTACGGTTCAAATTCAGCCGCACCTAACAATAAGGAAGCTTTAGCTCACTTCCAAGTTATTTTCAAGCCAAGCGGTCAATTAGAAGTTACCCCTTGGCAGGGATATCAGTGATTGGGGATTGGGGACTGGGGATTGGGGATTGGGAATTAGGGGCAGCAGGGGAAAAATCCAATGACGGCGGTTGCTACAAGTCGGCAAAGCTGACGACACTTGCTACAAGTCGGGCATTGCCCGCCCAACGCAGTGTCTCCCCAATGCCCATTACCCAACTTACCTTGTAATTCTCCGCATATAATTACCCCATAACTGAGCAGCCTGTGCGCTACTTCCATTAGTGGGGGAGTTATTGTCGTTACCTAACCAAATACCTGTGGCTAGTCGGCGACTGGGGATAAAACCAATAAACCACAAATCAACGTTTTTATCGGTTGTACCAGTTTTGCCTGCTTCTCCTAGTCCGATGGCTGCACTACGTCCAGTACCACGCGTGATTACGCCTTGCATTAAATCAGTCATCTGATCAGCGACAGGTGTTGGTAGGACTCTTTTGTTTGCTTCTCGGTCTTGATCAAAGGAGTAAATCACACGGCAGGTTTTAAAATCATTGCGATCGCTACAGTCACTGCTGTCTAAAATTCTACTGATAGCATGGGGGGGATTCCACACACCCCGATTGCCAATTGCTCCAAAAGCACCAGTCATCTCTAAAACGTTGACGACACTTTGACCCAATATCAACCCAGGTACAGGGTCAAGCGATGACTTTACCCCCAAACGCCGCGCCATCCCCACCACCTTATCCAAACCCACATCCCTACCTACTCGCAAAGCAATAGGGTTTTCTGAAAGTGCTAAACCAGTAGCAATATCTAAACTCACACCTGCACCTGAACGACAAGGCCTATAAGTAAAGCCTTGCCAAGTTAAAGGGGAGCAGGAATAAGTTCTAGAGGCGGGTATACCTTGTAAAAGTGCTTGAGCGTAGGCAAAAATTTTAAATGTAGAGCCTGGTTGTCTTTTAGCTTGCACAGCCCGATTAAACTGACTTTGGCGGTAGTCCGTGCCTCCCACCATAGCTAAAATACTACCGGTTCTAGTGTCCAGCGTTACCAGTCCCCCTTGCGAAAAACGAAAAGCTGAACCGGCTGTGCTGACTGAATTTTGCAGAGATGCTTCTGCTTGAGCTTGAATTCTGGGGTCTAGCTGAGTTTCAATAATGTAATTTCCTTCTCTAGCTGCACCTTCACCAAGAATATTCTCTAGTTCCAGAAACACATAATCATAAAAGTAAGGAGCGATCGTCTTGGCTTGTTGCTCACAAACTTTAGGACTGACTTGTACCGTCGATCTTCTGGCTCGGTTAGCTTCTTCTTGGGTGATTTTGCCCATCTCCAACATCCGCTTAATTACACGGTTACGGTAATCGGCTGCGTCGAGTTTCCTTGGCCCATCTCCGCAAAAATTAAACGCATTGGGAGCAGGTAAAATTCCCACCAATGTAGCAGCTTCAGCTAGAGATAAATCTTTGGCTGACTTATCAAAGTAATATTTAGCTGCATCCTCAAATCCAGAAGTATCTGCTCCTAAAAACACCCGATTTAAGTAAGTCAGCAAAATTTCATCTTTACTGTAGAAAGCTTCTAACTTCAGGGAAACAATGGCTTCTCTGATTTTACGTCCTATAGAGTCTTGCGCGCCGACATAATCCCGAAATAAACTTCTTGCCACCTGCTGGGTAATGGTGCTAGCTCCTTGCTGCACATCTCCACTACGGCTATTGATCAACACAGCTCGTAGAATACCCAAAGGGTCAACTCCAATGTGCCAGTTATAGCGACTATCTTCAGAAGCTACTACCGCCGCAGGTAAATAACGTCCAAAGTCTTCTAGACGCTTCATATCTACGTGAGCTACAGTCCGGGGTTCACGTAAAGGAGTACTACCATCACGGGCATACACTACCACAGGAGCGCGGGTAGCTGTAGGTAGAGGACGGACTCTAAATTTTAAAGATTCTACCCCTATCACCAATCCTAACAAGGCACTAACGCCAGCAACACCATAACCTGTCCAGGTTGCAGCCTTAACATACCAAGGTGGCGGATCAACATATTGTAGACGCACCGAAGCAGCTAATTCTGGTGGGCCTAGGGTGAGGATATCACCATGACGTAGTTCTAAATTATTAACTCGCCGTTTACCACGATAAATGCCATTGGTTGAATTTTCATCTTTGATGACGAAAACGGGGGTACGGTGCGAAGAATCACGCGATAACGACAGATGAATTTGGCTGACAACGGGATTGCGAATGACTATATCACAGGATTTGGAGCTGCGACCGAGAAGATAGCGATCGCCCAATAGTGGATAAATTTCAGCCTTATCTGCCCCTGCATCCTGCACCCAGAGTTCTGGTACTTTGGCATTAGGCTTGAGTGCCAGTTTAGAAAAATCAACCCTAGCTTGAATCGTATGTACTGCTTGAGTCAGTTGACCAAGTAAAGTTTGTGGCTTTTGGGGAGGTTGGGGAGAGTTCATCGGCTGTTTACATCACGGTTGTTTAGTGAAGAATCGGGCGAATGGCAGTCTCTATATTGGTCTTACACCATTTTACTCATAAGCCAAAAAATTAATTGGCTATACGGAATTATTGCCGATTCAATCTTACATTAATAGTTCATCTGTTAAGCAATTTTACTTATAAAACCAGTTACTAGCTAACACAGATTAAAATCTTGATTCATTTTTTAAAATGCTTATTTTACATCACCTTAAGTTCTAGAATAACCATATTTACTACTCACTAGTTTTGTATTAATTTAAACTTTAATACATCAAAACAATGATTTAAACTTTACTAATTTTACATATCCACATACATTACAACAAAAGCAAACATCTTCATTTAGGAAGATTTTCAAAAAATCTATTGTCTGTTTTAATGGTGCGAGTGTTCCGTTTCCGTTGAGGTTAAGTTCAGAATTATGGGAAAATCTCTGACCCTGATTGGTACAGCCCTAACTTTGGCAATCACAGCTAATATGGCTTTAGCTCAATCAAGTAAATCCCCAATTGCTCAATCTAATAGCTCATCCACAAGTTCACCAACGGAAATCAAATTATCACCAGAAGGATTTAAGATTCTGTGTGAACGTTTTCCTCTCAATTCTCGTTGTACAGGTAATCAATCTACTACACCTGTTACTACACCCAGCGCACCTGGTAGCACCGAAGTAGAAACTCAACCTACTGAAAGCACCACTCCCGCACCAGGAAATATTACAGCACCAGAATCTACCACTCCTGAAAGCACCACTCCCGCACCAGGAAATATCACAGCACCAGAATCTACCACTCCTGGAAGCACCACTCCCGCACCAGGAAATATTACAGCACCAGAATCTACCACTCCTGGAAGCACCACTCCCGCACCAGGAAATATTACAGCACCAGAATCTACCACTCCTGGAAGCACCACTCCCGCACCAGGAAATATCACAGCACCAGAATCTACCACTCCTGGAAGCACCACTCCCGCACCAGGAAACGTTTCTCCAAACCAACTTCCTGGCTCTGGTTTACCCTCAATTCCCTCCACTGGGAAGTAGCAGTGCTTCAGGGACTCCTTGAGGCATAGATTTTCTGTAGAGACGGTGATTTATCACGTCTCTGTCAATTTCAAAATCAGGTTTCTAGCATCACCAGTCAATGTGATACTGATTCACAATTGAAAATACCCTACTGGATATTGCTACGAAATTAAAAATTAAGAGCAGTTAGAGAGATTTGAGGCGGGGATTTGATATTAAATCCCCGCCTCAAATTATCTGTCCGCTTTGAAAATTTCTGTAGGGGGTTATTCCTTGTCGTTTTACCAGTAAACAACCTTGCTAATGCGTCCTGCGACTGGATGTAGGTGTTTTTTGCAAAGAAGCAATTAACAGACAAACAATACCTATACTAATGAATGAATCTGCCACATTAAATATAGCGAAGTTAATCAATCGAAAATCGAAAAAATCTACTACATAGCCTAAAGCAAACCGATCAATACCATTACCCATAGCACCACCTAGGATAAAACCATATCCCAACTGATCCCAACGATTTAATACTGGGCCAAACAATGCAAATCCTATTAAAACTAGACTTACTCCCAAAGATAGCCAGCGTAGCAAATCTATCTGTCCGCTCAGTATACTGAAGGCGGCACCATCGTTTTTTGCATAGGTTAAATGAAATATGCCTTGTAAGAGTGGCAGAGTATGTCTATCGTATGTCATGCCTGTTTTCGGGTCGGTTACAGCTTCCAACGGCCAAAACGAAAATGCTTCTACCACCCAGTATTTTGTCAATTGGTCTAAAATGACGACGACGAAAGCAATACTCAGGAAAAGGGGATTGTTTAAACGCATGAAACTAGGGAGTAGAGAATGGGACAGGGATAGGGGATAGGGCAATAGAAAGTAACTAATACTACCCTCTAACCCCATAGTTAATAAAACATTAAGTGTCGCAACAAATATGCTACTACGGTGACTGCACAAACTATAGCTAGCTGACTAGGTATTGCAAACCAAGAATATTTGAGAATGGCTTGTGTCAATAATGGATTATCCGTACCTTGTCCTTGAAAAGCATGGCTAACGATTAAATAAATAATTCCGCAGAGATGGATAGTTAACAAACCGCAAATGCAGCTAAAGGTTAGCGTTTCCAGTTTCGGTCGAGTTTGAAAAGCAACGAAGCCACAAATCCATGCACCTGGAATAAATCCTAATAAATAGCCAAACTGAGATAATTTAATGTAGCCAATGCCGCCGCCTTCATCAAATACGGGGTGTAAAGCTAAACCCATAACTAAATAAGCAATTTGTGACAAAGCACCAGCATTTTGTCCTCCTAGGCAGCCTATTAATAGCACCGCACCAATTTGATAAGAGACACCTAAAGAAACAGTTTGAATTCCATGCTGACTCCAACTCCAAGGGAAGGTAATACTGTGGGCTTCTAGAAAAGTACCACCTATCGTTAAGAGTAAGCCAATCATAGACCAGAGTAATTGATTGGAAGCGGCAAACATTGATTATTAGGCCAAAGGAAAAACCAACAGCAACCAGTATAGGCATTAATTATGTAACTGAGACTCGTGCTGATACCCTCAATTAGTCAAGATTTTCAGTTCTAGTTTGTTGTGGCAGTTTATTTTTTACATTTTGATATTATGTTGTTTTATTTTATTGGCTTGGATATTATGGTAAAATAATCAACACTATTATTGGTGTTTATGCTTCTTAATTAGCTGATCGCTCACATAGTTGCAAGTTTGACAAAACTATATTTTGGGTAATAAATGTGAGGCACTGCCCACGCTGCCTGATTTTTCTTTAAATCACTTCTTATTCTGAGAGCAAAATTTGAGAAAACTTAAGTATAAACAGATATTCTAATGTTTATATGGGGCGAAAATAAATTTTACTAGGTAAATTTAGTTTTTCTGTTGACTTCAAAAGGTAGAGTACAGAAAATGGTGCTTCGACACTTCAATAAAGCTCACTGACCACAAACTGAGTAACAGTGAAGCAAAGAAGGTGGAATAATAAATTCCTGGCTCTGTCACTTTCTTGCCCAACCTACAGTAGTTACTTGATGCAGGAAAACCTCTTTTGGGGAAACCACCAATATTGGAATGCCTAAGCACACAACTAACTGCCTCTTAAATTTATTGATGAACAAAAGTAGAAAGTGGATTTTGAGACGCTGATCATAAGAATACAGCGTCAAAAGTCAAATCCCATAAATTAACTTATGATGATTGTCATTTTGCCTGTAGCATAGCTACCTTTTTCAAGCTTCCTCATTCACTAAAAATCTTGAATAAAATTGACTAATAGATTTTTGTGAATACGCAGAATAGATGTGAGTAGTAAAAGAGAATAGAAATAAATCTTGATCAAGTATAAATTGTATCCAATTACTCAGCCAAAAATCTATCCGTGTCATCTAAAGAAAATATATTTTTTTGTTTTTATTAACCTTGCCTTAACCTTGAATACTACCTATAGGGAGTAGTTTAGAAACGCCCATGTGGAAATTTACTCAAAACTGACAGCTATGCTTTCACGTCTACAGACAAAAAAAAATAACCGCATTCCAGCTCTTTTCTCAGTATTAGCACTGACAGTAAGTTTGGCTGCTTGTGGTGGACAGCAAGCATCAGACAATACTGCTACTAACGATGCTTCTTCTGGGACTGCTAAAGATGCTACAGCTTCTAGCCCAGCAAAATTGGATCTCGGTGGTAGCGTCTCCTTAACAGGAGCGGGAGCATCTTTTCCAGCACCTCTGTATCAAAGTTGGTTCACAGACATAAACAAAAAGTATCCTAATTTACAAATCAACTATCAGTCAGTAGGTAGCGGTGCTGGAGTTGAGCAATTTATCAAAGGAACTGTAGATTTTGGGGCCAGCGATGTGGCAATGAAGGATGACGAAATCCAGAAAGTGCCAGCAGATAAAGGAGTCCTCTTACTACCAATGACAGCAGGTAGTATTGTTCTGGCTTACAATTTGCCTGATGTTGGTGAACTCAAGTTACCACGGGCTGTCTATGTTGATATTCTTCTAGGTAACATTAAGAATTGGAATGATCCAAAAATAGCTGCTGCTAATCCAGATGCCAAGCTACCTGATCAGGCAATTACAGTTGTACATCGTTCCGATGGTAGTGGTACTACAGGAGTATTTACAGCACACCTCAGTGCCATCAGTCCAGATTGGAAAAGCAAAGTAGGGGATGGTAAAACCGTTAATTGGCCTGCGGGAGTAGGTGCTAAAGGTAATGAAGGTGTAACCGCTCAAATACAACAAACTCAAGGTTCAATTGGCTATGTTGAATACGGCTACGCTAAACAAAATAATTTGAAGTTTGCATCTTTAGAAAACAAGGGTGGAAAGTTTGTCGTTCCGACAGAAGAGTCTGCTTCTAAAACTCTAGAAGCTGTAACTTTACCAGAGAACTTACGTGCTTTCATTACTGATCCTGATGGTGCTGACTCATATCCTGTAGTCACTTACTCATGGATTATGGTCTACAAAAAATATCCTGATGCAGCTAAAGCCAAAGCCATCGAAGCCATGATTGAGTATGGTTTAACTGAAGGGCAGAAAGTGTCTGCCGAGTTAGGATATGTTCCTTTACCCCAAAATGTAGTTCAAAAAGTTGCGGCTGCTGCTGACCAACTCAGCCCAGACTACAAAATCGCTGTTGGTAGCAGTACAAGTGCTAGCAAATAGCAGCTTTTTGTGGACTAGTCAATTCAATGTCATTTGTCGCGCTGTGAGTTGATTAAAAACTAACAAAACTTAATTGGTCTGAGTTTTCCCAGTTTTTAACACGGCAGCGACAATTTATGTTTATCTGGTTGCTTCTCACATTTATCTCTGATTTAATTTTTACAGTCAGTCGTCATGGCTACAAATTCTCAGAATCTGCCAGCAGCAATTAAAAATCGCTCGGATGTGGAACGGTCTTTAGACCGAGGTTTTATTTGGCTGACTCGAATTTTTGCACTAGCGATCGCTGGTACTTTGTTGTGGATCACTGTCCAAGTGACGATCGCTGCTTGGCCAGCGATCCAAGAATTTGGTGTTGGTTTTCTAGCTCAGAGTACGTGGAATCCTGTCAATGACAGTTATGGGGTATTGCCCCAAATTTATGGAACTCTAGTAAGTGCTTTGATTGGGTTACTGTTAGCTGTACCCATTGGCGTTGGTACAGCTGTGTTGTTGAGTGAAGATTTTCTCCCAGGGCAAGTACGCACTGTATTAGTGTTTTTGGTAGAAATGTTAGCCGCCATTCCCAGTGTTGTGTATGGTGTTTGGGGAATTTTCGTATTAGTGCCAATTTTAACTAATTTCGGCAAATGGCTCAATAGCAGTTTTGGCTGGCTGCCTATTTTTAGCACTCCTCCCACCGGGCCAGGAATGCTACCTGCGGGAGTAATTCTTGCCATCATGACTTTGCCAATCATCACAGCTATCTCTCGTGATGCACTAATTTCCGTACCTCCCAGTTTACGGCAAGCGTCTTTGGGGCTAGGTGCAACACGCTGGGAAACAATTCTCCAAGTTCTCATTCCATCGGCTTTTTCTGGGATTGTTAGTGCTGTCATGTTGGCACTAGGTAGAGCAATGGGAGAAACAATGGCTGTCACTATGTTGATTGGCAATTCTAATAATGTCAATATTTCGCTGTTAGCACCAGCAAATACCATATCATCTCTACTAGCTAATCAGTTCTCCGAAGCCAGTGGTTTACAAGTTGCCGCCTTAATGTATGCTGCTTTAGTTTTGTTTGTTTTGACTCTTGTAGTCAACATTTTGGCTGAATTTATCGTGCTGCGAGTCAAAAGAATCTAGCTTTGTTGTGGGTTAAATTATGACTGCTCATTTTCCGGAAAGGAGCTTAACTCGCGCTTCAACATCTCCCCGAACCATGTTTAATACCGTGATGACGGTAATAGCATTTCTTTGTGGGGCGTTGGCACTTTTGCCTTTGTTGGCGGTACTTTCCTACGTCTTGATTCAAGGGTTTAGTAGCATTAATTTGAGCATATTCACGGAACTACCTCCAGCTCCTTTAAGGGGACAAGGTGGTTTCGGAAATGCTATTTTGGGAACACTATTAATGGTGGGTATTGGTGGATTAATTAGCATTCCCGTAGGAGTAATTGCGGCAATTTATTTAACAGAATTTAGTTCTGGTAAACTTGCTAGATGGATACGTTTTGCTACTAACGTCCTGAGTGGAGTTCCTTCGATCATTGCAGGTGTATTTGCTTATGGGGTTGTAGTTTTAGCCTTAGTAAAACTCAACCTTGGCTCATATTCGGCGATTGGGGGAGGGTTTGCGCTTTCAATCTTGATGCTACCTATTATTGTGAGAACCACAGACGAAGCTTTACAGTTAGTATCGCAAGATTTACGACAAGCCTCAGTCGGTTTAGGGGCGACTAATTTTCAGACTGTAGTACAAGTGGTATTACCTGCTGCCTTACCAGCTATTGTTACCGGAACTACATTAGCGATCGCGCGTGCAGCTGGAGAAACTGCACCTTTATTATTTACCGCTTTATTTTCGCCATTTTGGCCAGATAGCCTGTTCAAACCAACGGCTTCCCTGGCTGTTTTGGTTTATAACTTCGCTATTTCTCCCTTTAAGAACTGGCAAGCCTTAGCTTGGGCTGCTTCTTTGATTTTGGTCTTAATGGTGTTGATTACTAGTATCATCGCTCGCTGGGCAACTCGCCAGAAAGCTTAGAGATACTTTTCTCTACTTGGGTATGATTGCTTTGCTGTCTCTAAAACGTACACCAAAACATTATATGGCTACTAACATTAGCACAGTGAATAGTACAGAGACCGTTTTAAAAACGGAAAACCTGAATGTCTACTACGGTAAGTTTCTGGCTTTGCAGAATATTTGGCTAGACATTCCAAGAAATAAAGTTACAGCCTTTATCGGGCCTTCTGGTTGCGGTAAAAGTACCTTACTGCGATGCTACAACCGCCTTAATGACTTGATTGAATCATTTCGGGCAGAAGGTAAGATTTTTTACTATGACAAAAACTTATACGCACCTGATATCGATCCTGTAGAAGTACGCCGCCGAATTGGGATGGTATTTCAAAGACCAAATCCATTTCCCAAATCAATTTATGACAACATTGCTTTTGGAGCTAAAATCAACGGCTACAAAGGTAACATGGACGAATTGGTAGAAAGAAGCTTACGCCAAGCCGCCCTATGGGACGAAGTAAAAGATAAACTGCGCCAAAGTGGCTCATCTTTATCTGGTGGACAACAACAAAGATTGTGTATTGCACGGGCGATCGCAGTACAACCAGAAATCATCCTCATGGATGAACCTTGTTCAGCTTTAGACCCCATCTCTACCCTGCGGGTGGAAGAACTAATTCATGAGTTGAAAGAGCAATATACTATTGTGATTGTGACTCACAACATGCAGCAAGCTGCGCGGGTCTCCGACATGACCGCCTTTTTCAACGTCCGTTCTACAGAAACCGGAGGTCGTATCGGTTACTTAGTAGAATATGATGCCACAGAAGTTATTTTCAACAGCCCCAAACAAGAAGACACCAGAGATTACGTCAGTGGCAGATTCGGCTAAGTATCATCAATAAATATTGCCACAGATGGGGGATGCTTTGCATCCCATATTTTTTGTTAGTAATTAGCGTTTCTCCTATGCCCAATGTCCTGTTCATGTTTAAATAGTTAGCCAACTCAAAACTTGTTCAACGGTTAGGGATAGGTCGATATTACTGAGAACTGGTAGTGGATCTGTCCCCATAAGCATTTCAACCCGTTGATTTGGAAATATGGTTAAAATGCTGGCTTCCTCTGGAAAAATCAACCAACCTAGTTCTGTGCCATGTTGAGAACAGTGCAGCAGGTTACGAAGAACTTTGGCTTGGCTTTGATCTGGAGATAGGATTTCTATTGCCCAGTCGGGATAAGTTTCAAATCGGTTAGTAATTCTGCCTGATGGTTCACGGGGAATGCGTTCCCAGCGAAATACGGAAATGTCAGGAATGATCGCTGCATCACCAAAAACACACCTCAGTTCGGGGAAAGCCAGGGCAGTTTTTTGAGGTTCAGCCACTCCGTTAACAGTGGTGACGAGTTTACCTTGAAGGCGGCTATGTTCTCCTTGAGGCAGAGGTTTTTGATGAATTTTTCCTTCTATATATTCAGATGCGGGTTTGGTTTCAGAAAGTTGTAGAAATTCCTCTAAGGTGATGGATTTGACGAGTGTAGTCATTGATTTGCCTTACCAAATTCTCTTAGCTTTATTTCAATATTAGGTGATAGGTTACAGGCGACAGGAAAACCCAGTCCACAGTCCCTTTACTTCTGTTCTTGACGACGATGATTTGCAGCTTGTAATAACAATGATTCTGCAAAAGCGATCGCTTCACTGGCTGATTTCCCGCCGGCTAACTGTGCTAATTCATCTCGTCGGGTGGTCAAATCATCTAAATTTGTGACACGCACGACTGTGCGCTGTTCAGTGTTACCATTGTTGTTTTTCTTACCTTTCCCTTGAGCAATAGTTTGCTTATTGACTCGAAAGTGTTGGTCTGCCATTGCTGCGACTAAGGGTTGATGTGTAACACATAATACTTGATGATGGTAACTAAGTTGGTGTAACTTTTCGGCGATCGCCTGGGCTACTCGTCCTGATACTCCCACGTCAATTTCATCAAATACCAGCGTTCCTGCGGCATCGGCTTGGGTAAAACAAGCCTTCAGCGCGAGTAAAAACCGACTCATCTCTCCGCCGGAAGCAATTTCTGTCAATGGTTGCAATGGTTCACCGGGGTTGGGACTAAACATAAAGGTGATTTTGTCTGCACCCGCTGCTGTTGGTGGTGTGGGGGTAATTTCTACTTGAAACTGTACCTTTTCCATTGCTAAGGGTTTAAGTTCAGCAATTAGCCGAGATTCTAAGGTAGCGGCGGTTTTATGGCGTAAGTGCGTTAACTTTTGACAAGCTTGGGTGAGTTTCTCCAAACAAGCTGCTTCTTGCTGTTCTAAGCTTTCAATGCTTTGTTCCCCATCATTCAGTTCTGCTAATTCTGCTTGAATTTTTTGGTAGTAGGCGATCGCTTCTGGCAAACTAGGGCCATACTTACGGCAAATTTGTTTCAATTCTCGGATGCGTTCTTCTACTTCCTCTAACCTTTGAGGATCAGCCTCTAAACTTTCGCCGTATGTGTTAATTTGTCGTGCTACTTCTGTTAAAGCTGTTTGGGCATCTCTAATTAAATCTAGGAGTGGTTGCAGTTGGGCATCATATTCCACCATGTCATTTAACGTAGCTTCACTGTCACCCAACAAATCGCCTGCGGCTGGGGTTTCGTCTTCGTTTTGATACAAAGCTTGGTAGACTTTGTAACTCATCTGTTGCAAATCCACCACATGATTTAAGCGTTCCCGTTCTTGCTGGAGTTGTTCTAATTCTTGGGGATCGCTGAGATTAGCGGTTGATAATTCTTGGACTTGATAGGTGAGTAAATCTAGTTGTTGCAGACGTTCTCGTTCTGAGGTGCGGCGTTTTTCCAGGTTAGCGTGGGCTAGTTGGTAAGCACTAAAGGCTGTAGCGATGATTTGACGCTGTTTAATTAGAGAATCGCCGCCATACATATCTAACCAGTCACGGACTTGGGCGGATTGTCCCACCTGCACCGTTTGACCTTGGGCGGTAATTTCCACCAAGCGATCGCGCAATTCTGTCATCACTTGGCGATTCACTAACACACCATTCACCCGCGATCGACTGCGGATATTACTAGCTGTCGCCGTGATTTCCCGGCTGATTACGATAGAAGTATCATCAATTAAATCAATTTCTTGTTCCGTCAACCAAGCAGCTAAAGGTGGTGTTGAGGCAAAAGTTCCCTCTACCATAGCCCTAGTAGTTCCTGTGCGGATGGCACGACTAGATACCTTACCGCCCAAAATAGCATCTATTGCATCTAAGATAATCGATTTTCCTGCGCCGGTTTCACCTGTCAATACGTTCAGTCCCGCGCCAAATTCCAGTTCTAGTTGGTCAATTAAGGCAAAGTTCTCAATTCGCAGGCAGAGCAACATCAGAACAACTCTCCGTAAAGGCAGATGCCGGATATTTTCAAGTTACAGGAAGTTAAGCAGGATTTTTGAGAATCGGCAAATACCTACTACCATTGAACTAGCAAGCACATTTAAGTGTAGCAAAAGTCATTCATCATTAGTTATTAGTCAATGGTCATTAGTCATTAGTTTTCTCTCCTGACAACCCACTTCTCATTCACAACCTTAAGATTTACAAATTACTTTAAACATATTGTTACAATACTTTACATATTCAATCCAACCGGCGGCTTTTTCTATGACTGTTAAGACACTTCCCACTAACTCCCGACCGATTGAGGGCGAACTGCAAGTTACAGAACAGACAATGGTGACAACCAGTGTTGAACCTGAAACCTTGAGTTATAATCCGGCAGAAATCGCCGCCTATTATAAAGCTAGACCTGGACAGGTTTTAAGGCGGATTTTTGCAGTTTTAGGGCCTACTATGTCCTTTATTTTAGGGTTGTGGTGGGATAGCAAACGAGGAATTGTTGTCAAAAATGACCACCGTCGAGCAATTCAATTAAGAGAGTTACTAACTCGATTGGGGCCTGCTTATATCAAAATTGGGCAAGCTTTATCCACAAGGCCGGATTTAGTCCCACCCCTCTATCTCGAAGAACTCACTAGATTACAAGACCAGTTACCAGCTTTTCCTAATGAAATCGCCTACCAGTTTATTGAAGAAGAATTAGGAAACTCACCAGAAGAGATTTACACCGAACTTTCAGCTATGCCGATCGCGGCTGCTTCCTTGGGTCAAGTTTATAAAGGTAAGCTGAAAACTGGTGAAGAGGTGGCTGTAAAAGTCCAGCGTCCTGATTTAAGAGAGCGGATTACTATTGACTTATATATATTACGCGGACTGGCAGCTTGGGTACAGAAACAAGTCAAGCGGGTACGCAGTGACTTAGTAGGGATTTTAGATGAATTAGGCGATCGCATTTTTGAAGAGATGGATTATATCCACGAAGGCGAAAATGCTGAACGCTTTTTTGAATTATATGGTCATATTAAAGACATTTATGTCCCGAAAATATATTGGGAATATACTAACCGTCGTGTGTTAACGATGGAGTGGATTAATGGCACAAAGTTGACCCAAACGCCAGAAATTAAAGCCCAGGGTATAGATGCACGCTATTTAATTGAAGTGGGTGTACAGTGTTCTTTGAGACAACTATTAGAACATGGGTTTTTCCACGCTGACCCCCATCCAGGTAACTTGTTAGCCACACCAGATGGCAAACTAGCTTATCTCGATTTTGGGATGATGAGTGAGATTCAGCCGCCCCAACGGTATGGTTTAATTGAGGCGATCGTTCACGTTGTTAACCGCGATTTTGAAGGACTAGCACAAGACTACGTCAAGCTAGATTTTCTTTCCCCAGAAACAGATTTAACACCAATTATTCCAGCCTTTGCCAAAGTATTTGCGAACGCTCAAGGTGCTAGCGTAGCGGAATTTAACATTAAAAGCATCACTGATGACTTATCAGAACTGATGTATGAATATCCTTTCCGCGTACCTCCCTATTACGCTTTAATTATTCGTTCCTTGGTGACATTAGAAGGTATAGCTATATATATAGACCCCAACTTTAAAGTCTTGAGTGAAGCGTATCCTTACGTCGCTAAACGTCTATTAACAGACCCAGCACCCCAATTAAGAACTTCACTAAGAGACTTACTCTTTAAAGAGGGTAAATTCCGGTGGAATCGGCTAGAAAACTTATTACGAAACGCACGCAAAAACCAGGATTACGACCTCAACTTAGTAGTCAATCAAGGCGTAGATTTCCTGGCTTCTGAACGGGGTGCTTTCATTCGAGATAAGTTAGTAGATGAAGTATTAAATGGACTGAATGCCTTAAGTAAAAACGTTCTGCATAACTTGACCTACCTACTACGAGAAAGGGTCGGTATTACGGCTATCAATGAAACACCAGCCGCAACAATTGAACAACAACAAACCTTAGAACATATTAAGAATATCTCCAATATTTTGAGAGAAACTCGCGGCTTTGATCCAGCACAAATTGCACCTCAAATTGCTCAATTGTTTTTTGATCCAGGTGTGCAGCGGTTAGGTCAACAAATTACTAATCAATTGCTACAAAAAGCTACAGTCAGGCTAATTCGTGAATTACTAGCAACCGAAGAAGTTAATAGTAATGAAAATATTGAATTAGCACAATCACCAAACTTATCACTGACTGTCAAAAGAGGATAAAATAATGAGTAAAAACCCCAACTGTTGGCAATAGTTGGGGTTTTTAGAATGACAGCCTCCTATTCTACACAGTTAGGATTACCGCTAGGGGTTGCATCAGGATAGAAAGTACGAACACCACCACTTCTTCTGACAAATACGGCTTTAAATGTTTGACCCACATCAGTAACAGTCAAATGACAAGCTTGGTTAGTGGTAGTGGTATTAGGGTTATTTTTATAACCCAGAGTTGCGATTGACAGAATTTCTTCAGCGTTAAGTGTGTAAGGATAACCTTTAATAGTAGATTGAGCAGTGCTATTACCTACCTTCATAATTGCACCAATTGTATAGATGGTATTTGGTACAACCTCTTCTCTCGATGTATTGTTGGCTAACCTTCCAGCTAAACCTTTTTCTTGCAGTTCTAAATAACGACCAACAAAATGTAAGCCACCAATTGAACCGCCAGCTACAGGTTCACCGCAAAATACATGTTCAAATCCTTCGACGTTAAACCAAACATTAGTTAAATCTTCTAACGGGACTTAGACAAAAATTAAGCCCAAATGTAACCTAAGCTGGCTTTATAAGCAGCAAACAGGTCACGATTAAGTGTTAACCAATCGAAAAATCGATAGGACATAGCCGTTCTAAATGCCTCTAATG